>ENA-UPSM01002729-UPSM01002729.1-activated-sludge-metagenome-genome-assembly--contig:-NODE-2729-length-21056-cov-6.532879_pt1 | contig 21056 bp, 17 predicted proteins | sample MGYA00238181_ERZ773283 | MGnify/ENA primary metagenome ERZ773283 (study PRJEB29023, sample SAMN05720199) | activated sludge metagenome | isolation source: Anaerobic digester | place: Japan...
CGCTGGTGCTCGCTGCCCGCGACCCGGCCAACGACTTCGTCATGGGGCCGGGTCGCGTCGGCTTCACCAACTTCGGCGAGGGCATCAAGATCGTCGACGTCGAGACGGGGGAGGTGCGCGAACCGACGAAGAAGGACGTCGGGGAGTCCGCCCGCGTCGTCGACGCGTTGCCCGAGGTCGACGTCTACGAACGCGCGATCGGCGCCCACGAGGTGCCCCAAGAGGTCGTCCAGCTCCACAACGCCGAGGCCGCGTTCACGAACACGAGCAAGCACATCTTCATGGGCCCGGGCAACGGCGAGCTGCTGCGGCGTATCGTCGACATGGGGGCGGCGGTCGCCGGCGGCATGGCCGCCTTCCTCCGCCGCCCGCTGATCTCGTTCATCACCTGCCCGGTCAGCCCCCTGAAGCTGGTCCAGGACACCTGCGAGATCATCATGGGGGCGGCGCGCACCGGCACGGCCGTGAACGTGTTGTCCATGGCCATGGCCGGCGGCTCGTCGCCCGTCACCCTCGCCGGGACGCTGGTCACCCACAACGCCGAGGTGCTCGCCGGCGTGACCCTCTCGCAGTTGACGAAGGAGGGCGCGCCCGTCATTTACGGGAGCTCGACCACGGCCATGGACCTGCGTCTCGCGGCCGCGTCCGTGGGCAGCCCCGAATGCGCCCTGATCAACGCCGGCGTCGCCTGCCTGGCGCGCTTCTACCTGTTGCCGAGCTGGGTCGCGGGGGCGTAGGGCGACGGCAAGATCGTGGACGCCCAGTCCGGCCACGAGAAGACGCTCACGGGCCTTCTGCCGGCGTTGGCAGGCGCCAACCTGATCTATGGCCTGGGGATGCTCGAGTCGGGCATGACGATCGATTACGGACAGCTCGTGCTGGACCATGAGTTCGCGCGCTTCATCAAGCAGGCGGTCGGCGGCATCCCGGTGAGCGACGAGACGTTGATGGTCGAGGAGATCAAGAAGGTAGGCGCCTTCGGAGACTTCCTCAGCCTCGACAGCACGATGAAGTACATGCGCGGGCAGTCGCAGCCCAAGTTCATCGACCGTCGCGTCAGGGACGAGTGGGTGGCCGCCGGTTCACTCGACGTGTACCGGCGGGCGGCGGACGAGGCGCGGCGTATCGTCGCCGAGCACCGGCCCCTGCCGCTCGGCGACGGCGTCGCGGACGAGCTGCGTCGCATCGTCGCGGAGAGCGAGCGGGAGCTCGCCGTCGGCTGACCGGGTATGGGATCGGGGTCACGGCAGGGGATCCGAGCGGGGTAAGGCGAGGATGAAGAGCTGGGGCTGCCACGTGGATCCGGTGAGACGGGCAAGGACGCGCACACGATCCACGCGGGGCTCAGTGAGACTGCTTCACGCCGGGCACAGTGCGACTGCGGTCGCGGAGCCACGCTGCCCGCTCGCGGACCTCGAGCCACTCGGCCCCCGTCTCACGTCCCTTTTCGTCACCCGCTCGCCTCCCGAGAGGAGAACTGTTCCGGTGCCTGGTCGGTGAGCGGGGCGGCATGAGGTGGGCGGTCTTGGCGGTGCGACGGCGTCGGCGTCACGGAAGCCACGTCGACTTCCGGCGTCGACTTGGGAGGTTCGCTCATCCGTGAGTGGTGCAGTGGCCGGTCAGATCGGCGGCGCGTTTCAGCAACTCCAACGAGATCGACCGTAAGGGAGGCGAGGTGACATGCACTCAGAAGTCCTTTTCCCGTTCTGGTACGGGGGCGTCACGTTCTGCGTGGCGCTGGTGGCCTTCTTACAGCTGAGGAGGTCGTGCAGGCAGTGATCTGTGCGCCGGCACGTCTCTGCTCGCGGGAGGTCGTCCGGTCCAGACATGTGGTTTGCGGTTCTTGAGGCGAGCAGCCCGTATAGCGGGGATGTCGGTTTTGACGTGGCGCGGTAACGGGACCCCGGGAGAAGAGGAATGGATATCGAGTTCATCATCACCGTAGGCATCGCCTTCGTTCTGTTCGCGGTAGTCGGGACCTATGCCGGGAGGAAGGTCAAGACGAAGAGCGACTACTACGTGTACGGCCGTCAGGCTCCTACGATACTGGTCGTCGGCTCGCTCGTGGCCTCTTACCTGAGCACCGTGGCGTTCATGGGCGAGATGGGCTTCGCGTACGACGGTTATGTCATCCCGCTGCTGACCCTGTGCATCATGGCGGGCGGCGGTTACGTCATCGGTTCGCTCTACTTCGGCCGCTACCTCAGGCGGTCCGAGGTCCTGACGATGCCGGAGTACTTCGGGATCAGGTTCGGCTCCCCGGCACTGAGGTTGATCACTGCTCTGATAGTGGTCTTCGGGATCGGTGCTTATCTCATCGCCGTGAACCAGGGGCTCGGGCTCCTCATGGAGGAGTTGTTCGGGATCCCATACGTCGCCGGGATAGCCATCGCCGTCGTCGTCTACGGCAGCTTCACCTTGTACGCGGGGTCGCGCGGCGTCCTTATCACCGACACGATGATGTTCCTCATATTCACGGTGAGCGGCGCATTGGTCGCGCCGTTCGTCTTCTCCAGGGCTGGCGGATGGATGACCGGTCTGGAGAAGCTGGCGACTCTCCCCGAGCGTCCCGGGGCCCTCGACTGGGGTGGTCGTATCGGCGAGGGCGCCGCCTTCAGCAGCCAGGCCAATGCCGTCATCTGGGCGTTCGCGCTGGGGATCGTCTGGTTCCTGGTAGTGGGCACCAGCCCGTGGCAGGTGAGCCGCTACCAGATGGCGCGAAACGAGCACACAGTGGTCCGCTCTGGCCTCTTCGCGATGCTCTCGTATGCCGGGCTGTATGTCTTTCTCCCGTTCGCGGCGGCGACCGTCGCCGTCTTCGATCCCAACATCGAGCCATCGGAGCGCGTGCTCATCAAGCTGGCGTCCGAGCATGAAGTGATACCGCTGTGGTTAGGCACCCTCGTGATCGTCGGGATCTTCTCGGCAGCTCTCTCTTCATGCTCGACGTTTCTGTCCCTCGTCGGCTTTTCGGTTTCCAACGACATCATCCCGTTCATCGAGGAGAAGTGGGGTCGCAAAGGGGCCGGGGAGGCCTTCTCCGACAAGAAGGCCCTCGCCATCGCCCGTGCCGCCATGCTTGGGGTTGCAGCCGTTGCGTTCCTTCTCACGATCAAGCCGGCGCCGGCGATCCTGTGGATCGGGTACTTCGCGGCGACGATATTCGCCTGCGCCTGGGGTATCCTCGCCTTTGCCAGCGTCCATTGGGCAAGGGTGACCCGCGCAGGGGCGATCGCCTCGGTACTTGCCGGGGTGCTCTCCCTGCTGCTGGTCGAGGCCCTGATCACCTGGGGCGGTCTGGTGTTGCCGTTCTGGCTCGACCCGGCGTTCATCGGTATCGGGAGCTCTGTGGCGGGACTCGTCATAGGCTCGCTTCTCACCAGGCCGACCGAGAGCGAGCTGGACTATCGGACGCGTCTTCTCACGCCCACGGAGATCTCTCTGGAGAGGGCGCCTCGACATGAGTACGTGTTCTCACGCAATCTGGCCCTGTTCGCCATGGGCGCCGGGGTGCTTTTCACGATCGTGCTGCTAGGCTGGTACTATGTTGCCTATAGCAACGCTGTGTGAGTCGGTACAGTGATGGTTCGTGGGACGCCCCCTCCTCCCGCCCGGGAGGAGGGGGCGTCCCACGTCTGCGGCGACGTCGACGGCACAGGGGGCGTCCCACGTCTGCGGCGACGTCGACGGCACAGGGCGCGGTCAGCAGGCGCGACCGCGGCTGCTGTCGCGTCGCCGAGCTTGAAGGCCCTCACGGGTCGCTCGCCCTCACGGGTCGCTTTCGAGCATGGTTCCCGTGCGGGTGCTGTCGCTCGCCTTGCGCCCACACCCGGCGCGCGCGTAGAATCGCTGCACGATGCGTCACGATGCGACACACGAGTCCAGTCGGGAGAGCCACATTGAGGTACGCGCCCGCGACCTCGCTCTTCTCGACGGCGACCTCGCCCTCGTCGGCGGCCTGCTGCTCCCCCTTCGGGGGGATGCGTAGACACCTGCCGGCCGGCACGGCCACCTTTCACTCAAGCATCGACGCTCCGATCTTCCTGGCGGCCTCGTGTGCCGTCACGGGGAGGGTGAGGGACTCGTGAGCAGTACGCGCTATATCAAGATCTTCGACACGACCCTGCGCGACGGCGAGCAGGCGCCCGGGGCGAGCATGAACCGGGCCGAGAAGCTCGAGGTCGCGCGGCAGCTCGCCAAGCTCAACGTCGACATCATCGAGGCGGGGTTCCCGGTCGCCTCGCCGGACGACTTCGACGCTGTGCGCACGATCGCCAGGGAAGTGAAGGGCACGCGCATCTGCGGGCTGGCGCGGGCGATCGAGAACGACGTGCGTGCCTGTTGGGACGCGGTGAAGGACGCGGAGGCCCCGCGCATCCACACGTTCATCAGCACCAGTCCCGTCCACATGAAGTACCAGCTCCGCAAGACGCCTGACGAGGTCAAGGCCGACACCCGGGCGATGATCGCCCTCTCGGCCGAGCTCGCCCGCCGGCATCCCGAGGCCGATGTCGAGTTCAGCGCCATGGACGCCAGCCGGTCCGAGCCCGAGTTCCTCGCCGAGGTCATCGGGATCGCCATCGAGGAGGGGGCGACGACCGTCAACATCCCCGACACGGTGGGCTATGCGCAGCCGCTCGAGTTCGGCGACTTCATCCGTGAGCTTTACCGGCTCTGCCCGGCGCTCAATGACGTGACCGTGAGTTGCCACTGCCACGACGACCTCGGGCTCGCCGTCGCCAACTCGCTGGCCGCGGTCCGTGCCGGCGCGACTCAGGTCGAGTGCGCCGTCAACGGCATCGGCGAACGCGCCGGCAACGCCTCTCTCGAAGAGGTCGTCATGGCGATCCGCACGCGCGGTGACTACTTCGACGCCGTCACCGGGGTGAAGACCGAAGAGATCGCCCGGACCAGTCGGCTGGTGTCGGCGGTGACCGGCTACGTGGTGCAGCCGAACAAGGCGATCGTCGGCCGCAACGCCTTCGCCCACGAATCGGGCATCCACCAGGACGGCATCCTCAAGGAGGCCTCGACCTTCGAGATCATGCGCGCCGCCGACGTGGGTGTGACGGAGAGCGACCTGGTACTCGGCAAGCACAGCGGTCGGCATGCGCTCCGCGCCCGTCTGGCCGAGCTCGGCCACGAGCTCACGGACGAGGAGCTCGACGAGGCCTTCCGGCGCTTCAAGGAGATCGCCGACAAGAAGAAGGAGGTCACGGTCGTCGACCTCGAGGCCCTGGTCGGCGAGGAGATCCGCGAGCGGCAGGACCACTTCACGCTGCGTAGCTTCGTGACCCAGTCAGGTTCGGTGATCATCCCGACCTCGCAGGTCGAGGTCGACGTGCGCGGCAAGACGCGCCGAGGCAAGAGCTTCTCCAACGGAAGCGTCGAGTCGGTGTTCAAGGCGATCGACAATGCGGTCCGCATGAGGGGCAGCCTGGCCGACTATCAGGTGCGCGCCATCTCCGAGGGCAAGGACGCTCTCGCCGAAGTGCGGGTCGCGGTCGTCATCGGCGGCGAGACCTACTCCGGCCAGGCGGTGAGCTTCGACGTGATGGAGGCCTCGGCCAAGGCCTACGTGAGGGCGCTCAACAACGCCGCCGCGGCCCGGGACCGCGAGCGCCCCGAGGCGCGCGCGGCGACGACCGTGAGGGGACGCTGATGGGTCAGACGGTCACCGAGAAGATCATCGCCCGCGCGGCGGGGCTCGAGGCGGTGCGGGCCGGCGAGATCGTCGAGGCGCGGGTCGACCTGGCGCTGGCCAACGACGTCACCGCGCCGTTGGCCATCGCCGAGTTCGAGGACGCCGGGTTCGACAAGGTGTCCGACCCGGCGCGCATCGTCCTCGTGCCCGACCACTTCACGCCCAACAAGGACATCAAGACGGCCGGTCAGGTGAAGAAGGTGCGCGAGTTCGCGCGCAAGCACGGCATCGCGCACTTCTTCGAGACCGGCCGAGCCGGGATCGAGCATGTGATCCTCCCCGACATGGGCCTGGTCGCCCCCGGCGACCTCGTCATCGGCGCCGACTCGCACACCTGCACCTACGGCGCCGTCGCCGCCTTCAGCACCGGCGTCGGCTCCACCGACTTCGCCGCCGCCATGGCCTGGGGCCGCGTCTGGTTGCGCGTGCCCCAGACGATCAAGTTCGTGTATCACGGTCGTCCCGGCCGCCACGTCGTCGGCAAGGACCTGATGTTGCACACGATCGGCATGGTCGGCGTCGACGGCGCTCTCTACAAGGCGATGGAGTTCGCCGGCGAGGCGATCGAAGACCTGCCCATCGACGGGCGGTTCACGATGTGCAACATGGCGATCGAGGCCGGCGGCAAGAGCGGCATCGTCGGCTTCGACGAGAAGACGACGCAGTACCTGCAGAGCCGGCCCGTCGGGAGCCGGGCGCGCACCGCTGGGCAGGTGTTCGCGAGCGACCCGGAGGCAGAGTACGCGCAGGTGGTCGAGATCGACGCCGGCGCGATCAGGCCCACGGTCGCGAAGCCGCACCTGCCCTCGAACACCGTCCCGGCCGAGGACCTCGCCGACGTGAGGATCGACCAGGTCATCGTCGGCTCGTGCACCAACGGGCGCCTCGCCGACCTGCAGCAGGCGGCCGAGGTGCTCAAGGGCCGCGCGGTCCACCCGGACGTCCGCCTCATCATCCTGCCGGGCTCGCAGGAGGTCTTCCTCGCCGCCAGCCGCGACGGCACCATGCAGGCCCTGGTCGAGGCAGGCGCCGCCTTCAGCACCCCGACCTGCGGCGCCTGCCTCGGCGGCCACATGGGCGTCCTCGCCGCGGGCGAGCGTGCCGTGGCCACGACGAACCGCAACTTCGTCGGGCGCATGGGCGACCCCGAGAGCGAGGTCTACCTCGCCAACCCGTACGTGGCCGCGGCCTCGGCGATCGCCGGCCACATCGCCACGCCCGACATGGTGACCACGGCGAAGGGCGGTGCGTGATGGCCTTCGAGGGCACGGTCCACAAGTACGGCCGCGACGTCGACACCGACGTCATCATCCCGGCCCGGTACCTCAACACCAACGACCCGGCCGAGCTCGCCCGGCACTGCATGGAAGACATCGACCCGGGGTTCGTGACGCGCGTGCGGCCCGGCGACATCATCGTCGCCGGCGAGAACTTCGGCTGCGGGAGCTCGCGCGAGCACGCCCCGGTGGCGATCAGAGCCGCCGGCGTGAGCTGCGTCGTGGCGGCGTCGTTCGCGCGGATCTTCTACCGCAACGCGTTCAACACCGGCCTGCCGATCGTGGTCTGCCCCCATGCGGCGCGCGAGATCGAGGCCGGCGACCGCGTGCGCGTCGACGTGGTCGAGGGGCGCATCGAAGACTTGACCACCGGCAAGACGTACGCCGCCGAGGCGTATCCGCCGTTCATGCGCGAGCTGGTGGCGAGCGGCGGGCTGTTGCCGTACGTGAAGAAGCGGCTCGCCGAGGACGAGGCATGATGAGTCAGCGTCGGCAGAGCGCGGGGCGGGACGCCGGAGGCGTCCCGCCCCGCGCTCCGGAAGGCGACCGGTAGCCGACGACCGGCGTCGGCGACCAGCAGTCGGAAAGAGGGACCATGGCGAGGACGTACAAGATCGCGGTGCTGCCCGGCGACGGCACCGGGCCGGAAGTGGTGGCTGAAGGGATCAAGGTCCTGCGGGCGGCCGCCGCCAAACATCGGTTCACGCTCGACCTCACGCACTATGACCTCGGCGGTGAGCGCTACCTGCGTACCGGCGAGATCCTGCCGGATCCGGTCGTCGAGGAGCTGAAAGGTTTCGACGCCATCTACCTCGGCGCCGTCGGGCACCCGGACGTCGCTCCCGGTATCCTTGAGAAGGGCCTCCTCCTTCGTCTGCGTTTCGAGCTCGACCAGTACATCAACCTTCGCCCCGTGCGCCTCTATCCGGGCGTCGAGACCCCGCTCAAGGGCAAGGGTCCGCAGGAGATCGACTACACGGTGATCCGCGAGAACTCAGGCGACGTGTACGCGGGCGGCGGCGGAGTGATGATGAAGGACACGCCGCACGAGGTCGCCATGCAGAACATGGTGTACAGCCGCGCGCAGGTCGACCGCTGCTTGCGCTGGGCGTTCGCCTACGCGCGCAAGCACGGCAAGAAGGCGCGCGGCCTCGGTCTCGACAACACCCTCGGCCTGGTCGGCAAGACCAACGTGCTCACGTATGTCTATGACCTCTGGTACCGGCGCTTCAACGAGATCGGCGACGAGGAGTACCCAGATGTCAAGCGCGAGTACTACCACGTCGACGCCACGTGCATGTGGATGGTCAAGAGCCCGGAGTGGTTCGACGTCCTCGTGACCGGCAACATGTTCGGCGACATCATCACCGACCTGGGGGCCATCACCCAGGGCGGCATGGGGGTCGCGGCCGGCGGCAACATCAACCCCGAGGGCGTCAGTATGTTCGAGCCCATCGGCGGCTCGGCGCCCAAGTACACCGGACTGGGCGTGATCAACCCCGTCGCCGCCGTCCTCGCCGGGGCGATGATGCTCGACACATTGGGCGAGAGCCAGGCGGCGCAGGACGTCGAGCGCGCCGTGGCCGAGGTCACCGGCACGAGGATGAAGAGCATGGCGTCCGGCCAGATGGGCCACTCGACGTCCGAGGTCGGCGACCTCATCGCAGAGCAGGTCTGAACATCAGGAGGATCGATGCCCATCGCGACCGTCGACAAGATCTGGATGAACGGGGAACTCGTGCCGTGGGGCGAGGCCAAGGTGCACGTTCTCACGCACGCGCTGCACTACGGGTCGGGCGTCTTCGAGGGTATCCGCGCCTACAGGACGGACGACGGCGCCACGGTCGTCTTCCGTCTGACCGACCACCTCGAGCGCCTGCGCCGCTCGGCCAAGCTGTACTTCATGGACCTCCCGTACAGCGTGGCCGAGCTCGCGCAGGCGACCAAAGACGTCATCAGGGCCAACGCCCTCGACGCCTGTTACGTGCGCCCGCTCATCTACCGCGGCTACGGCGAGATGGGCGTCTCGCCGATGCAGGCCCCTGTCGACGCGGCGATCGCCGTCTGGCCCTGGGGGGCCTACCTCGGCGACGAGGGCGTCGAGCACGGCATCCGGGCCAAGGTGTCGAGCTTCCAGGCCCTCGGGCACACACAGCTCGCGCGTGCCGCCAAGGCCACCGGCCAGTACCTCAACAGCATCCTCGCCAAGGTCGAGGTGACGAACGCCGGCTACGACGAGGCGATCATGCTCGACGCCCAGGGCCACGTCTGCGAGGGCTCCGGCGAGAACGTCTTCATCGTCCGCGGCGGCGTCCTGTACACGCCGCTGCCGGCGGACGGGGTGCTCGAGGGCATCACCCGCGACACCGTGCTGCAGATCGCCGCCGCGGAGGGCATTCCGGCGCGCGAGGGCACGCTGGCGCGCAGCGACCTCGTGATCGCCGACGAGGTCTTCTTCACGGGGACGGCGGCCGAGATCGTCCCCGTGCGCGAGGTCGACGACCATCTCATCGGCGAGCCCGGTCCGGTCACGCGTCGCCTGCAGCAGCGCTATCGTGACATCGTCGCGGGACGCGACGCCGCGTTCGCGCACTTCCTCGAGCCCGTGGACGGCTGAGGGGCCGTCGGACGCAGTGGGACGGCCATGACGGACGCCGCAGACAGTACGACACGCCCGGTGCGCATCTACGACACCACGCTGCGCGACGGCATGCAGCAGGAGGGCATGTCGGTCTCCGTCGACGAGAAGGTGCGTATCGCCCTCAAGCTCGACGAGATGGGCGTGCACTTCATCGAGGGCGGCTTCCCCGCTTCGAACCCCAAGGAGACCGCGTTCTTCGCCCGCATGGAGCAGGAACAGCTCGCGCACGCCGAGCTCGTCGCCTTCGGGATGACGCGGCGCAAGGGGACGAAGGCGGAGGGCGACGAGGGCCTGCGCGTCCTCGCCACGACCTTCACCCCGACGGTGGCCGTCGTCGGCAAGACGTGGGGCCTCCATCTGTCGAAGGTCCTGCGCGTGAGCCGCGACGAGAACCTGCGCATGATCGACGAGTCGGTGCGCTTCCTCGTCGCGCAGGGCAAGCGCGTCGTCTACGACGCCGAGCACTTCTTCGACGCCTACCGCGACGACGCCGCGTACGCCCTGCGCTGCGTCCGCGCCGCCGCCGAGGCCGGCGCGGACGTCGTCTGTCTGTGCGATACCAACGGGGCGTCGCTGCCCACGTTCGTGCACGACGCCGTGCGCGACGTCGTCGCGCGCGTCCCCGTCACCGTCGGCGTGCACACCCACAACGACAGCGACTGCGCCGTCGCCTCGAGTCTCGCCGCCGTCGAGGCCGGCGCCCGGCACGTCCAGGGCACGTTCAACGGATACGGCGAGCGCTGCGGCAACGCCGACCTCGTCTCGATCATCCCGGCCCTGCAACTGAAGATGGGCCTCCCCGTCGTCACGCCCGAGCAGCTCGCGCGGCTCACCGAGACGGCCAACTTCGTCGCCGACATCGTCAACCTCTCGGTGTGGCCGCATGCGCCGTACGTCGGCCGGGCCGCCTTCGCCCACAAGGGTGGGCTGCACGTCGCCGCCGTGGAGCAGGCGCCGGAGACCTTCGAGCACATCGACCCCGCCCTGGTCGGTAACGAACAGCGCGTCCTCGTCTCGGAGCTCTCCGGCAAGGGCGCCGTCCTCCGCAAGGCCCGCGAGCTGGGCGTGGACGCGGCCCCCGATGACCAGCGCGTGGCGACCGTCCTCAGGCGCCTCAAGGAGCGCGAGCACCGCGGCTACCACTACGAAGCGGCGGACGCCTCGTTCGAGCTCCTGCTGCGCAGTGAGCTGGCGCCGCATGAGCCGCTGTTCCGCCTGGAGAGCTTCCGCGTCATCGTCGAGAAGCGCGAGGACGGCAAGGCCGTCTGCGAGGCGACGATCAAGCTCCACGTCGGCGGCGAGCGTCTGATCAGCACCGCCGAGGGCAACGGCCCGGTCAACGCCCTCGACCAGGCGCTGCGCCAGGCGATCGTTAGCAAGTACCCGCACCTCGCCGACATCGACCTCGTGAACTACAAGGTCCGCATCCTCGACGAGGCCAAGGGCACCGGCGCGGTGACGCGCGTCCTTCTGGACGCCAGCGACGGCGAGCGCACCTGGGGCAGCATCGGCGTCTCCGAGAACATCATCGAGGCGAGCTGGGAGGCCCTCGTCGACTCGATCGAGTACGGGATGTTGCTCGGCGAGAAAGACGACTGACGTCGCCCGACAGTCGGTGGCAGGAGCGCCATCGTTCGTCGGGGACTGCCTTCCCGTCACCCGGCTCGGATAGACTCGCACTCGACCACGCGGCGACGGGTGTCACGAGAAGGCGGGTTTGAGTCCGAGGTGCGTGCCGAGGACCTGCAGCTCGTTGCCTACGAGGCGCTGGTCCCGGCGGATGAGGCGCAGACACTGGCGGTTCACGAGGCGCAGAGGCTGTTCGAGTCAGGGGAGTAGCGGATCGGTCGGTCGCTCAACTTGGTGGAAGGGCGGGCAGGTCGAAGGCTGGACCGGCTGCTGACTGTAGCGGCGAAGCTGCGTATACTTGCGAGCTGATGGCGGTGTGCTCTCGAGGGAGCCACCTGAAACGGCCGGAGGCTTCCGGCCGTTTCCGTTCTAGGGCGGGATGCCGCGCATGGCGCACACCGCCCATGCGCCCGCGCTGCACGTCACTCATGCGCTCATGTCGTACGGTGCCCCTGCGGTCAAGTCGCACGTCGCCCGTGTCGAGCCCTTGTCACGGCGATGACGCCGCCGACACGCCGCGGCACGGCTTGCGATACAGTCTGAGCGCTGTTCTACGCGCTGCGACGGGACGAGCGGCGCGCTGTGACGTGACGACCGACTGGGGTGTGACGTCGAGGTGATGGAGCAGTTGCCGTTCGGGCGTGTGGCGGTCGCCGGCGAGCCGCGGGATGCGCGGCTCGCCGGCGACCGCGTACTGCTTCTCGATCGCCCGGGCTATGAGCCGGCGGCGAGGGTCGTCGGCGAAGCCGATCTCGCCGCCGTCAGCGTCCTCGCGCCTGTCCTTCCGAGCAAGATCGTCGCCGTCGGGCTCAACTACCGCGCCCACGCCGACGAGCTGAGCATGGCGACGGCGGCGGAACCGATCCTCTTCATGAAGCCGCCGTCGGCGGTGATCGGGCCGGGCGCGACGATCGTGCGCCCGGCCCGATCGCAGCAGGTCGACTACGAGGCCGAGCTGGTGGTCGTCGTCGGGCGGCGGTGCCGCGACGTGTCGTCGGGCGCCGCCGCCGACGTCGTCGCCGGCTACACCTGCGGCAACGACGTCACGGCGCGCGACCTGCAGCAGCTCGACGGGCAGTGGACGCGGGCCAAGAGCTTCGACACGTTCTGTCCGCTGGGGCCGTGGGTCGTGCCCGAGGCGCCGTCGCCGGAGGCGCGCGTCAGCGCGCTGCTCGACGGCGCCGAGGTGCAGCACGGCCGCGTCGGCGACATGATCGTGTCGCCGCTCGAGTTGCTCGCCTTCGTCAGCGGCGTCATGACCCTGGAGCCGGGTGACGTGCTGATGACGGGGACGCCCCCCGGTGTCGGCCCTCTGGCGGCGGGGCAGACGGTCAGCGTCGTCGTCGAGGGCGTCGGGCGGCTCGACAATCTGGTCGCGTGATGCACGGACGGCCGAGGGGTCGGCTCCGTCGTCATCGTCGCTTCGGGCAGTTGTTCGGCTGCCGCGCTGACGGCGGCCGGCGACCGGTCGCGTGCTAGAATCCGAAGCCGTCGATGGCCTCCCAGTTCGTGCATCTCCACGTCCACAGCGAGTACTCGCTCTTGGACGGGGCGTGCCGCCTCCCCGCCCTCGTCAGTCGCGTGCAGGAACTGGGTATGCCGGCCGTGGCCGTCACCGATCACGGGACGCTCGGCGCCGCGGTCCAGTTCTACACCGCGGCGACCAAGGCCGGGGTCAAGCCGATCATCGGTCTCGAGGCGTACGTCGTCGGCGACCGCCGCGCGCGCGCCGGCGTGAAGGAGCGCTACGCGCACCTCACGCTCCTCGCGCGCGACCTCGAGGGCTACCACAACCTCGTCAAGCTGTCGACGCGCGCCTATCTCGAGGGCTACTACTACAAGCCGCGCGCCGACTGGGAGCTGCTCGGCGAGCACAGCGCCGGCCTCATCTGCCTGACGGGCTGCATGAGCGGCCGCGCCTCGCTCCTTCTGCGCGAAGGCAACGCCGAGGCCGCTGAGGCCGAGGTCCGCCGCCTCGTAGACATCTTCGGCGCCGAGAACGTGTACGTCGAGCTCCAGGACGCTGGGCTTCCGGAGCAGGGCGAGCTGGTCCCCCGGCAGGCCGCGTTGGCGCGGCGGCTCGGCCTCAAGACGGTGGCCACGAACGACGTCCACTACCTCCGCCACGAGGACGCCTACGCGCACGACGCCCTTCTCTGCATCCAGACCCAGAGCGCTCTGGCCGACGAGGACCGCATGCGCTACGGCAGCGACGAGTTCTACCTCAAGTCGGCGGACGAGATGCGCGCTCGCTTTGCCGACTACCCCGAAGCCTGCGACGCGACCCTCGAGATCGCCGACCGCTGTAACGTCGAGCTCGAGTTCGGCGACACTCACCTGCCGCGCTATCCGGTCCCCGAGGGCGAGACCGAGGCGACGTACCTGCGCCGCTTGTGCGAGCAGGGCGTGCTGCGCAGGTACGGCGCCGACCCGGCGCCCGAGGTCCGCGAGCGGCTCGACTACGAGCTTGGGGTCATCGGCGAGATGGGCTTCGACGCCTACTTCCTCATCGTCTGGGACTTCGTCAAGTTCGCCAAGGACAACGGCATCGCCGTCGGCCCCGGCCGCGGGTCGGCCGCCGGGTCGATCGTCTCGTACGTGCTCGGCATCACCGACATCGACCCGCTCAAGTACGACCTGCTGTTCGAGCGCTTCCTCAACCCCGGGCGCAAGAGCATGCCCGACGTCGACACCGACTTCTCGGTCGCCCGCCGGGAGGAAGTCATCGCCTACGTGGCCGAGAAGTACGGCCGCGACCACGTGGCCCAGATCATCACCTTCGGCACCATGGCGGCGCGGGCGGCGACGCGCGACGCCGCCCGGGTCATGGGCCTCCCGTACGCGGCCGGCGACCGCATCGCGAGGATGATCCCCGAGCAGGCGCCGCCGGCGACGTTCGCGCAGGCCATGCTGCCCGGCGGCGAGCTGCGGCAGGCCTACGAAAGCGACCCGCAGGTGAAGGAGGTCGTCGACCTGGCGATGAGCCTCGAAGGCCTCATCCGCAACGACTCCATCCACGCTGCGGCGGTGGTCATCAGCGACAAGCCGCTCACCGAGTACGTGCCCCTGCAGCAGAAGGGCGACGCCGAGGTCGTCACCCAGTTCAGCATGGACGACGTCGCCAAGCTCGGCCTGCTCAAGATGGACTTCCTCGGCCTGCGCAACCTCGACGTCATCGAGGCGGCGCTCGAGATCATCGCCAAGACGGACGGTGTGCGTATCGCCATCGACGAGCTGCCGCTCGACGACGCCAAGACCTACGAGATGCTCGCCCGCGGCGACTCGACGGGCGTGTTCCAGTTCGAGAGCGCCGGCATGCGCGAGGCGCTGCGCGACGTCAAGCCGACGCAGTTCGAGGACCTCATCGCCATCGTCGCTCTGTATCGCCCGGGCCCCATGCAGTACATCCCGACCTATGCCCGCAACAAGCGCGACCCGGACTCCGTCGTCTACGACCACGAGTCGTTGCGCCCGATCCTCGAACCCACCCACGGCGTCACCATCTACCAGGAGCAGTACATGGCGATCGCCCGCCGGGTGGCCGGCTTCTCTCCGGCGCAGGCCGACGACCTGCGCAAGGCCATCAGCAAGAAGGACAAGAAGCTGATGGCCAGCCTCAAGGAGCCGATGATGCAGGGCTTGGCCGCGAGCGGTGTGCCGGCTGCCGTCGCCCAGAAGCTCTGGGCGAACTTCGAGGCCACCGGCGACTACTCGTTCAACAAGAGCCACGCCGCCTGCTACGCGCTCATCAGTTACCGGACGGCCTGGCTCAAGGCCAACTACCCGGTGGAATACATGGCGGCGCTCATCTCCAGCGTCATGAACACCAAGGACAAGGTGCCCTTCTACGTGAACCAGTGTCACGAGCTCGGCATCGAGGTGCTGCCCCCGGACGTCAACGAGAGCGACAGCGGGTTCACCGTGGTCGGCGGCAAGATCCGCTTCGGCCTCAACGCGGTCAAGGGCGTCGGGGCGGGAGCGATCGAGGCGATCGTCGCCGCCCGCGACGCGGGCGGCCACTTCGCCTCGATCTACGATTTCTGCGCCCGCGTCGACTCGCAGCTCGTCAACAAGCGCGTCGTCGAGGCGCTCATCAAGTCCGGCGCGTTCGACTCGACCGGCGCCGCGCGACGCGGCATGCTCGAGGTGGTGCCCGCGGCGATGGCCGACGGCGAGCGCCGGCGCAAGGACCGCGCCCAGGGACAGGGGGGCCTCTTCGACCTCGCCCCGGAGGCGCACGGCGTCCACGAGCCTCCGATCCCGGTGCGCGAGTTCGACCCGGCGACGAAGCTCAGGCTCGAGAAGGAGGCGCTCGGTCTCTACGTGTCCTCGCACCCGCTCCAGGGCCTGCGCGAGCAGTTGCGGCGCGAGGTCGACGTGCCGGTCGGCGCCCTCGACGAGACCGCCGGCGAGACGATCGTCTGGACCGGTGGCGTCGTCGCCGGGGCCCAGCGCAAGGTGAACAAGCAGGGCGCGGTGTGGCTCGTCTTCCGTCTCGAGGACGTCGACGCGAGCTGCGAGTGCATCGCCTGGGCGAGCACCTACGAGCAGTACCGCGGCCTCCTCGTCGAGGACGCGATCGTGAAGGTCAAGGGCCGGGTCGACCGGCGCAGCGAGGACGAGGTGAAGTTGGTGGTCCTCGAGGTCGTACCGTTCGCCGGGGTCAGCGAGCACCGTCCGCTGACCCTCACCATCGAGGCGGCGACGGTCAGGCCTTCCCTCATCGACGACCTCAAGCGCGTGCTCGCCGACTTCCCCGGCAAGGTGCCCGTCGTGCTGCACTTCGTGGCCGACGACAAGTCGACGCGTCTGCGTGTCGGCGACGGGTTCCGGGTCGATCCCGTCGCCGGCCTCTACGCAGAGCTCAAGGCGTTGCTCGGTGAGAGCAGCGTCCAGGCGGGCGTCTGACTACGCCCGCGCGGCATGCGACCATGGAGGGGTCATGATCCCCGAAGGCATGCACGACGTCCTTCCCGACGAGGCCGCCGAGCTGCACGCGATCGACGTCGCGTTGCGCGCCCGCTTCAGCGCCTACGGATACGGTGAGGTGCGCACGCCGGCGCTCGAGTTCGCCGAGACCCTTGAACTGCCCGACGACGACACGCTGAGCGCCGGCTATCGGCTGTTCGACGACCGCGGTCGCGAGCTCATGTTGCGCACCGACATGACCGTCCCGGTGGTGCGGCTGGCGGCGGCGCGGTACCGTGACAAGCCGCTGCCGCTGCGCTTCTTCTACGTCGGCGCGTCGTACCGCCCCTGGGCGCCGCAGCGCAGCCAGGATGGTGAGTTCCTTCAGGCCGGCGTGGAGCTCCTCGGCGCCCCTTCGGCCGAGGCCGACGCCGAGTGCGTCACCCTTCTGTGCGACGCGCTCGAGGCGTGTGGCCTGCCCGACTACCACGTGACCCTCAACACGATGGCGTTCCCGACCGCGCTCGTCGACACCCTCGGCCTCGTCGAAGATGGCGACCGTGAGTCACTGTTGGAGGCCCTCGCCGACCGTGACTACCCGCTCCTCGAGTCGATCGCCGCCAACGCCGCGGTCGCCGACGAGGCGCTCAAGGCCCTCCAGGCGGCACTGACGCTCGGCGGCACGCGCGACAGCCTTGCCCAGGCGCGCAAGCTGGCGACGACGCCGGCCATGGTGGCGGCGATCGACCGGCTGGTGAAGGTGAGGGACCTCGTCGCGGACGCGGGCTACGAGCGTGCGGTGACGTTCGACTTCGGCCTCTACCAGGACCTGAGCTACTACACGGGGGTCATCTTCGAGGCGTGGGCGCCGGGCGTCGGCCTGCCGATCGCCTCGGGAGGGCGTTACGACGGGCTGGCGGCGCACTTCGACTGGGAGGTCCCGGGGGTGGGGTTCGCCATCGCCGTCGAGCGACTGCGCGACGCTCTCGACGAAGCCGGCCGCCTGCCCGCTGTCGCGTCGCCGGCGCTGGCCTTCGCCGGCGGCCTCGACGAGCCGGAGCGCGTCGCCGAGTTGCGCCGCGCCGGCATCGCCGTCGCGGCGCTGCCCGGCGACGCGCTCCCTCCGGCGCCCTTGCTGCGCCGCGTCGGCGGACGCTATGTCCTCGAGCTCAGCGACGGCGCGCGCACTGAGGGTCCGTGGCGCGACATCAGACGCGCCCTGGGGATCGCATGACGCTGCGCATCGGTCTCGAGCCGCAACCTCAGCTCGACGCAGTCCTCGGCCTCCTCTCCGCCGCAGGGCTTCCGGTCGCCGCCGTGCACGGTCTCCAGCGCCAGCCGGGGATCGTGGAGGACGGGGACGTCGCCTGGGTCCGGGCTCCCGGCGGCGATCTGCTGTCGTGGTGCCAGGGCGGGGGCCTCGACCTGGCGGTCGTGGGCAAGGAGTCCCTGCTCGAGGACGAGCCCGAGGTGTACGAGCTTCTCGACCTTCGCGTCGCCCCGGCGACGCTGGTGTTCGCCACGGCGGCGGCGACGGGCGAAGGCCGGTCGGGGCGTCTGCGCGTGGCCACGCGCTTTCCCCGGCTGACCGCCCGCCACTTCGCCGCCGGCGGTCTTCAGGTGCAACCGGTCGGGCTCACGTCGGACGCGACCATCGCCGTGTCGCTCGGTCTCGCCGACGGAGTCGTGGAGCTCGATACGCTCCTCGCGGAAGCTGCGTCGGGGCTCGTCCGCCGCGACACGGTGGCGCCTTGCGGCGCTCGCCTGGTGGCCGGTCGGGCGGCGCGCGCGTTGCGCGGCGCTGAGGTCGCGGCGCTCGTCGTGCGTCTCCGCGACCTGCTCGCGCAGCGCTGAGCGCGCGCCGCCCTGCGGCCTATGTTCTGGGCGCCGCGTGGTGTCGTCCCTTGCTTTCGCCTTCGGAGCGGTCGCCTTCCGTCGCCTGCGGCGTTGTGGTAGAACTCGACGCTGGAGGATTCGATGGCCACGAGCAGACGCAGCGCAGAAGTCCGGCGCACGACGAGCGAGACCGACGTCACCGTGAGGTTGACCCTGGACGGGTCGGGCGTCGCCGAGGTGACGACCGGGATCGGGTTCCTCGACCACATGCTTGAGCTTTTCGCCCGTCACGGGCGCATCGACCTCGCGCTCAGCGCGAGCGGCGACCTCCATGTCGACGCCCATCACACCGTCGAGGACGTCGGGCTCGCCCTCGGCCAGGCGCTGGGCGAGGCGCTGGGCGAGAAGCGCGGCATCCGCCGCTACGGATCCGCCTTGATCCCGATGGACGAGGCCCTCGCCCTCGTCGCGCTGGACCTTTCGGGCAGGCCGTACTTCGCCCACGACCTGCAGTTGACCGGTCTGCGCACGGGAGGGTTCGAGGCCGAACTCGTGCCGCACTTCCTCCGCTCGTTCGCCACGCAGGCGGCGATGACCTTGCACATCCGCCTCTTGGCCGGCAGCGACACTCACCACATCGTCGAGGCGGTGTTCAAGGGCGTCGCGCGGGCGCTGGCCGAGGCCTGCGCGCTCCATGGTCTTGACGACGCCGTGCCGTCGACCAAGGGCGCGCTCTGAGCGGCTGGGGGCGCGCTCTGAGCGGCCGGGGGCGGGCTCTGAGCGGCCGGGGCACGTTGTGAGCGGCGGGTCGTCGACGGCCGGCGCAAGGCGTCCCGTCGGCGCCCCTCCCTCGGTCGCCGTCGTCGACTACGGGATGGGGAACCTTGCCAGCGTGGCCAAGGCGCTCGAGAGAGTCGGGGCCGGGGTGCGGGTCGTCGACGCGGCGGCGGGGCTGAAGGGCGCCGACGCCCTCGTCCTGCCGGGCGTCGGCGCCTTTCGTGACGCCGCCGCGCGTCTCGAGGCGACGGGTCTCGGACCGGCGGTCGTCGAACGCATCGCGGCGGGGGTGCCGTTCCTGGGCGTGTGCCTCGGCCTCCAGCTCCTCTTCGACAGCAGCGGCGAAGGTGGTCGCTGGACCGGCCTCGGCGTCCTTGGCGGCACGGTCGAGCGACTCGAGACCGGCCTCAAGGTGCCGCACATGGGGTGGAACGAGGTGACGTGGGCGGCGGCGGGGGCGGGCATGGCCTGCGGCCTGCCCGCCCCCGCCGCCTTCTACTTCGTACACTCCTACGCGGCGCGCCCGGCGGACGACGACGTGATCGCTGCGACTGCCGAGTACGGGGGGTCCGTGGTGGCGGCGGTGGCGCGCGACAACGTCTGGGCGGTACAGTTCCATCCGGAGAAGAGTTCGGCGACCGGCCTCGCTCTTCTGAGTAACTTCGTGGGCCTCGCGCAGGAGAAATGGCGATGATCGTCTTCCCGGCCATCGACATCCAGGGCGGCAAGGCCGTCCGTCTGCGGCGCGGCGATTTCGACGAGGCCACGGTCTTCTCGGACGACCCTGTGGCGCTCGCCCGTTATTGGCGGGACGAGGGCGCCGAGGCGCTGCACGTCGTCGACCTCGACGCGGCCCGGACTGGCGAGCTCGCCAACGTGGACCTCCTCGAGGACATCGTCGCGGCCGTCGACATCCCGGTCCAGTACGGCGGCGGCATCCGCTCCGAACAGGCGCTCGCCCTGGTCGCCGGCCTTGGTGTGCAGTGGGTGGTCATGGGGACGGCGGCGATCACCGCTCTCGAGCTGCTCGACGACGCCGTGGACTGGCTTGGGGAGCGCCTCGTCGTGGGGATGGACTGCACCGACGGGATGGTCGCGACGCACGGCTGGCAGGAGCGCACGCAGATGAGCGCGGTCAAGTTCCTGCGCATCCTCGAGGAGCACGGGGTGAAGCGCGTCGTGTACACCGACACGTCCCGCGACGGCATGCTCGGCGGGCCGAACCTCGCTGGTCTCCGCGACCTCGCCGAGATGACCTCGCTGGAGCTCATCTGCTCGGGCGGCGTCGCATTGCTCGACGACTTGCGCCGCCTGCGGCGCCTGAACGCTGCCAACGTCGTCGGCGTGATCATCGGCCGGGCGCTCTACGAGAAGGCCTTCACGCTCGCCGAAGCCATGGCCGCCGTGCGCGGCTAGAGCCGGTCCCGGCGGCTATGCTGTCCAAGCGCGTCATCCCTTGTCTGGACGTCCGCGGCGGGCGTGTGGTCAAGGGGGTCAACTTCATCGACTTCCGCGATGCCGGCGACCCGGTCGAGCTCGCCGCCTTCTACGACTCCGAAGGCGCCGACGAGATCGTCTTTCTGGACATCACCGCCTCGCACGAGGGCCGTGAGATCATCGCCGACCTCGCGGCGCGGTGCGCCGAGCAGGTCTTCATCCCGTTCACCATCGGTGGAGGACTGCGTCGCGAGGAGGACGTCCGCGCCATCCTCGCCGCCGGCGCCGACAAGGTGACGATGAACACGGCCGCCGTCGAGGACCCCGAGCTGGTGCGGCGCTGCGCCGACCGCTTCGGCTCGCAGTGCATCGTGGTCGCGATCGACGCCAAGCGCGTGACGGAAGCGATGCCCGGCGTCGGGCTCCGTTGGGAGGTATACCTGCACGGCGGTCGGACGCCGACCGGCATCGACGCCGAGGCATGGGCGGTGCAGGCGGCTGAGCTGGGCGCCGGCGAGTTCATGCTCACGAGCATGGACCGCGACGGGACCTGCGACGGCTACGACCTCGAGCTCACGCGGACGGTGGCTCGCGCGGTCGACGTGCCGGTCATCGCCTCGGGCGGGGTCGGCACGCTCGAACATCTCGCCGAGGGCCTCACCGCGGGCGAAGCGGACGCGGTGCTCGCCGCCTCGATCTTCCACTACGGGACGTTCTCGATCGCGCAGGCGAAGGAGTTCCTTGCGGCGCGCGGCATCCCCGTGCGTCGGTGAGCGCGGTGCGTGGCCGTGTGACGAGGGTGACGTCGTTGCCGACTTCTTTCTCGGAGGCGGCACCACCGCGGCCG
>ENA-UPSM01002731-UPSM01002731.1-activated-sludge-metagenome-genome-assembly--contig:-NODE-2731-length-21016-cov-31.812986_pt1 | contig 21016 bp, 24 predicted proteins | sample MGYA00238181_ERZ773283 | MGnify/ENA primary metagenome ERZ773283 (study PRJEB29023, sample SAMN05720199) | activated sludge metagenome | isolation source: Anaerobic digester | place: Japan...
AACCAGTTGTTCATAAGGTGGCGCCGCGCGACACTACCGAATATAAACCGGATGCACCGCCCGATACTTCAAAAACAGAATATGTCAACGTTATCTTTGAAACCAGAGAAGGTGTACGACTTCATATCTTTCAGGAAACGAACGGGAATTCCAGTGCTTTTTTCCATCGTTGTATTTTTGATCTTAACGACAGATTCAGGAATGCATTTTATATTTTGAAATGTATGGTTAATTTCAAAACTCCTGATTATCATCCTTATATAAAATTATACATCCCGGCAAGAGAAGCAAGGATAATTTACAGGGCACTACCTCAAAAAGGACAATTTGCAATATTTCGATAACCGGCTCTATTACACTTATAACTGTAGTTAATATTATCTTAAATATTTCCATAATAAAATCTCTTTTTTTGAAGAGTATTTTTCTGGGTAAAAGAGTTGTGGAGAATATTATTGTTTGATTTTAACCACGGGTTACACGGGTTTGCACTGATATTAATGGTTAAATTATCCGTGGTTATCCGTGCTTTCCGTGGTGATTTTTTTATAGATTTGATATTTATATCAAAATTTAATCCTATGAAATCAAAATTTCTGCGACTCGACAGGAGAGATTTCATTAAAAGTCTCACTGTAACTATAATTTGTACTTTTATTACTGGTACGTACCAGTTGATAGCAGAAGGAGGGGTTATTAATTGGGTGACGCTGAAACCTGTTGTAATTGCTGCTATAGGCGCTGGAGTTTCTTACCTCACAAAAAACCTACTCACAAATTCACAGGGTGAAATGTTTACAACAGAACCCGCTCCTAAAGAATCAGGACAGGCGTGATTCTTACGACTTAAATACCTAATACTTTTTAATAGACTATATTTAATTATATGTTAAAATTTTACGATATCCATTATCATCTTTTCGATCTTAGTCATCCCAACCTCATTGCATTTCTTCTGCGTGATGATATGATTACCAGGGAGTCAGTTAAAAAAGTGGCAGGCAAACTTCCTTTTTTAATGAATTTTGTACCTGCCGGCGTTGTGAAATTTCTACCTCAGTTAATCGCTGAAAAGATAAAAGAATATATACGTGATGATGCTGTAACTCTCAGAAATTTACTGGCATTAATGGAAAATGCAGTTGAATACCATTTTCTCCTGGCCGATTATTATCTGAGAAAAGAAGTCATATCACAACAAGGTGATAACACACTTTCATTCAATAAAATAGTTCTTTGTCCGCTTCTTATAGATTTCGGATATAAGAGTCTGAGAAACAGTGGCTGTTATTATGATTTGCCTCCTGCTAAACCTATTGCCGGACAGGTTGCCGACCTTCTAAATGCAATCAGATTCTATTATAGCTATGATATTATCGGCCACCCGGTGAAACAGGGTCAGTTAAAACTTATTAAAACTAACTGTAAAAAAGAAGACAAGCTTTTTGAGATTTATCCATTTCTGGGTATTAATACACGCAATTATGACCTGCTCGAAATCAAATCTCTTATTGACAAATATTTTCCGGGTTATGAGAATGACGAATCGCCTGCAGATCGTTACAATAAACTCTATTCTAAACTTGGCACTATCAATGTGAGTCTGGAAGACCTTATCTTCAAAATAAAAGAAAAGAAAGATCCTGAATATTACTCTTATATTTTTGCAGGTATAAAACTTTATCCGCCTTTGGGCTTTGATCCGTGGCCTGAAGATGAACCGGACGAACTTGATAAAGTAAAATTTCTGTATAGTGAATGTGTAAGAAAGAAAATTCCATTAACCGTTCATTGTAGTGACGGCGGATTCAAAACTACACCTGAGGCCTTTCGTCATACTAATCCTGAAAGGTGGATAAAAGTGCTTAATAATTCTTCGTTTAAGAACCTTAAAATCAATTTTGCTCACATGGGAAGCATGGCAGGAGGAAATGATAAGTGGCTCCAGACGATAATGAAGCTTATCAGTAAATACGATAATGTTTACACTGATTTTTCGTTCATTACTCCTAAACCGGATAATTATGAAAGAATCAAGAAGATTATAAATAATAAAAGTCTGACCCGATTACTTTTCGGATCAGACTTCATTATCAACCTGCTTCGCTCAGGCTCCTATAATGAATATATTTCCGCATTTCTCACCACTCCTTATCTCACAAGCGATCAAAAGGCCGATATCTGTAACAATAATCCGGAGAAATTTCTTTTCGGATAGCGAGGTTCGGACTGAAGTCGTGGCTTCTATTTTATTTTATACATTATGAGTGTCTCGGCGTCTTTCACGTAAATATTATTGTTTGTAATCAGTGGGAAAGCATACACTGCTGTTTCAGTAACTTTGTATTTTGCAGTTTCGTTATATCCGGTTGCAGAAGGATTGAAAACAAGCAAGTTGCCAGTACTCGGAAGCCCGATAAATACCTGGCCGCAATCATTAAGGGTTGCAAAATCACTATGTACTGTCTGGTCTGTCCATGCTGTTTCACCTGTGGAAGCATTGATGCAGTAAATTCTTCTGGTATCAGTAAAGCCGTAAAGGAATCCATCCTTCAAAACGGGAGTGTTCCATTTTGCTCCGGTTGTAGTATTATTCCATAATTCTCTTGGAACATATTTATCTCCCTTTTTTTCCACGATAAGCGCCTTCATTCCTGAGCCGAGACCTGTCAGATATATTTTCTGTCCGTCAACATAAGGGCTGACACAATTGTAAAACCTCTGTTGAGGTATGGCAGGTACGCTCCATTGAAGTTTTCCATCGGTAAGATCGAGTGATATTAGATTTTTTTCTGTAACAAAAATTATATGTTTTTTACCGTCAATATTCATCACTGAAGGTGAAGCGTATGCTGGTCCATCTCCTGTCCATTTCCACTTTTCATTTCCCGAATTGATGTCGAGTGCTAAAATTGTTCCATTATCTTTTGTTCCCAGATGCACTATACAAAGGTTGTTTATCACAAGTGGCGACATTCCTGTATAGTATTGTGGGACAAGATTTTCGGGATTGTCCTTGCGCCATATTAATTTACCTGTTGCTGCGTCGAAGCAGCTTAGTATTCCTGCCACTCCAAGTGTGACAATTTTCCCTGAGGCAATAGCAGGAGTGCTACGTGGACCAGGATGTGAAGTTGAAGGACCTGTAACGGCAGGCGATGAGTAAGAGCTTTTCCAGATTTCTTTTCCTGTTGAAGCATCAAGGCATATTGCCGTTTCTTCGCTTCCCTGGCGGGTGTGGACATAAATTTTGTTGCCCGAAATAACTGGCGAGGCATCGCCGGTGCCCACAGTAACTTTCCATACCTGCACCAACTCTGAAGGCCATGAATCAGGAGCTTTAAAACCCGTTACCCTGCAGTCGAGGTTAGGACCCCTGAACTGCGTCCAATCCTGACAATAAAGTCCTGTTGCCGTAACAAAACTTATTGCTAAAGCAACTATACAATTAAAAAATCTCTTCTTCGACATATCTTTTGATTTAATAATAAGGCTAATTTAAAAAAACTTCTATAAAGTTTATCAAAGGATTAAAATATTAGCATATTTTATTAAAAATTAACATATTCTATTCATTTTACGTTGAGTCCGGATTTAGGGATTCTCGACTTTTTCAACGCCTATCCCTGGTTTTGAAACAGGCAATGTAACTTTTCCGTCGGTAATTTTCAGTCCTTCGAACGGATCGTTGCTTATAAGCAGATTGCCGTCGAGGTCGCACCAGTCGGTCAGGGGGCTCAGATGAGCCGCTGCGGTAACGGCACAGGATGTCTCGGTCATACAACCGATCATGGTTTTCATTCCGAGAGCTTTCGCAGCTTTCAGCATTATAAACGCTGATCTTATTCCTCCGCATTTCATCAGTTTGACATTTACGCCCGAGTATATATCTTTATACTTAATCAGATCGGCAAGGTTTTGTATTGCTTCATCACCAATAATAGGTAGAGGGCTTCTTTCCTTTAACCATGAGATATCTTCGAATTGTTCTTCTGGCAGGGGTTGCTCGATAAAGATAATTCCCTTTTCTTTCAACCAGTGAGCCATTTCGAGCGCATATTCCCTCTCTTTCCATCCCTGATTTACATCGGCACATAAAGGTTTGTCTGTTACCGAACGTATTACATCGATCATTTCTCTGTCGTTATTCCTTCCAAGTTTGACTTTGAGTATTTTATATGGTGCCGCCTCTTCAACTTTTTCTCTTACAATTTCAGGAGTGTCGATACCGATAGTAAAGCTTGTAAAAGGAGTCATCTCAGGATTGAGTCCAAGAAGCCTGTAAACCGGTTCCCCTGAAAGTTTGCCTATCAGATCGTGCAAAGCAATATCAACAGAAGCCTTTGCGGCATAATTATTCGGCATTAAACTATCCACATAGTTGAGGATATCCTCTAAAAGGAAAGGGTCATTAAACTGTTTCAGATCGAGTGATGATAGAAAACGTGAAGCAGTTTCATGGCTTTCGCCAAGGTAAGGAGGCATACTGGCTTCACCGTATCCTGTAATACCGTCGTATTCTATTTCGGTAAACATTACCGGCGTTGTGGTACGGGAACTGATTGCAAGATTAAAGGAGTGTTTCAACTGAAGGGTGTAAGGCGTAAATTTCATGTTAAGTGTAGGTTTTACACTTTTATTTTTATTTATCATATTTTTTTCGTTTCTGCACATATTGAATGTTCCTCCAGTAATCAGACCGGCTCCTATTAGTCCGGAATACCTTATAAATTCTCTCTTATTCATGGGAACGAAATATTAATAAATTACAACGATTTCAATTTATGTGAACAAAATTTTACCTGTAAGTAATTCTTATATTATAATCCCATTTATCATAAAAGAGGTTACCACCATCCCATTCGACTTCTCCCCTTTGGAAATCGAACGGATCGCTTCTTAGAAACTTTTTGGTGGGATATAAGTTTCCGGCAACTCCGTCATTTACAATCATTCTGTATGAGTCTATTCCGGTAATATAGAATTCACGAACTTTATTATCAGTTGAGTATTGAAGGCCATATGAAACATCAACCGGAACCCATCCTGTTCCTTCGTAATATACTTCGCACCAGTCGTGCAGGTTTTCCGCACCGGGTTGTATTGTCCATCCGCTTTGCCATCTTACGGGTATTCCCTTATATCGCAGCATTGACATAAGAAGAAAGGTTTGCATACCGCAATCTCCTCTTCGGTGCTTAAGAGTATATTCCGGGATATTAGGAATTATTGAATATTCAAGCGCATTAGTCCACGGAATATTATTGTTTATCCAGTAATAGAACTTTTTAACAATATTATATGAATTTGTTTCATTGCCTGCCAGACTGTCGGCAAGATGTTTGACATCATCGGTAAAGCAAATATGAGGAGGTTGTTCTTTTGTAAAGATTTTATATATCTCTGAGTTTTTATTATATGACGATATTTTTAATTTTTCGGGATCAAAGTATTGACCGGAAGTGACATAAGAATATGCAACTCTGAATATAGCAGGTTCTCCAGCTCTGGCTTTTTCTTCCATATAAATAGTGCGGTGTACCACAGAATCGGGAGAAAGCAAGAAATTTTCTTCATTCGAGATTCCAAGAAGATAAACATCTCTTTGACGCTCATGATTTTCTTTTGGAAATGGCAGCCAGCATCTTATTGTTTCTCCCGGGGGTACAATATCGGGTTTTACAGTAATTGTATATAAGATTTCAACATTTACAGAGCCGGCAGGCGCGCCCGATTCAGATGATTTTTTTATTATTTCAAGGATGTTATTTTTTCTTAAAAGTAATCGTGGATTAGCAGCCAGTGCAGAGTCGGGTACAGCCCTGTTTTCATTGAATTTTTTTAAGAGTATCAAATTTGAGGCAGCCCGGTTAAAATACTTTTTCTCATTATCAATTATTCTATATTCGAGCCAGCCGATGTTTTCAAATTTTTCAAGTTCGGATGGAGTGAAATTTAATCCTGTTTCTTTGAGAATACTGTCAATGTCGTGTTGCGATAGTGAAAAGCCAAGTAAAATTCGAGACGAAATTTGGGAAAGAGAATCGGCTTTCCATTTTATCGTTTCATTTTTTGTAATGCGGCTGAGAGAATCTGCAAGAGCTTTCGCCCGACTGAGATTCCCATCTGTTATTAGATCGGCAATTGTGTTTAGTGTTTCATTATTTTCCGGCGATTTGTTTTTGCATCCAGATATGGATATAATGCATATTAAAAACAACAAAAGCAATTTTTTCATGATATATCTTTTTTTTAAGATTTGGAAAATAATTTCATCTGCCATTTACAATTTCAATTTTGGATGAGATGTTTCTTGTACATTATTGTTTTATTCTTGCGGAAACGATGATTTTTGGATTATTCAGAATAGTTTTTTTAACCAAACAAAGATCTGCTACACTGATTACTGCATCCCTGTATTTTTCAGGAAAGTCGGGTGGAAGTTCTATTTCGATTTTAAAAACTGAAGGTATTTTCTTTTCAGGATCGATTTCCATTGTTTCTAGTAATCGTATTCCTTCGGAAGGAATTTGCCGGTTGTCGCAGAAAGATTTTACATATACCCCGGCACAAGTACCGATTGAGGCAAGGAACAGATCGAACGGAGATGGAGCACTATTAGTGCCTCCATTTTCAATGGGCTGATCGGTTCTTATGGTGTGGCCGTTAACATGGGCAGTTACAACTTTGCCGCCTTCGAAGGTGATTTCAATCATAGTATTTTACTTTTTAATGTAATAAAATTTTCAAGTTTCGCATTTAAAGATAATGAAATGTAAATAATATATTATGTTTTTCTTTTTTCTCTGACCATTCCAAAAACATAAGAGATTCATATATTTTCAAAATGCTAATCTAAAGGTCATCGGAGTTCTATCCGGAAAAATCCAATTCACCACGGGAAGCACGGGTTAACACAGATTTTCCCGGTGCCAACCCGTGCCATCCGTGGTAAAATTAAAAAACATTTAACCATTAGTTTCGCAAATTTACAGGCCGCCGTTACGCGGCTCCCAAATTTAAAATGTGCATTTTTTGCCGTAGGCCCGGCATGTTTAAAAATTTTTATACAAACCGAGTAGTTTAAGAGAGTAAGAAATGTAGATGGGGAGATTGATGATGGATGATTGTCGAGAGGCGAGAGATGATTGGATGATTGAATTGCAAAAACATAAGAGATTTATATATTTTCAATGGCATGCTGATTAAGAGGATTTACACTGATCCATTAAAATATGTTGCCTTTGGTCATCTGTGATCTGTTTGCAAATAATTTAAAATTTTCTGAAATGGGAGTGGAAGCGCCCTAAACCAAAAAGGCGGATACTAAAACATCCGCCTTTTAATTATGCATCTCTCCAGTTTATTTATTCAGGAGTTTCTTCATTATAGTCTCTTTTGGAAGAGGCTTTGTACAGAAGAACCAGTCGTAGCATTTCATATTTTTATCTTCCATTCTGGCTTTTGCGGCGCCGCACGATCCTGCGGTTGGTACGACGACATCGTCGCCCGGCTGCCAGTCGGCAGGTAATGAAACAGAGAATGCATCGGTGGTTTGAAGCCCTATAAGCACTCTGTAAAGTTCACTGAAGTTGCGGCCAAGGCTGAGCGGATAATAAATTATAGCTCTTATGATACCATTAGGGTCAATGAAGAATACAGCTCTTACAGCTTTGGTTGTACTTTCTCCGGGCTGTATCATTCCATATAGCCTGGCCACATGCATTGTGATGTCTTCAATAAGAGGGAATGTAACTTCAACATTTTTCATCCCCTTATATTCTATCTTTTCCTTTATGGTGCGGAGCCATGCTATATGGCTATATAGTCCATCTACAGAGAGGCCGACGAGTTTGCAGTTTGCCTCGTTGAATTTTTTTTCCAGTGTGGCAAAGGTTATGAATTCCGAAGTACATACAGGAGTGAAATCGGAAGGATGGCTGAAAAGAATAACCCAGCTTCCATTGTAGTCGGATGGGAAGTTGATTTCGCCCTGTGTTGTTACTGCCTTGAATTCAGGTGCTTTGTCGCCTATACGCGGCATAGAATAATTTGTTTCACACATTTTATTAGGTATAAATGATTAGATAATTAAATTTTTTCTATTAAGGAATATAAACAATTTATTTCCTTTTTGCTAACATAAGTTCCAGGTCTTCTTTAAGAGCTGCAAGGTCTTCCTCATGTTCGACCTCGTCAGATAAGATCTGTACAATTATCTCATACGTTACAGGGTCTGATTCTCTTGTAACATCGAGAAGAGAACTGTAAGCTTTTATAGCACACTGTTCGCCTTTGATATTCTGTTCGAGCACTTTCTCTACATAAGGATCGGTCGGTGCATCATAGCCACAGTTTGTCATTTTGAACCAATCGTTCGGCGTCAGAAGAGGAGTACCTCCAAGCTGAATGATGCGCGTTGCAAGAAGTTGTGCATGGCCAAGCTCCTCAGTGGCATGTAGATTTAGTTCCGATATAACTGCATCTTTCATGGGGCCTTTTACAACTTTTGCACCTATCCAGTACTGATAATAAGCCAGCCATTCATCGGCCAGAGCTTTGTTCAGGAGGTTGATAAGCTTACCAACATCCATTTTTACGATTGATTTTCCAATTTCTGCCATAGTAGTAAAATTTAAAAGTTAATTTATTATTTTTTTGTTTTATTTGAAGTTTCAATAGTTGATTTTCCACTTATCTGGAGTGACATATCATTTATAATTATCCCTGGGATTTTTTTCTCCGAAAAATAATTTTTTAGCATCTTATCAAGTTCGTCGTCAAAGAAATCTTCTATTTTTTCAGAGTCTGTGTAATAAATATGATGATGTTTCATCTGCCCTGAATCATATCTTATTTTATCATCGCCAGTGAATACTTTTTTAATTATGCCTTTCTGGACAAAAATTCGCAAAGTATTATAAACAGTTGTCATTGAGATATTCGGATGATTTTTATTAAGTAATTCGTATATTTCTTCTGCTGTCGGGTGACTTTTCATATCCATCAATACTTCGAGGATTGCAATTCTCTGAGGAGTTACTTTCAGGTTATGATTGAGTAATATATTTATTACATCCCTTGTTGCCATTGTTTTATGGTTTTGCTGTACAAATTTGCATTTAACGAGTAAAATTATTATTACACATACAAAAGTAATAAAAATTTTTAATTGTAATAATTACTATTTAGCAATAAATATCATATAATAATAATTACAAATAAAATATTATTCCTATATCCTAAAAATAAAGAATTTATCCGTAATGGAATGCCTAAGTTACTTTTGATTTGTCGGCCCGGAGGGACTCGAACCCTCGACCCCATGATTAAGAGTCACGTGCTCTACCAGTTGAGCTACGGGCCGGAAACGGGTGCAAATTTAATAAATTATCGAATCATTGTGTTAGCCTCTATTTTTCATGCAGGCTATATGTCAATATTTTTTAGTTTATTCTTTTTCCACTGCATGGTGAATAACCCTTTGCGGAAAAGGTATTTCGATGCCTTCTCTGTCGAAAGCAATTTTTAGTCGTTTTCGTAGTTCTCCTGCAACCTCCCACTGTTTAAGAGGCTTTGTGTCGCCAAGAATCTTTACCATTATGGCCGATTCGCCGAATTCATTAACTCTTAGAAATTTTGGCGGACTTACAATGAGTTCTCCGAAGTACGGGTCGGAGGCAAGTTCTTCACCTGTTCGGTTGATGACGTTGATAACATGTTCGAGATTGGAATTGTATGCTATTCCTATATCAATATTTATTCTTGCAAAATCCTTTGACTGGTTCGAAACAATTTTTATTTCGCCGTGCGGAATATGATGAACTGTGCCGTCCAGATCTCTCAACGTGGTTTTTCTTAAGCTTATGTCTTCAACCGAACCTCCTTTGCCATTGATAGTTATAACATCTCCAATTCTGTACTGGTTTTCAAGGATTATGAAGAGCCCGGAAATAACATCCCTTATAAGGTATTGTCCTCCGAAACCTACTGCAATTCCCACAATTCCAGCACCGGCGAGCATCGGTCCGATATCGAGTCCGCCTTCTTTAAGAATCATTAATAGAGCAATCAAAATTATTACTACCTCTATCGTTTTGTTGAATATTCTTATCAGAGTGTTTTCACGTTGTATTTCAGCTTCCGCCGTCATCGTTTCATCCCTGATAACTGCTATCCTTACGGCATTTTCAATTATTCTACTGATAATCAGATTAATAATGAATGCGCCAAGTGCAATAAACAGAATCTTTATACCATGATTAAGTAACCATGGTATAATATTGTCAATCCATTCTTTAAATGAGTGTTCCATAAAAATTATTTTTATATTTCGCAATATCTAACGATAATAGCTTAGCGATTTAAATATGTCTGAGTAGAGCCGGCGTGCAAGATAGTAAATTCTCTATTATTCCGGTTTTTATAAATCTGAAGTAATAGGTAAATTTATAAAAAAGATTTAAATTTGCGGCCTTGAACTGCTCCATTCGTCTAGGGGTTAGGACGACAGATTCTCAGTCTGTAAACGACGGTTCGATTCCGTCATGGAGTACCAATATTGAACAGCTTTTATATGTCTGCACAATTCAGTAGTTCAATTTTTATTTGGCTTTCCGTTTGATATTTTCTGTTTCCTGCAGTATAAGCGAGGCGGTTTTCTCAAAAGCATCGGCTACCGATTTGTTATTCAGGCTAAAAACACTCAATCCTTTTTCTGCCGCCTCTCCAACTTCGAGCACAAACGGTATCTGCCCGAGCAGCATCGTATTGAATTCTTTTGCAAGTTTCAATCCGCCTCCTTTTCCGAAGATATAATAAACCTCATCTGGATGTTTTTCAGGAGTGAACCACGACATGTTCTCGATTACCCCCAGAATGGGCACATTCAGAGCGGGGTTGGCAAACATCGAAGCCGCCTTACGAGCATCGTTCAGCGATATCTCCTGCGGTGTCGTCACTATTATGGCACCAGTAAGATCGAGTTTCTGGACAGTTGTAAGCTGGATATCGCTTGTTCCGGGAGGGAAATCAATAATCATATAATCAATGTTTTCCCATTGAGTATCCTCAAAAAGCTGTGTAAGAGCTTTTCCTGCCATCGGTCCTCTCCATATCAGCGACTGACTGCGGTCGATGAAAAAACCTATCGAAATAATACTTACTCCATACTTTTTCACAGGGAAGATTAACTGTTTATCTCCAACTCCCGACACTTCGGGCATTGCGTCTTCGATTCCAAACATTCTTGGAATAGATGGGCCAAAAATATCGGCATCGACAAGTGCAGTATTGAGCCCTTTTGCTGAAAGTGCGATTGCCAGGTTTGCCGCAACGGTTGATTTGCCGACACCACCCTTTCCGGATGCAACTACGATAATGTGTTTCACCCCTTCCATCGGGATTTTTTCAAAAACATTACTCATAACTGTTCATAGTTTAAAATTGTTTCATAAGATATTATGTATGAATCATATATAATGAAATAAACTTTTCATATTTTCAAATTTAAAAACTTATGAAATTTAGTTCATTTATGTAATACAAAAATAGAGAGTATATGTTCATTAGAGTTTTATATTACTGACCGACTGAAATAAAAAATAAAGGGTAACATAAAAAATTGTTGATTTTTAATGTTATATGTCTTTTGTTAAAAAACAATATCCAGTAACCTATTAACAATACCTCCCAGAAGGATAGCAAATAAAATTTCGAGAATACAGATAGCCAATGCTTTTTTCCATCCGAATTCTTTCCACAGAACGGATATTGTTGCAACGCAGGGTATATAAAACATGCTCACGACAGATAGAGTAATCATTTGCTGGGCAGACAAAATATCGGCGAAGTTGGCTGTTCCCATAAATGCCGCCAGCATGACAAGTATCAACTCTTTTCTCAGAACTCCGAAAATAAGGAGGATACCTGTAATTGAAGGCAGTCCGAGCCACTGAACGGTAATCGGACTCAGGAAAGAGGCTATATACGGCATCCATCCTGCAAGATTGATTGCCTGGATGACAACTCCGGAAATTATTACCAGCGGGGCTGCTATGAAAATAAATTCCTTCAATGAGAACCATGTCTGAAGAATTATTGTTTTAAAATGGGGCGTTTTATAATCCGGCATCGGCATAATCAGTTCGACCGGTTCCCCAATCAAAAGTTTTGAAGATATTTTTCCTGTAATAAATATGATGATCAAAGCCAGAAGATATAATCCAAATGCCCACAAGATGCCGACATATTTTCCGACAAGTCCGAAAATTATTACAGATACTGCCGAACATGGTATAAGCGTTACCAGCACGGCAGTAATGAATCTTTCGCGCTTCGATTCCATGATACGGCAGGAAAGGCATCCGGGAACATTGCAGCCGAATCCCAGAATGAACGGAATACATGCTTTTCCATGAATGCCCATCTTATGCATCAGGCTGTCCATCAGGAAAGAGATGCGCGCTATATAACCCCAGTCTTCCAGGATATACAACAGGATATAGAACGGGAATATATATGGCAGTGCTATCTGAACGAGTGCGAGGATGCTTTCTATTGCCGACCATAGGAGAGAGGAGAGGGATGAATCTCCTGCAAATTCGTACCATGAAGTCTGCCAGTCTTTGAAAAGCATATCGAGTTGTGCCGAGAGCCAGTTCCCGAACTTGAATACTGTGAGGAACATCCCGCCCAGAATAATTATCATTATCAGATAGCCAGTGAATTTATTTGTTGTAACGGCGTCGAGCCTGTCGCTTGAAGTGGTTTGTTTTCTTGAGCCGATTTTCGTTACCTCTCTGGTTATTTGAGCGGCAACATGGCATCTTTCATCTGCGATAACTATAGAAGAATCGTGTCCGTGAATTTCTTCGAGTTCCCTGCAAAGCTGCATCACCTGTTCCAGAACTTCAGGTTTCTTTTGACTGACTATTTTTGTTATCTCGTTATCTTTTTCAAGAAGTTTGATTGCCACCCATCTTTTTGGATAAGGCAAGTCAATATCCTTTATTGATTCTGAAATTTGACTAATGCGATTTTCGATTTCCTTTCCGTAAATTGGTGTATTGTAATCCGGTCTTGTTCCTTTAAGTTCTATTGCTTTGTCAATAATATCGGTCAATCCCGAGCCTTGTAATGCAATTGCCGGTATTACCGGGATATTCAATATATTCTGAAGCTTTTGGGCGTCGATGATGAGTCCCTTCTTTTTGGCAAGGTCAATCATATTCAAAACCAGAATAACCGGACATTCGAGTTCAAGAAGTTGTAGAGTGAAAATAAGATTTCTTTCGAGATTAGTAGAATCAACGATATTCACTACAAAGTCGGGGCGTTGATTAATAATATGTTCACGTGATATTGCTTCTTCTTCGGAAAATGTAGTGAGAGAATAAATACCCGGAAGGTCGAGCACGTCAACCATATAACCGTTATAAAACAGTGTTCCTTCTCTTTTTTCTATTGTTGTGCCTGGCCAGTTTGCAATGTGTTGATGCAATCCTGTAAGGTAATTGAATATGGTGGATTTTCCGGTATTTCCCTGGCCTGCAAGAACGATGCTAATCTTTTTTTCTTCGTTCATTTTGGTGTTACCATTATTTTTGATGCCAGTCCTTTGCCCAGCACCAACTTCGAGCCGTTGGCTTCGATTTGAACCGGACCCGAGAATAAAGTTTTTCTAACGACCTTTATCTCTGTTCCCGGTGTCAATCCCAGGTCGGCAACTCTTTTTGTTGCTGTTCTGCCGCCGTCTATTTCGAAAATTATTCCTGACTGGCCTTCTTTCATGTCAGTTAATCTCATTTCTTCTTTTTTATCGTTATTATTCATTATAGTTGATATATGAACATATATTCAATTGATTGATTAAAAAAAATTATTTTTCTTCCACGTGGCGTAGTCCTTCTGCGAAAAGGTTGTTGATATGAATATCATCGAGGGAGTAGTAGGTTATTTTTCCTACCCTGTTGTATTTTACCAGTTTCATATTGCGTAATGTTCTCAGTTGATGGGAGACGGCTGAAGTTGTAGTTCCGATGATAGAAGCAATATCGCGTACGCACAGTTCGTTTTCCTGGCATAAGGCATAGATGATTTTTGTTCTTGTGGGGTCGCTCATTGCCTTGAATGTTTCAGCCAGATAGTGAAAGAAATTTTCGGATTTCATCATTTCCTTCACCTTATTGACTTTTTCTTTTTCCACGCATGAATTTTCGGTAGAAAGTGATTTTTTTGTTTTCATTTCATATTCAAAGATGAACAATTGCTCAATTATGCAACAAAGTTAAGAAATATTTTATTATTTTTTATTTTTTCTTGCGATGCTTACGGTCTGGATCTCTACCGTCTACTAATGTGGTCTAACCCCCTATAACTTGGACAGGTTTTTCAAAAGAATATAGAACTTCTTGTTTACTGTTTTTGTTATTTTCATTCATCAACCTATTAGCAAAGTTAGCCGTATCTTCGGATTTGTCAAGAGCAAGACCAGTGTCCGCACAACCCGACACTCTTGACAACTCCTCCGACACTACCGCTGTCTGGGGCTTATCGGTTGACAATGACTGATAATATTCATTCCACACCCTCATCGGAGTTTTTCTTTTCAGGCTTCCATGCTGACGCTTATTATTGTAGAAATTTACATAAGCATAAGTGTTAATTTTGCCTCGTAATAGCTTTCGAATTCAAACCTTTGGATCACTTCTCTTTCGAGGATGCTATTGAAGGCTTCAATGTACGAGTTTTTCACGGGAGTTACGATATGAGTGAACTCCTGTTTGGCATTAAGAGTACGAAGATAATGTCTGACTTTATTGGCGATAAACTGTGATCCGTTATCGTTTCTGACAGTAACACCTTTTAGCCCATGAAGAAGGTCTATCCGGGCAATAAGTTTTATCAGGTCGATTTTTCTAATGCTTCCCTGGAACTTATGATAAAGTATTCGGCGGGAGTATATATCCATCAGGGAAAGCATGTAATAATTTCTGCGTTCGCCTTTTACCCAGATGTACTTTATGTCCCGGCAGATATATTCCATGGGCCTGTTAGCAGTAATCTTCCTTAGCTTTACCCATTCACGTTTGCCGTGAGTCCTGATAACCTTACCAAGCAAGAGTTCATTTTCCAGTTCAAGTGCACGGATATCTGGATTAATCCGTTTATTTTTGTCTTTCAGACCATTAATCCCTTCCTGTAGATACTTCTTCTTCCATCGGGCACAGGGATGGTGCTATCTGATACTTTCGCAAAGTCTTTGTATGACCTTCACGTTCTCCTTCCTGAAGTATTGACAAGCGATCCTCAGGTGTAAATTTTCTTCTTTGTAGTGTCATGATTCCCAAATTTAATTAAACCTAATTTGTTTTTCAAATTATGTCCAGCTATTTGGGGGCTAAGACACCTTTATATTTATAAAAGGATTGGGGAAATGCTAAAGAAAAGATACAAACGATAAGAATTGTAGTCAAAAATCTTTTCATATACTAAGAATTTATTTTTTACAAAACTCTAACCGGGCTGTATATTTTGGCCATAAACAATTAGCATAGGCTGGTCCTACCCAATCTTCATACTGAATAATCTTAAAGTATACAACATCTCCAATATTTATTTTTCCCCTATATGATTCCGGATTGAAAGTTAATGTTGTACCTGTTGATAACTCCTCATCATAATTAGTAGGAGTCTCTGTAATCTCTATAATATTATAGCATCCGTCTCCATAATTGAGGCTTATAACCTTTCCTTTATAACATAGAGGATCACGTTTATCATCCTCACATCCAGTTCCCATTATTAATATAATCAAAATGAAAAATCCAGTTTTAATGATTGGCATTTTCATGGCTTTTATTTTTAATTTTTTGAATTAGTTATTCAATCGTAAGGGCACCTCGAAAAACTATTTTTTGGTGCTTCTATTTTAACTAAATATACTGTTTAATTTTCGAAAAACAAAATTTTACATTCATATTTTTTAGTTACTCAAGTTTAGGAGTTAAATAATATGTTGAAAACACATAAGTCCTTTAAAATTTCTGTTTTTCTTCTTCTGGCAACAGGTAATTTAATGTCCGGTTCCAGATTGTAGTTTTTAGTGTAAATTCAAGTGCATACCTTTCAGATTTACAGTAATATAATTTCGCTGAAATCATATTTATAGGAGAAATCGAAAAAACCTTTCAATAATCCGTCAAAAGAACTGCGTATTTTTTGTTTGCTTTATGCTATATTTATATATCTCATTCGGCCGGCGGCCCAAACTCACGACGCTTACGGTCGGAATCCGAATATTTGCCCTGAAAATATTTAACTTTTTTCATTTTTCTCTCTGACTTAGAGAATGTCGATATTTTTAATATTTATATAAAATATTTTTTGTCCTCCCAAAACTGGTGCAGGTAAATCTTTTCCTTCAAAGAGGTCACCAGACACTATTACTTTAAGATTGATTTTTTTGAATTCTTCAGCTAATTCGCAGGGATAGGCAGTAATAATTTCATCAATTGTGCCTTCAACATGAATTTGAATAAAATACTTGCCTATTTTCTCATCAAAACCTATTAAACCTGAATGTGAAGATAAAGATTCAATTACCTTATAAGGTTCAGCACAAGGGTTATTTTGACTATTCTCTTTTTTACATCCTGCTCCCATCATCAGGAGAAGCAAAATAAAAAATCCAGTATTAATAATAAGTGTTTTCATGGCTTTTATTTTTAATTTTTTGAATTAGTTATTCAATCGTAAGGGCACCTCGAAAAACTACTTTTTTGGTGCTGTTGTTTAAGATAAATTTACTATTTGATTTTCTAAAAACCAAATTTTACTCCCTCTATTTTATCTAATTAACTATTAGATATTTACAAAATTATTTTTTCACTTTCAGGCATAACTATCCCCTGGAAATTACTATTCTTAATTGAGTACAGCGACAAATATTTTACGTCAGGTTCATCATTCCGATTTTTGCTTTAGCCCTTGAAATTCCAATAGTGCGTATAAACGAACCGTTCATGCTGTTTTCTACAAATCCCAACAAGTGCTCGACCCTTGCACATATTCTTGATTTCTCTTTATTTCACGCTTTCTGTTCTTCGGTTAAGGGGTTGTTATGGTTATACAAACTTTGAATTATAAGGGCTTTGAACAACATCAACCGGTTACATGCGAGGTGGACTTTTTGAAGCGGATAACCAGGTTTAATTAGAGTTTACAGTAAAAAATGATCATCAAATAGTCCGGTTGGGGAGTACCATCATTAAGAATCGTTCCATAAAAGCCTCCTCTGGGATCAGGTGCATTCTTTTCCCAAAAAGGAAGAATATTTTCCTTTAAATCCCTGGTAACTTCTTCGACCAGTAAAGGAACACTTTCCTGAGAAGAATTTTGAGCTTTTATAACCAAAGGAAATGAAGCAAACCCAATTAACAAAACAATTAAAAATTTTTTCATCGTTTTTATTTTTGATTAAGCAATTGTTGGGCAGCCAACACTAAAAACATATAATGAGAAGAACCACCTCCCATTACATATTCCACCTGTTGCCACAGAAATGGAAATCGAAGTAATTCAGGAAAATCGGGACGTATCAAGGCTGTTCCTGAAACAACACCGCCGGGAATATAAGTCCAGTCAGCTCGATTAAATCCATAGGCTACCGTTGTAGACCGCGTTCCAACGCCGGAAGCAAAAGAAGAAGTATTCTCCCCTGGATGACAACCCAATACAAAATTCAAGGCATCATAAATATATTCCTTGCCAAAAATATCAGGATAAGCAGTATGAAGAAAATAAAGACGGAAACCTAATGACTGAATATCCCATCCAGCTCCCCAAATATAAGGACGATAAGGTATTCCATAAGGAGTTTCCGCCGATTGTTTGTCTATTTGAGTATGAAATTCAACCAGTGCTTGCCGAATAACCTTCGAAAAATCTGGCTGATTTATCTGCTTTTCTGCCCTTGCTATAAACCAACCAACATTTTCTATATTGTTGACAATAAAATCTTTTTCAGAAAGAAGATAGTTTTTATATTTTTCTTCTCCTGTCGTCAAATACAATTCCGTAGCTGCCTGGATTTTGGCAGAACGGGAACGTTGATTTACTTCCGTTATTTCATACAACTCCCTCGCACAGTCGAGTGCTTGCAAACTCAATGTATCGTTGAATCCTTTTAATACCCGGGATGACGCAGCTAACTCGGCCGCAGTGGTGAGCTCACGTGAAGCGTTGTTTTCCGTAAATACCCAGCGATCATCTTTGTTCCCGATAATTTTATCGGTCATATCTGCTGCATCCCCTAACATCACATATTGGCGCAAATTATTGCAAATAATACCGCGATAAAGACGACCCAAAGTTCTATAAGCTCCAACTACAGAAAGAACACCATTCTCAACCTGCTGAAGAAAATCAGGTTTTCCATCTGGTTGATGAATTTCCGTAATTCTTTTATGCTGATCTATTGAAGTAACATCATAATCTACCTTAAATGCTTCATAAGCAAGTGATAAAATATATGCTTCACCAGCCTGCGATTCTACGCGAAGATCAAAATCTCCAGCATCATGCCATCCGCCAATATTCAAACCAGGAACCACATCACCGGAATTATACTTTGTTAACGTTGAATGTCCTTGAACATAACCATCAATATGATTGAAATCAACCGGCGCCATACGCGCATCATCCATATGACAGCAATCATGCCAAACTCTATATTTTTCATTTACTCGCATGTGGCACATTTGTACAGGCAAAAAATATTCCAGCACTGGTTGCCAGACTCCACGTTCATATACATCTTTTGCTATACGAAAAATAGAAGAGGCAGATTTTCCATAACGAACTTGATAAAGTCCTTCTTCTTGTATGTTGGAAAAATCAAATTTTAAATAATTATAACGCAAGAATTGTCCCCATTTCGTTCCTTCACCGGAAAAAACTTTCTTTTCTCCCTCCGTCGTAATGCGATAGAGTATCGGACGCTCTCTCTTTGTATCCATTTTATCCAGCTCGATAATGGCTGTCTTCGGTTGAGCAGGGTGATAACCCACTTGCGAGACTTGCACTACCGGAGTGTACATCCAATCATCGACAACATTTGGCGTGATCACCCACCGGATGGCTGCCGTGGTTTTCCCTGCCGGAATCTCACTCCTGACCACAAACCAGCCGTTGTTATGGTTCATGCGTCCGTCATATAGCTTCAGTTCACTCCCTTTTGATTCAATCGTGAATTTGCTGTAAGGATCATCGGGACAAACAACCAGGCGTTTCCCTGCAGCATAGGGTTCGGAAACAATATCATCCGCAATGATAGGACTATATCCTCCATCGCCTGCCAACTGCCTCATAGAAGCTTTCCCCGCAGGGTTAAAATTGCCCACAGAAGAAAAATTAGATGGTTCATAACGAGTGGGACCGTTAGGTTGTCTCGGGAATATTCCTGACTGATTGTCCATTATCCAGGGCTTTCCGAAAAGTGCACCAGGAAAAAGTTCAAAATTAAAGCCGACTTTCCCAATGAACTTCTCAGGTATCGGACGATCCAAATCGACAGTTATAACGATTGATGGACCTTCTCCTTTTACCGTAACAGTGTAATTAAATACTAAATCAGGATAAATCATAGGATTAAAATCGGTCAGATGTCTCGCAGAATCGGGATAACTTAAATGGACCCTAATTATATTGGCTTTTTGATCCACTTCCCGTTCTCTTTGCTTGGGAACAGGTTGCCACTGCCCCGGTGTCGACTCTAGACGGATATCTCCATTGGTTGCTAAACGTTTGCCATGCATGATGAGAGATACCCCTCCCTGATGACCTTCCGGATAAATATCGTCATAGGCCATTACATTGACTCCCTTATTTTCAAAATATCCATTCGAAGTCAATACAAATTCCTGAGCACGACTCGAAAAATAAAAAACCATAAATAAGAAAAAGAATAACACTAATCTTTGCAATTTCATATTAATATATTTTTAATCATTACTGTCCGACTAAAATAATAAAATAAGAGATACTCCCGAAATTCAGATTTATTGGGAACCCAAATGTTGTAATTTGGTTTTTGGTTAAAATCAAATACAACATGGGTAAAGATACAGAAATAAAATTAGTCGGACAGCCAAGCCTCTGGACTGACATTTAAAGAGGTATTAATTGTTGACTCAACAACCATCAGGTTATTCAGTGACATTTTAAAGGGTGTTGTCCGTAATCCCAAAGGAGAAGGAAGGAAGAAAGAAGGGAAGTTTATATGCTTATTAGATCGCCCGTGCAAAGAAAGCCTTCTCGGTAGTAGCCTCGTTGGTTCGAATCCATCTGATAAGCAATCTGGATGTAAATGAGCTACTGCGAAGCACGAAAAGAAGATTTAAAAGTAAATCCATACCCCCGGGTTTACAATTATCCTTTAATCTGTAAGGGAGTCAATTTTTAAATGAAAAATATGATACTTGATAATCTGATAGTTATAAGATTAAATTACGAATCTGAATTATTAATCGGACAATAGTGATAAATAATTAATGACGGACAATGTGCCCTAACGGGAGTCTGTCTAAAAACGTTTTTTGTATCACTTTTTCAGAGGGTATAAAACTGTTTAAGGGCACAGTTCTTATTTTGCATTGCGAAAGAAAGCTGTATTGAAATACAAAGGTCTCAAAACTGCTCAATTTTCATCTGAGGAAGGCAAAAAAAGTCAAAAAGGAGAGCAAAAGTACGCTCATGTACTCTTTTAGCCTATTGCAGGTACATAGCAATAAAATACAGGGAATAGTTGTTAACAAAAAGGGGAAGTTTTTAGACAATCTAACGGCCCGGCGGTATAATTAGGAAGGTACGTCGTGGTTTTTGCCATACAGTACAGAATATAATCGGAGCCGGCATCATGTCACGGTATTGATTTACTGTCATTATGAGCACAGAGCAAGTTGTAAATATTAATTGAAAAGTATACCACATTCTCGTTGAAAAGTATACCACTTAT
>ENA-UPSM01002743-UPSM01002743.1-activated-sludge-metagenome-genome-assembly--contig:-NODE-2743-length-20938-cov-4.414117_pt1 | contig 20938 bp, 21 predicted proteins | sample MGYA00238181_ERZ773283 | MGnify/ENA primary metagenome ERZ773283 (study PRJEB29023, sample SAMN05720199) | activated sludge metagenome | isolation source: Anaerobic digester | place: Japan...
CTGATACCTGAAGTGGTCGCTGTTGCTCTGCCAGACTACAGTGTTGGTCAGGTCCTGTTCACCATCCAAGGTGTACCGCCACACAGCATCGGTGTTGGTAGCGTTCGAGATGGTATCCAGCTCAGAGAACTGAGTACCTGAACCACTCACGAAGTTATACACTCCAGGGACCTCGAAGGATCTTACCAGATCGCCCTGGACCTGGATCTTGGTGGAGACTATCATATCTCCACTTCCCTGAGTCGCACATGACAGCACAATGAGTACCGCCCACGCGACGAAGATTTCTCTCATCATAATAACAACGTCGCGCACAAGGTATAGATACTAATTTATAATGTTATACATAAAGAATAATCAGCAGCGATATCTATTGCATTACGGCTGTGATTAACAGAGTGCTACACTTTATAAACCCATAATTCCAGACTCTCTATTACCATGCAATCCGATAGGATAAGGGAGCGCATTCTAGCCCTGCTCAGTGGTGAAGATGCTCGCTACCTTAATATTGAGAGTATAGCTGAGGCGGTTGGGATATCCCGACCTACTGCCTCCAAATACCTAGCTGTGCTCGAAGCGGAGGGCATAGTCAGGTATTACCACGTTGGTAACGCGAAGGTGTGGGAACTGATTCAGAAATAGACTCTGACCCACAACATTTTTATATCTACATGTTGTTGTTTTCCCTTCATGGGAGACGAATTAATAAAATACAACCCTTTCGGGTCTTATAGGGTAGGACAACGCGAAGTTGTAGAAGGTTTGATCGCTGCTTATGAGAAGGGCGACAGAGTAGTTGAGCTGTGCGCCGGTACAGGATCGGGAAAGACCCTCTCGATGGTTGCAGCCGGTAGAGCTATTCTGGATCGTGGTGCTTCTCGTATAGTTTACACCACGCCTCTAATCAAGCTCGTCGAGCAGTTGGGTGAGGTGAAGGAGTACGGCATCCCAACTCTCGTAGGGAAGGCCAACTATCCTTGTCTCTTGCTTCCCAAGCTCACGGCTGATGAGTGTCCATTCAAGCCGAATGAGATTAGCGATTCGGCCTGTGTTCATTGCCCGTATCGCAAGGCTAAGAACGCTTTCTACGATGCGGACTACGCCAGCACCACCATGGCCAGGTTCCTCTTCGATCCAGGGGCCTCCAAAGATGTGGATGTAGTTATGATCGACGAGTCTGATTCTTTAGAGAACAGCCTCCTGGACAACCACACTCTTAGGCTCCATCCAAAGATCGATTTGGATAACTTGAAGAACTCCATTACCAAGTGGTCGCTTGAAATGCAGGGAGATCTGGATGCTCTGGAGGAGGAGTATTCTGGGATCTGGTTAAAGATTCGCGGCAGGAAACCTACGGGTGCTCAGCTGAGGCAGATCCAGGACACTTCTGCCAAGATCAAGACTATGGAAAGAAACATTCGCAAGTGTCGGAAGATCATAGGGATCATCACTTCAGGTCAGGAATATTTCGTTGATTCTGATAGGAACCTGAGGTTGATCCATGGCCGGCCTATCTTCAAGGCCTTTGCCCAGAGGTTCAAGATGGTTGTCCTGGCCAGCGGAACGCCAACCACTCATCTGCTCTGTAGAGAATACACCAAGATCTCAGCACCACATCCTATCGAAGTGACCAGGAGGAAGGTGTATGTCTTGCCAGTAGGCAAGATGTCGGCCAAGAGCAGGAATAAGACTGCTCCTCTGATCGCAGCCAAGATCGGAGAGCTCCACAGAGAAGATCATAAGAATACACTGGTACACTGTAACAGTTATGGAGTTGCACAGTTAATACAACAACACTTAGACAGAGATCTGAAAGTCATCGTACAGACTCCCGAGACAAGAGTGGAGGCTATGGAGGAGTGGTCCAGAAACCGAGTTGATACCATATTCCTTTCGGTGAACTATACTCATGGCGTAGATCTGGCTGGAGAGCGATTCCCGCTTAATATCATAGCCAACGTGCCTTACCCATATCTTGGGGATGAATGGGTCCAGCGTCGGAGCGAGTACGATAACCAGGCCTGGTTCATAAACAAGACAGCGGTAGCAGTCCAACAAGCCGCAGGGAGGTGTACCCGAACGCCTACCGACTTTTCGCGCACGTTTATACTGGACAGCAATTTTGTCCGATTCTACAACATTAACAGGAAGGTCTTCCAACCATGGTTCCAGGAAGCCCTGGTATTCATGCGGAGGGATAACAATGCCAGTTAAGACGAATGTAAAACAGCGAGTCCTGGGAATGGCCAGGAATGGGTTCTCCAACGTGCAGATAGCTGAGCACGTTGGGGTCAACCTCAGCACAGTGAAGTATCATCTCGTAAAGCACAAATCCGGGATAGGCAAGTTCGATATGGCCCTCTGGGAGTTCATGGCTGCGGTAAACCATGTAGGTTTGCCAAAAGCCAGACAACGCAAGCGAGGTACGATGGAAGGAAGCATCATAGAGTACATCCTCTGGGGGATGAAAAGCGAGGGGTTCACCAACGCTGAGATGCAGCGGGTAGCCGGGGCATCTCCAAGTTGCGTGTACGACGCTTTGAACAGGATCCCAGAAAACTGGGACTGGGGAGTGTTTACTATCCTTTTAGCCTACGACCTCTACAGGTTGGTGAGATGAAAATGCGTACCATGCAATCCATTTTCATCATCATGTTCCTGTTTCAGGTAGCATCGGCCTCGTTTGCAGATAACCGCTTCGAGATTCCCAAGAGTCAGGATTACTATCTCGATGATGCACCTACCCTTGAACGGGATGAGATACTAGATACTCTTTTTGGTATCCCCTACCACCCCCATTGGGTTGACTGCTCAGTTCGAGCAACCTACCTGGAGTGGGCACTTGAGAGTTTCACGGATCTCGATGTCAGTTTCTGTCATAAGGACATTGAAGACAGCAACGAGAATCATTTGTACCTTAAGGTAATAGATGGTGACGAGATCTACTATCTGGATGCCACAAACGATTATGGTGATTGGATAATTCAGAATGGTGATTATAGGTGGGACTCATTCTATGATATTGGCTATTCTGAGTATCCCAACTTTTACACCCTCTACCTGGCCATGGCTGCTATGCCCTGTTACACAGAACAGCGGGTCACCCAAGAGATATGTTGGTGGACCTATCCAGTAGTCAAAGAGAGATATCAGAAACTTCTTCTGGAGCTGGTCTAAATGGCCAAAAAGAAGAAAATAGATGTCCTGGTCTCTCCAAGCGAGGCTCAGTATGAACGATTCCAGGCCTTACTTGACGTAGTTGAGAAATCCGACAAGTTCAATGAACCGACATCTGATGAGAACATTGAATTTGACCTGCTGTTTCAGCTTGATGATCTCAAGTTCGGCGTTGAATGCAAAGAGATAGCCGATTGGCACGCCAGTATCTCGGGCGGCCACCTTGGCAATCAGCTGCTCACCCATATCGAAGCTCCATTCCCAACCTGGATAGTCATCTTTGGCAGTCAAGATGAAGTAGAGTCCGAGGTTCCAGACTACGGTAGAGATGGATTCAACGATTGGAAAGCCAAGATAAAGAAGGTCAACCAGCAGATGGGGTTTAAGGGAGACTGTGAAGGTCTCTTTATCGATGTCCGGTTCCATTCCAAGAAGCACAAAAGCACTTACAGGTACATCCTTTCTGGGGCCGACAACTATCTCCTAGGTCCGAGTATCACCTCCTGGGTCAAGCCTCGGGGAGATCTGGATTCTATCGAGCGTGAGATGGCAGCTTTAGGTGTCTGGGTCAAAGGTATAGGGGATGAGAAGGCCCGGGCCTTGGTTGATCATTACGGTGGAATTGTGCCCATGTGCATCCAACTCTCAAGACTTCCATCCTTCGAGAGCAGGGTAAATGACATCCTCAAGGTCAAAGTCAACGGCAGATCGATAGGTAAAAATGTAGCCAACGATCTGGTCTATGCCCTCGGTAAGAGGGGTTGGGCTGAAGCCTAGTTGCATGGAGGGAGGGAAATGGAAGATCTCATGTGCAACTATGGTGGGTTTCTGCCACTATCCATGGTAGATTATCCTAGCCACAGTGCTTGCGTGGTGTTTCTGCGAGGCTGCCCAGGCCGGTGTCCTAACTGCATCAACAAAGATCTCCAAGATGGGAAAAATATGGTCTCTACTGAGTGGGTGCTGGATAGGATCGATGAAGCTGCAAAGTTTGTATCTGCAGTGGTTATATCAGGAGGGGAATGCCTGATGCAATCCGAAGCGGTTCAGTACATCGCCGCCTACTCTCAGGATATTGGACTTAAGGTAGGGATCGAGACTGCTGGACTATTCCCAGAATCCTTGGAAAGTGTGCTACCACATGTAGATAGGGTACTGCTATCGATAAAATGCAAGCTTAATAATGTAGAGTATATGACCGCTATGGGGGTCACTATGCAGTGGACAGGTCTGGTTAATTTCGCTGGCCGAGTTCAAAAATGCTTAGACGTTTTGGATTCATGGGATGGGGAAGTTGAATTCATCACCCCCATATTTCAGCCAGATATTGAATGTATGAGACATGCCATAGTCGATTTAGACAACCATATCTCCAGTCCGAGAACCTGGAAGTTGGTCCCTGGTTTGTACCCCAACAAAGAACAAAAACCGATATCAAAAGTAGAGTTGCGAGCCTTGGCAAGCTCAATCAACTCATATCTTGCAAAAAGCAACATCAAGGTGATAACGTGAAGATTCAGATACTGGATGCCAATTACTCCGAGGGGCCTGTAGTCAAGCTCTACGGCCTCAAGGAAGACGGGGGGAAAATAACCTGTTATATCAACGGGTTTCGTCCTTACTTCTACGCCGGAGTTGACCAGGACCTGATCTCAGAGACCACGGATGAACTTCAGAAGTGGGGTCTCGGAGTTGAGGTAGTCGAGAGATATCATCCAGTGGGTTACCAGAGCCGGCCTAGCAAGATGCTCAAGATTACAACCTCTGATCCTAAAGAGATTCGTGAGCTAAGGGCCAGAGTAATGGTCCTGCCAGGCATATCATCGATCTACGAAGCCGATGTACTTTACAGAAACAGATTCCTTGTCGATCACGGACTGGGGGGCATGTCCTGGGCTGAGCTCCCAGGTCAAGACTGTCACAGTGATGAAGTATTACCTATTCAGTGTGACAGTGTAGCACCACTGCGGTACATGACTGTGGATATCGAATGTGTTCCAGGCGAGGGCATAGAAGGATTTCCGACACCTGAAACATCTCCGGTGGTTTTGATCTCTATGGCTTTTGACCCTCCTTATAAAGGAAAGAATAATCTGGTCCTAGTCTGCCAGGAGATGGCCCAAGAGCCAAGCGATGTAACCTGTTTCTTCTCCGAGAAGGAGATGCTGTATCACTTCTACGAGACGATTAGAGACTATAATCCTGACATCCTGGCAGGCTACAACATCAACGATTTCGATATCCCTTATCTGGATAAGAGATCGCGAATGCTTCATGTACCGCCTGAAGTTGGCCGAGACAGTAGCAAATGGAGGCTGATGCAGTTTGCCGAACGCAAAAATGTCTCCATTATAGGCAGGGTAGTAACCGATTTGCTGCCCATCATCAGGAACAATCCAGCCTATAACCTGAAGCAGTACACATTGGCCAACGTAGCCCATGAGCTCATCAACCAGGAGAAGTTGGATATGGATTTCAGGAGGATGATCGCAGCCTGGCACACTGGAGGGGAGGCTTTGAATGAGTTCATCAAGTATGCCAGACAGGATGCGGTATTGGTCCTAAACCTTCTCCGCGAGCTCAAGCTTTTGGATAAGTACATAGCTCTCTCCCAGGCCAGCGGAGCGATGCTCCAGGATGTAGTCAACGGTGGCCAGAGTGGTATGATTGAGGCTCTTCTCCTCCGCAGGTTCCGAGCATTTAACAGGGTTATGTCCACCCGACCTGATGGATCTGTTATCGATGAGCGGTTTGATGCCAATGAAGATCTGCAAGGCGGCCATGTCTTGGATCCTCAGAAAGGGTTGCAAGAGTGTGTTTTAATCCTGGATTACAAATCGCTATACCCGACCATAATGATAGCCCATAACCTCTGCTACTCGACTGTGATCAGAGATGAGATCCCAGACTGTGAGCTTATCAGGTCACCAGTTGGAGGGGCATTCGTCCCCCCCGAGGTACAACAGGGTATAGTCCCTCAGATCCTGGCTGAGCTTTTGGACCAGAGGATAGCCACCAAGAAGGCTATGAAGGCCGCCAAGGATGAGGCTGAGAGGGAGAGACTGGATGCTAAGCAATATGCTATGAAGATCCTTCTTAACAGCTTCTACGGCTACTCAGGCTATGCCAGAGCAAGGCTCTACTGTCTCGATGTGGCAAGTGCAGTCACTTCTTTTGGCAGGGAGAACATTCAGAAGACGGTAAGTTTGATTCAGCGGGTAGGATCAGTCTGGGTCACCCCTGAAAGAGTCAACCTCTACAAACCTATGGGCAGAAAGTACCAGATGGCTGTAGTTTATGGAGACACTGACAGCCTGTTCATTCAGCTTGGTTCATCAAAACCAATAGATCCCGACCTGGCGGAGAGGATAGGTCAGAGGATAGCTGCAGAAGCTACTCTCCACCTGCCTGAGCCTATGGAGCTGGTCTTTGAGGCCTATGCCAAGCGAGCTCTCTTCTTAGCCAAGAAGAGGTATGCTATGTGGAGATTTGAACGAGCTGGTGGTGTCTGGCAGGATAAGATCAAGGTCAAAGGTATGGAGACCGTGAGGAAAGATTGGTGCGAGCTCACCACCTCCACCCAGAAGAAATGCCTGGAGCTCATCTTGAAAGAAGGCAATATAGATGCATCAGTCGAGCTGGTCAGAGAGGTTATACACAGGTTGCAGTCATTCAAGATAGACCAGGACGGCGATTTCGTTCCACAGCTGGTAGTGACAAAGAAACTGACCAAATCTCCAAGTCAGTACAAGAATCGCCAGCCTCATATTCAGTTGCTGCAGAGAATGAGAATCCGTGGCCAACAGGTTCCTGGAATCGGTGACCGGATTCCTTATCTCATCATCCGGGCTCCGAAGAAGGTTCAATTTGTTGACCGTGCGGAGGATCCTACCTGGGCCAGGACTCATCGGCTGCCTATCGATTCGCAATACTATATCGAGAAGCAGGTCCTCCCACCCATGGAACGAATATTCGCTCCTCTGGGAATACCTAGGGTGGCGTTGATCGGTGGTGGAGCACAAAAAGACATCTTCAGTTTTCAGTAGTGCTTACCACTATCAAACTCTTTTTATACTACGACAAATAAGTACATGTTTGGCAAACCTCTCTGAGCAGAGGTAGATGGGAGGCCTTGCCCTCCCAATCACGATTATAACATGTACGACACAATAAGGGCGAGATGGGGGATCTCTCCTAACCTCGTCTCGCCCGCCTCCCTCCCGAAAGACTTTTTACCTTGAAAAACAACATTACATCGGGCGGTGCCAATATAGTTTGAAGTATGTCTTGTATCGCTGTTGAACATCGGGATTTGGGAGGCCAAGAGAAAAAAAACTCACATCTGGTTCGCTGGCTGATCGCAGCGGGTCTTCTCTGGTTCTTCTCGCTGCGATCAAACATTCTAATAGAAGATCTTAAAGCAATTTTGATAGGTAACTTTATTTTTAAAGAGGATCTTCGATACAGCGCCGTAAGGCGCAGCTGATCAGCGATCTGTTATTCCTGTTACCGCAGGAAATAATGGGTTTCTAGGAAGCAGCTTGATACGGTAGGAGTGCTGACCCATGGAATACAGAACAGCTGTATCCGTCTTGGACGTATTACTACACCTCCTAGGACTGCTAGTCTTATTGTGGCATCTGGCCCTATAAGCTAAAAGTCCAACCCGCCCGAATGCCAAAAGCAACGCCACTTCAACTGGCAATTCGGGCGGACCTAAATTCTCGAATCAAAGGTAATCAAAAAGGAAATTAAGTACCGCCCTCTTCCAGTTACCGCTGGAGAGAGCGGAAACTATTCGAGAACAAAGGCTTAGGCCACTAAGAAGTTATGTCTTGGACAATTCCCATGTTCACTTCTCAGAGACTCGATGATGCCACTTATCATCTCGCCCTTGCTCGAATGACACTACAACACCTATCATCACGCTCAGGTTGTATATAACTCTATTCTTATTACTAGCCAAACCTTGTCACAGGTCTGGCTTTGAGCTCTTCCTTCTTTCCCTCGTTCCAGAGTGACACTGCTGACATGTACCCTGTAACTCTGGCCATCTGTATAACTTGGTCACTGTTACAGTGAATACAGTGATCGTGTAACTGTGGTTCAATCTTCCTACAGGTGTAACAGTAGGTGAAGTTGGGATTGAAGGTGAAGTACCGGATCCTGGTCTCTCTGGCAAACCTCATGCCAAAGTCCATCAGAGACTTGCCGCAAGGCCGATCCTCTCCCAAATATACCTGGAATATCGCTCCTCCGGCTACAGCCTCCCACATAGGCTCTTCAATCTTTACCCGATCCATGACACTGATCGGAGCTCCAGTCTCGTCACATGCCCCCACCCATGGGGAAAATCCGTTGCTCACATAGATTGGTAGATCTTTATCAGTTGCTGGCGCAAGCAAAGCCGCTTCAAGGTCGCCTTTCACCACAGACTTGTATGCATCTGCGTAAGGTCCTCTGATACCCTGAACAGCGAACTTCTGGGCTGTGGTCTCAGCAGGGGTCCTGGATACCACGATCTTAAGCCCTGTCCTCTTGGAGAGATCCTGGGCATACATCCACATCTCATAAACCAGCCTGACCGCCAGTTTATGGGCATCCTTTGACTCATGGATTTGCTTTCCGGTAAAGATTTGGACTGCCTCATTCAGACCTACGATACCGATATCGTAAACCAACTCGTCGATGTTGGTATAAGGTTCTCCAGGTTGACCAGTCACCGGATCCGGTGGAGTCTGGGTCAGGAAGTCAAGCATGTGATCTGTCTCGATAGCCATCTGTTTCTTGACCAAAAACAGCGATGTGGCCAGGTCCATGTAGTGCTTCAGCCCAAATATCAGCTTCTGCATGTCATGTTCAGCCTCAATAGCTATCTCGGTCATGTTCAGGCTGACTACCTGCATCCCACCCATGCAGAAGTGTTTACCGTTCCTGAACTCCAGGGTGTCCCGAAAATCGGCATCAGATGAGTTCTTCTCAAATTTGTAGGCGCAACATTGGTAACAGCTCACTGATGAGTTGGTCTCGGGATCCGGGAAGTGGTTCTCGAAGTAGCATGATCCTTGGGAGGCCGAAGCCTCGAAAGCCAGCTCATAGAGATCCCTGTAAGATGGTGCAACTCCGTCACAGATTGGTTTATCCCACCCGTCGCCAGTAAATTCTCGAGATATGCTAACTTCTGGCTTTGGGAAGTTGAATGGCCTGCCAAACCTGTCGCCCTTGAGCAGGACTTCCATGAAAGCCTTGAACGCCCACCTAACATATACCTCGAACTCTCCGTAGGTCCTAAGAGGGGCCTGGATCCCGTCATAGACTTGTCCAGCCTTGACTATAGGAACGTCTCGAAAGACCTTAGGCACACCAGGTGTCAGGTTGACCGATGAGAAAACCACTTGCCCGCCGCGAGCTACCAGCTGTTGGTTCATCTCAAACACAAAGTTCTGGATCAGTTGGTAAACCTGTTTGTACTCAAGGCCCTCAAAGTATGGTGAGATGAAAGTCAGAAAGTGAAGAAGCCCCTGACCACCTGAATGGTGGGCCTGACTGGTTCCCAGGACCTTGATACAGTGATCCATGGCAACATCAGCGTGCTTGGCTGGTCCAGCTGCTGATATGAATTTTCCTGTACCGTCTGGTAAGAACCCATAGTAGAAAAAGTACCGAACGTCATGTGAATAGCAGAATCTCCTGGATAGATATTCGAGATCATGGATGTGGAATTTGTTGTCTTGGTAAGCCTGAATTATGCTCATCGGCAACGAGAGCAGATAAGACTCCTTAGCCAGGCGGTCGGCCTTATGCTTATGAGCCGACTCCGGGATCTCAAGCACGTTGGCATTATTATGTCTCCCATATCCAGTTCCCTTGTCGATCTGAAGAGCATCATAGACCGGCATCCCGGCCCTGGTATAGAGGTTTCTCTCCCGTCTCATCCCTCGCCTAAGCAGCACAGTGCAGGCTATCTCCCTGATCAGAGGTCCAGTTACAAACCCTGCGGCCTTCAGAGGGGTCCCTGTGATCAACCCCCACTCCATCATAGTCGCTATTACATCGTTTTCAACTATGTCCGCCTGTTCTTTGCTTAACCTGGCCTCTATCTGTAACGACTCCGATATGGCACCACGTTTGAACTCTTCTATGTGCCCACTTGTTTTGTATATTCCCATGTTATCATCCTACCAGGAAAGCTACGGCTATCGAACCCAAAAGGGTTTCGCCTTAAGTCTCCCGCCAAGACGTTGTTTTTTCAGTATTTAACTTTTTCGGGTACAGCAAGTTTTATATTCTCGTCTCTTAAACTATTAGTCGTGGTTACTGTGCTCAAAAACAACGACCCGTTGACCAACAGCCTGATAGAGGCTGGAATGCATGAGCATACGGCTAATGTTATCGTTTTCATGGTTCGCAATGATGGGCCTAAGACTGCTAAGGAGATTGAAAAAGGAGCCAGGTTAGCCCAGGCCCAGGCCGCGAAAGTGCTAAAGTCGCTGTGCAAGGAGAAGATTTTGCATCGCGATTATGTGCGCGACTCCAGAAACCGGAAGATACCGATCTATTTTCTTGAAGACAACATCTTTGGGATTATCCGTGAGCTCGCCAGACAAGAGTACGACCGCCATGAAAAAACGATACAAGCGATTCATGACTGTGTTGAGGTGGCTGGGTCATCCTTAAATATTGTGGCACAATGATGTAGTTAGCATATGTACGAATCTCTAATAGCACTATTCATCGTCCTGTTTTTTGGGGCGATACTATGGGCATCGAAATATAAGAAGGATACAGCCGGGGTTGTCCAGACTCAGATGTTTTTGACTGAGTTTGCCACATTCGTAGGATCTCCATTCTTCGCCCAGTTTGTGAAGGAAGTTCAGGAAGCATTAGATGCTGCAGCTGATAAGAGTCCGACCCTGAACAAAGAGCTGATGGATGTCTTCGCAGTTCTGGATAAAATGCCTGTTGAACAGAAGGCCACTCTACAGAAGCTGTTCATGCAGCAGTTCCAGGTCCTGGCTAATAATCTCTCCCTGCCAACTGATCAGCTCACTGCTTTGACAAAGCTCGATATGACATACAAGGCACCTGAACACATGCCGGAAGGGTAGAGGGATATTTCCCTCTACTGTCTTCTGATTACTCTTATCCCATGTCTTATTGATCCACCCTGCCCTCCTAAATCTATCACTACATGCCAGTGTCCAGTATGTGGTGCTACTAGCAATATAGGCGAACGAGTGTAGTTTCCACCCAAATACTCAAACCCGCTTCCAGAGCAATAGTTGCTATACCCGATATCGGTAAGCAGCATTACATTTGCCTGATGGTCTATAGCAATCTCTACTGCATCTCCCGCTTCGAGATGCAATTCCTTATGCAGATGTTCTGGCATGTATCCCCATTTCTGGTCATCACACTGGCATAAACTTTCCTACACCTCCTCCACCAAAATCTATTTGTGCCCGCGATATGTAGATGTGGGCCTGTATGATGCGCGAACTGATCATTTTAGTTGTTGTCGCCATGGCCATAGTATCACCTGTTATGGCTGTTAGCGCCAACTTTGGGGTATCTGGGGATGGGGGCGACCTATCTGTAAGCAATCGTTTTTCCTTAACAAGAGATGATTATGCAGATAGCGAAACGTCACTAGGAAGAAATGTGGTTTCAAGTTCGTTATCTTCTGTGGGACTGGCATCCGGGAGTATTGGTGGTCCAGGAAAGACGTTTTCTGCCAGTACATCAGGTGGTCAGTTGTCCAGCTCCATGTCTGCTAGCCCAGGAATGACTCAGGGATCCGCTCAGATCTCGGGAAGTGGTATTCAGGCCGAGATTGTCACCCAGGATAACTACGTCTATGGTGAAGTAGATGAAGGGGCTAAAATGAGTCTCAAGGCCCAAGGAACCAACGATGTCCTTCAAGCTTCAGCAGCTGTAGATGGTATGCCTGTTCTGGATACGGTTCTTAGTCCAGTTGGTGATGATGCTGGTGTGAGCTCTGAAGGGCTGTTCGCTGCAGAAAATAGTATCGGTTCCTACAATATATTTGCGGTGAGCGGGTCACCATCATTCATCAGCGCAAAGAAGCATAGAGCTGAGATGAGATTGGTTGGTGGATCTCCTAACTCATACATTTTGAATCGATACAGGTTCAATACCAAGGATCCTAAGGTCAAAGTCAGCCTGACCAACAATTACTACCTGACAAGCATTGGATTGAATGCCCAAGAGGTAAAGAAGGCCATTGAGAGATCTGGCGAGACCTGGGATGCTGCCAGCCGGCAGAACTTGTTTGCAGACTACGACATGGTAACTCTCAACCCATACGGCAGATCTGGATGGATAAAAGATGGAACCAATACCGTGAGCTGGACAATGTTCCCACGGAGGTACAGTGGAGCTCTGGCAGGGGTTACTACATGGTATGCCAGGCCTAGGGTTGGTGGATTCTATTCAGTAAGAGAGTTCGATATCAGCTTCAATAGCCGGTATCCGTGGACTACAACTGGCCAATATGGCATCGATGTCCAAACTGTGGCCACTCATGAGTTTGGTCATCCTCTGGGGCTGGCTGATCTCTACAACCGCAGGATCTACAGAGAAGATGGACAGCAGATCATGAACAGCTACGATGATGCCCAGCGCACGCTTGGAAACGGTGATATAGCTGGATTGAAGCGGCTATACGGATAATGTAAAAATGATGGGTCCTCCTGCTCAGGAGGGCACCGTCTCTACAGTATTGATGACTCTTAATACAAGTCGTTCGAGCTGACTGTTACTATCAGAACTGGCACCAGTCACCCAACTTTTTAGACAATAAAACGTAGCCATCGGCTTTTCTCTGGAATCTTCAATGGTCACAAAGAGATCTCCGACTTCAGGATAATTATCCACGATCCCCCAATAGACTCCGATTATTGCGCCGATATCCGTTAGCAGATTATTGAGATTAGTAGAGATGCTAACATAATTGATCGTGACCTGACTGGAGTTGATTTTGACTTCAGGACCAATGATACTAAGATTCTTTTCTCGATCAGTCAGCATGTCTTCACTAATTCGTTCAACCATCGAATAATCAGTAGCAGATACGCTTGGAGCAATGGCGCACAGCACCAATGCCAACACCCAAAGAAGTCTCCCCATTGACATAGAATTTTCTGATCGATCTCAACATATTTAATACATGCAGAGAGGAGGTGGCGGCGAGGGGTGAGACGGCCAACCCTCGCCTCGCCAGGGAGGGAGTAAGCTCCCCAACTGCGACACACACATATCAAACCGGCCATAACGAATGGCAAAACATCCTAGTACATATCAGGATAAATACGTTTTGGTGCCAATGATCATTAGAGAGGCGGCAGGCTATGCTGAATATCAACATGCCGCCGTCTCCCCACCATGCAATCTGACGCAGCAAAGAAGTCTCGCGTGCGTCACCTCCTAGAGGGCACTTGAGCATTTAAACTTTGTCATTGAACCACGGCATAGCCTAAATACTTAAGCACTTGAGTGCCATAAGGTTCAAATACAACAAGGTGCTTATTCGTTGTCATGGCAAGAACGAGTATTCATCTTGACAAAGACGTAGAAAATGCCCTTCGCCTTTATATGGCACATCGCGGATTCAACAGCCGGCAGCAGAGTGAAGCCATCAATAATCTGCTAAGGGAGGCTTTGAAGAATGAGTGAGATCCTGCGTGCGCTAAAGATTCTGTTTGCTGAGGGTGAGACAGTTGAAGTTAGGCTGCTGCCCCCTGGGAAAGCGTCCGGTCAGAAGAGAGTGGGATATTACAGGGATTTTGAGAAGCTGGCCAAGGATGTAGAGACGTTCGACCAGATAAAAAACGCTAAGCATAACTCTTATGTAGTTCTCAATACCTGTGATCCAGGTCTGTTTGCTAGATCGCCAAACAAAATAGCCCAGGCCGGGGATACCAGTGCCACATCAGATCAAGATGTTTTGCGACGCAAGTGGTTGCTGGTCGATTGTGACCCAAGAAAACCGTCTGGTGTCTCCTCTGCTGACCATGAACACGAAAACGCTCTGAACCTAGCTCAGAAGATCAAGTTGGAGATGACCCGGGACTTTGGCTGGCCGGAGCCTATCATGGCTGACTCTGGCAACGGGGCTCATTTGCTGTACCGGATAGATTTGTCAAACACTGGAGCTGGGTTCTCCGAGAGCTTGATGCTTGTCACCAGCGTGCTGAACGCATTTTCAGCTATCTACAGCAACGACAATGTAGAGGTAGATACCAAGAATCGAAACGCTTCGAGGATATGTAAGCTCTACGGGACCATGACCAGGAAGGGAAACGATGTCCCTGGAGAGAGGCCATGGCGACGGTCCAAGTTACTCAGTGTGCCAGATAACATTGTCACAGTTACTACTGACCAACTTAAACACTTAGCCAGTCTGTACGAGGATTCCCAGGTTCGGCCAAGCACCATAAACCGAGAGCCTGAAATCATCTCATCCGGTGGCATCGACATGAGCAAGTGGTTGGCTGAGCATGATATAGCAATCCATCATGTCAAGGATCGAGCCAGTGATGGATCTAAGATCTACGTGCTTGAGAACTGTCCCTGGAACCCGGAAGAACACACTGACCATTCGGCCTATGTTACTCAGTTCCCTTCAGGAGCTATAGCTGCAGGATGCCATCACAATGGATGCGATGGAAAAGGTTGGCCAGACCTGCGCAAGCTCTACGAGCCTGTTCCCCCCTCCTCCCCCCAGAACCTTAGCCGTGGGAGTGGTGCAAAAGAAGACTTAGGGACACTGCTGGAAAGAGTTGATGGCTTACCTCTTAACAGTCAGGGAGATGTCGATAGACTGTATGCTCTTCACCATGGTGATCTGGCTTATGTCACTGAGTTTCGATCCTGGATGTGTTGGGATGGTCGCAAATGGAATAAGAGTGAGACGGCTGCTTATTCAGCCCTGATCGATGTAATTGCTCTGATCAAGCAACAGGCCCAGAATCTTGACTCAAAAGAGAGGGCTGTATATCTTAGTTATGCTGAGAAAAAAGGCAGTGCCAGGATGTTCAGAGACACGTTGGATCTGGCCTCACATGACCCTAGGTTTGTGATCTCAACCAATCAGCTGGATTCCGATCCTCTAATACTCAATACCGAGAGCGGAGTGATTGATCTCAAGACTCTGGAGATTGAAAATCAGACACCAGAGATGTACCTGACCAAGACCACAGGGTATGCATATGATCCCATGGCTAAATGCCCTCGGTTCCTGGTGTTCCTAAACGAGATATTTGCCGGTGACCAGGAGCTCATTCTCTATGTCCAAAGACTGATGGGATACTGTCTGACAGGTCTCACTCGCGAAAAGAGTTTCTACATCTTCTATGGGCCTGAGGGAGACAATGGAAAGAGCGTACTGCTTGCGCTATTTGGGATGGTATGCGGTACATATTCCAAGACTGCATCCATTGACACGTTTATGTATAATTCCCGAAAGGGAGATGCCAGAGATGATCTGGTCAACCTGAAAGGAGTCAGAGTGATTCAGACCTCAGAGCCTGAAGAGAACTCCAGGTTTGCAATGGGCCTCATGAAGAATTACTCAGGGTCAACTGATAAGATAGCTTGCAGGCCTCTTTACGGTGTCTGGATGGAGTACACTCCGACAGGTAAGATTCTCATAGCCACAAATAACAGGCCTAAGATTTTCGAGCGTACTGATGCAGCCTGGAATAGGATTCACATCATACCGTTCGATGTCAAGATACCTGAAGAGAGGCAGAATAAGAACTTGCTTAATGAACTGGTTAGCGAAGAGCTTGCAGGCATACTGAACTGGGCTCTTGATGGTCTGATGGAGTATTACAGGCTTGGCGGTCTCTATCCAACTCAGAGGATGAGGATCTTAGCCCAGGAGTATAGAAGAGACAACGACTCGATCAGGATGTTTTTCGAGGAATGTTGTCTGCTTAAGCCTGATGTAGTGATATCCAATTCTAGCATCTACAAAGCCTACTCTGGCTTTTGTCGAGACCAGAATGTGATGCCTGTAGGGTCCAGGAAGTTTGCTGATGCATTTGGTCAGCTGGGGAAGAAGCATAACATCTGGGCCAATCGTGGATCTAGTGGCAAAATGTGGTATGGGGTAACGGTGAGAGCGTGACCCATTCTGTATTTTCCACGGTAATAATATCTTCAATACCTTGGTATATCTTGGTGATAATTGCGTTGCTGATAGTGTTATCTATAATTGATAGTAACGGATTGTCACTATTGGTAATGAGTTTGACAGATTGGGGATTGAAGTAATCATAAGATAATTAGATGGTAAAGAGAATTATAAAATCAGTGTAGTTAAGGAAGGGGTACAGGTGCGATTAATCGCTAAGCCGCAATGTAGTGCTTCAAAAAAACACGATTTTCCGATGGCAGTAGGTAGGGGTCTGAACGGAACAGTGACGGAAGCAAAGCGAGTTTCGACCTCTACGCTTAGCGAATATGTCATTATGCTATTCTATTTCTATAAAGTCCTATGTAAAAGGGTAAAAAGAAGAGTATATAGGGAGAAGAACGGGATTGGAGATAGGTTCCGTACAGAAACGATATGCAGAGCTTCAAAAATTGACTTTGCTTCCGTCACTGAGGCTCTTACTGTTAGTGTTATTCCGTCAGACCGTTATCGGCTGGGGGTATAAAAAATTGGAACTGTCAGACTTCATAATAAATCGTGTAGAATCTAAGAAGTTGAGCTTAGATCAGTTGGTTGATGAATGCCTAATCGAGGGATTTGGAGTAGTAGAACCAAAGACTGTGATTCAAGGGTTGATTGAGAGTGGTATCTTGCAGTATCGCAATGGCATACTGTCCCCAGGCTGTAAGCGAAGCCGAGGGGATCTGAGGAAGTGGTTGATTTGTTGATATTGGATATTGAAACTTACAAGAGCGACAGGCTACCCGAATATTGTGATATATTCGATAAAGCCAAACTGGAGCAGTTCGAGGAGAAGAAGAAGAACAACCCCAAGGCCAGAAAGCCCGAGCTCAAGTCTGAGAAAGCTGCTTTGCATTGCCTCACGGCCAAAGTGGTTTGCGTAGGCCTGAAAGAGTTCGGATCTGATGAGGACCCAATGGTGAAGTTCTCCCTCGACGAGAGAGAGGTTTTAGAATGGGTCAGAAAGAACCTGATTCTGATAGATCCTGAAGCTGTCATAGCCTACAATGGAGAAGAGTTTGATGTACCAATGTTGAAGCTGATGGCTTTGTCTTATGGAATTAATCTACAGTTACCTTACAAGGTCATAGATCCTTACAAGATCCTTGGTATGAAGTGGTCTAAACCAATTCAGTGCTCTCTCGAAGAGCTGGCCTGGAAGCTAGGCTGTAGGGGAGATGCTTATGGCAGAGGCGACCAAGTTGAAAATTGGATTGAGTCTAAGCAGTTCGAGGAGGTTGTAAGACATTGCCGAGGAGATGTTTTGATGCTTGATAAAATATGTCGTCAACTCGAATCCGTAGGAATCATTTAAATAGTTGTAGGCTAGGATAGGATGTCGGGGACAGGTACAACTACCACTTTTCGCCGTTGTCCGCCTGTTCCCGTCTCCCAGTTACACCTCAGTGCAGATGCTACAAGATTGCTTTGATATATCAATATTGCGGACACTTTTCACACACATACTAATGTCACAGATACCGAATTTTGCAGTACAATATTATGTAATAGAAGGATTTATTAGGAAGAAGATCTGGTGGCATCGTCTTTGATGGCTCGTAAAATTCATTGGCATCTCTACATCGATGAAGATATAGCCAGAGATGTTGAGCGAGAAGCAGCTAGAACTGGTCAATCCAAAGGAGAGATAGTCAGGAGAAGGCTCAGAGACCAGGCTGATGAAGTTAAAGAAATAGTTAAGTCAGTCCTTGAAGAAGGAGGTTATTTAACCAGGGTGGAGGCTGAAAAACTCCATGAAAATACACTAAAAAAAGTTGAGGAACTGGTCAGGAAGTAGCTGACTTCTTCCTTTTATGATACTCAAGCAAAGCTGCAGGAGCCTGACGTTTTGATTTTGATTTAGCAACTTTCGGGCCGTAAGGCATGAATCCACTGTCTCGGATTGGGCATGGTGTCTCACAATCTCTTGGTCCATCTGCGTATCTGCCAGTGCAGTCATAACACAGAGCCAAAATAGCTTCAGATTTGGTTAGCTTCTTTCCTTCTTTCCACTTATTAAACTGTACCTGTCCTTTAGCACGCATGTCTATTGTCTCCCGGTGGAGATCTGATGATCTCCGACCAAGATTTAGTTTATCTTCAAGACATAAATACCTGTCGGATGACCCAATGTACCAGAGAAGGGTAGATATTTCCTATAAGCAAACAATTTTGTTTCCAATAGGAGATTAGAATTGATCTGGCTTGATCAGACTAACCCCAATTTTGATTTCCCGTTTTTATTCCGTTTTTGTTTTTTGATGTTTTCTTTCGGATTTTGTATTTTCCTATTATAGGTCTTGGTGTAGTGATTTATTGGATTCGATTTTAGTTGGGATTAGTGAGTAGGATATGGATTTTGATGGGTGAGATGGGTTGGGTGTAGTGTATGAGCAGTAGAGGAGAGAGAACTTTAGTGCCGCGCACCCACATATAGATTATTATATTTCCAGGCTTAGGATTAGCTCGATCCAGGAGAGGAGAGGCCTCTTTCGCGTATTGCATCCGATAGAAGGTCCGCGAAATATGTGATATAATGGCTTGATTTGGTTTTGTGGCGGCGCATAACGAAAAAGCCTTTTTTCAAAAATAAACCTATAATAGGAAATTGCGTTTTCAAAGAGAGGGAAAGCCGCTATCGGTTTTCAAAACACCGCGAAGAAAAACCGATAGCAGACGGTCAATCTCTGGACCATCGAACCTTTGTGCGCCGATGTAATCCTGCATTTTCTACCCTCTTTTTTGGGGAAATCGCTATCAGTAAAGCGAAAAACTACGTTTTAGTACAAGCGAAAAGTATATATCCTCACCGGCTAAGAGGGGATATGTCGAAGGCTGAAGTCCAAGGCCCAAGGGGGAACGCGGACCAATCACCCAGATCATGAGCAGTAAGCTGATTTTCTCTCTATATCATTGCAGGGAGATCAAGGCCACCAAGTACGGAAAGGCTGATTTTCCAGTGCTTCAACAGGACTAAAAGCGTATGCTTGCCGTCCAGTTCTGATACCAACAACTACGAAAAGCCAATCTGGAAAAGTGCAATTGCAATTGGTCTAGGGGCGAATGGTCTAAGCGCTTCCAAATATGCGAAAGACCAAGCCGGAGACGGGAAAAACTAGCGGACAACGTACAGTAAATGGACCATTGAGCTATGGCCAGGTAATTAGGCCAGTTTCCGAAAGCCTGGATTAGCATAGTGGGGACGCCAAATACTACGATCTCAGCAACCAGTATTGAAAATGGAAAATCGTAAGCTCACAAGGTAGCCTAGCCACGCTTAGGCAGTGACCTTGTGGCTATGAATGGAAATTTTCGATACGAAACTAGCAATGCAAGTTAGCGGAGCTTGTCACTCCGTAAAAGAGCCAGCAATGGTTCAATAACTTAGGTCAGACCTTGCCTAAATCAAGAACGGTCTAGCCCAACTGAATAGGAAGTATTGGGATTTTGAAACATCCGGTAGCTTCGCTATCGGTCAAAATCTGCAATGGGCTAAGTTGATGACGACCCCTAGGGTTTAGTAGCTTGACAGCGAAAAATCCGCAATGGGGCGGTGTAGAATGACGATCAATCCTGTTGGATCGTTAATGTCTGACTTGCAGTCAGATTTAACGATCCTTCAAGGTTCAATTTGTTAGCAAGGAATTTTGGGTGAATTTCAATGAGATGCCAACAACCGATTCCGACCTGGAAGAAGATTGCTCGATGCTACAGGAAAAATGGGCAATATCTGGCTTATCTGGCTGAGGCCAGATCTGAGCGGAAATCCTGTACTGATGCAGCTACGATTCTGAAAAGGAAAGCGAGATCCTAAATCATGTAAGCCGGGGTCATAGCCGGCTAGGATCATAGGGGAGAACTTGGTTCTCCTCGATGGGAGATGAATGAAAATGGCAGTAAGCACCACCATAAGCAAGGTTGAGAATGGAACTGAAGTTGAAATTACAACAGTTGCAAAGGGAATTGATGAGACAATAGCCTTTGCGCTGAAATTCATGGCCATAAGGCCTCTGACTCAGATTAACCGACCTGGACTCTCAATTGTGATTGGAGAGAATGGCGAAACTTATACCTTCAGCCAGAAAGGTAGGCAGGCCGGCCCAAGAAAGAGCAAAATGGCCGAGACCCCGGCTAATGAGCTGATGGCCTCGATCCATGATGATGTACCTCGGAATAAGATTGCAGTGGTCTTAACCAAGGATGGAGCTATCGCCAAGCCGGTAGAGGCCTTCAGAGACCGGATGAAGGCCATAAATGGCAAATACTACGAGGTAACCGTGACCAGTGGACCCGGATGGACCTTCCCCAAGTACCGGGAACCTGAAGTTAGGGCTCTCTTGCAGGAACATGGGATAATGGTTGAGGCCTAATCGGGCCTCTTCAACAATTTTTAACTGGGGGTTTTGAATGGATAAGGATGAGCAGGATGCCTTAATTGGCATCTCTGGATTGGTAGTAATGGGAGCTTTCGCTATCATAACACTGATGTGTATGATAGCATCGATGTAAGTGAGGTGAACGAAAATGGCAATAAATTGGACAATGATTTTTGCGTAC
>ENA-UPSM01002752-UPSM01002752.1-activated-sludge-metagenome-genome-assembly--contig:-NODE-2752-length-20839-cov-7.261980_pt1 | contig 20839 bp, 26 predicted proteins | sample MGYA00238181_ERZ773283 | MGnify/ENA primary metagenome ERZ773283 (study PRJEB29023, sample SAMN05720199) | activated sludge metagenome | isolation source: Anaerobic digester | place: Japan...
CCCACCGTGGCGATCACGGCCATCGGAGTCGACCTCGTCGGCCTGGTCGGCACGGTGATCGGCGCCAAGTGGCTCGACAACCGGAGCGCCTGAGCAGAACTACTCGGCCCTGGCCGACCGGTGCTGTCGTCGCCGAGGAGGACCTCGCCCTAGGTCTAGAACCTCGGAGGCGGGATGGTCATCGGTTCGGCCGAAGCATGGGCGGCCCACAGGCCTGCCACGGTGGCGCCATCGAGCCGGCGCATCATCCTCATTGTGCCGTCGGGCTCAAAGAGTGCAAGCGCCGGGTCTGTGGCCTCGAACTCCGCGACGATCGCCTCAACGACCGCCCGGTGGTGGGCCACGGTCGCGTCGACCATGTCGATGAGCTCGCTGAGATCCAGTGAGTTGTCGCCGCAACGATCGAGCGCCTCGAACGCCTCCGTAGTCCCAGATATCCCGCCATTTTCAGGCTGAAGGACCTCGGCGGCGCCGCCACCGAGAAGCTCCAACGTGTACTCGGTGAACAGATGTTCGGGCTCGTCAGGGACCCTGGTGTATCCCTCTCCGTCCTCCGCAACCACAACCGCTTCGACGGCGATGCGGTTGGCGTACGCCACGACGGCGTGGCCGGCCTCGTGGAACCAGGTGAGCCGCTTTGACGGCTGGGCCCACTTGTTGATCTCGGCGCGACGGAGCAACTCGGCGACGTGACCGACCTTGGGCAGTTTGTCGTGATTGCTCACAGGTAGTCTCCGGTCTCGACTGGTTCGCCGTCGAACAGCGACGGCTGCGGGTCCGGCGCTTCGTCAGCGGCACGCTGCGCCTCGGCCGCCTCCCGGCTCTTGCGGAGCTCGTGGCGGGCGGCCTTGAGCGCCTCAGCGGGGCTGAGCACGACCGCCTCGGGTTCGCTGGCGACGCCGAGCTCCACCGTGATAGCTCTCACCCTGTCGGCCTCCGCCGGCGTGCACCGGTTCTGCTTCACTTCCGATTCGAGTCGTGCGTCGACGACCTCGAGCGTGACCCCTTCGGTCGAGGCGAGAGCGTGAGCCCAGTCGACGAGCCCTTGGGTTCGAGCAAGCTCGCGGGCTTCGGCGTCGGCGATCTGGCGCGGTGAACGTCCCTGGGCTCGCAATCCTCTGCTGGTCGACCGGGAGGGGGTTCGGGGGAGCTTGCTCCCCTGAGCTGGTTCGGCGGCGGGGTCGTCGTTCTCGGCGGCCGGGGGTAGGGGGAAGTTCTTCGTAGGGATTTCTTCTATTGCGGTGCGGTCCTCCGGCGGCGGGGTGTCCGACGGCTGGTGGACCGGCACCGGGCTGCCGGAGGCCGGTGCGTCCGGCGCCGGAGATTCGGCACTCGGTGGTGGGGGAGTGGACGCCGTCGTGTCCCGTGGCTGCTGGGGTTCGGGGGCGACCAGGTCGCCGGCCGGAGGCGGGTTCTCGGCACCCGGCCGGAGGAGCTCGGAGACCGGGATGCGAGAATCGTTCTCCGGTCCCTTGGCGTCGATGGTGTCCGAAGTTCGGTTTTCGATCTCCGGTGGGTCGATCGGACCGTCGACCGCAGGCTGGTTTTCGTACTCCGGGTTGAGTGAGGGGGACTCGTAGACATAGGTGTCGGTGCGCACCTGGCCGTCGGCGCCGCGGCGTCGCACGCGGCGGATGTAGTGGTGGAGTTCGAGCTCCTTCATGCCGGCGAGCACGGCGGAGCGGCCGTCGCGGTCGCTGTACTGGCGGGCGAGCCGGTCGGCGGAGACCCTCCAGTGCGGTGGGAGCGACAACATGACGTGGAGGAGCCCCCGGGCCTTGAAGCTGATCCGGCGGTCGCGAATGGCGGCGTTGTCGATGATGGTGAAGTCCCGGTCGTGGATGACGGGGATGATCACCATCTCCTCGCCGGCGCCGGGGACGCCGGTCATGCGACGGCCGCCGAGTCGAAGCGGCGCAGGTAGGGGAGGAGGGCGGCGCGCACGACCGCCGCCTCCGAGATCCCGGCGCGCTTGGCGGTGTGGGCGAGGGCCCGAGCAGTGTTGGCGTCGAACCCGACGCACAGACGCTGGGAGTGCGGTCCGGCGACGGCGGCGTGGGATGACTTGAGCTCGGCGAGATCGCCACGAGCGGCCTCGTTGACGGCTCTGGTGACGTGCCAGGCGATCGGCCGCTCGTCGGCCTCGGCCACCCGGTGGCAGTCCGCCCAGAGCAGGGGAGAGACGTCAATCACCCGGCGCATCGCGACAGATTTCATGGCTGTAGTTCTAACCCATATCGCGCGATGCGGCGCGGATGCTCACAACCCATATCGCCTCCACATCGGACGATATGGGTCCGCGGGCGCCGGGTCCACTGCGCCGCCGGCCGCAAGCCCAAGTTGACCACTCTCCGTGGTATCAACCGCCCGGGCGCCACAAGATCGGTCGACCACTCTCCGTGGCCGTCCTTGCCGCTTCGTTTCGTCACCGTGACGAATCGCAACCCCGGAGTCCGACGTACCTCCAGAAACGCCCGGACCGCGGGCCGCTGTGCCTCCTGCAAGGAGCGTGCGGTGCGCCCAGGGAGGGACGAAACGGGAACGATCCGACTCGGGCCGACCTCGACTCGAACCGGCGGTGCGACGCAGGCCTCGGGAACCGACAACGGGACCGAATCGACGATCTCGAGCACCTCGGCCACCGGTACCGGGCCGGCCCGCCGGGAATGCCGATAACTGTGATTATCAGCGGAAAAGCACCGACGGGACTCAGGCCCCTCCTCTGTTGGAGCCGTGTGTGGGTTACGTGACGCGGGGCGACCGACCGGGACGGTCCGCGTCATGCACCCCGTCACCGACCTCATCGCCCACGTACTCGGAACGCTCCTCGAGCATCACTGTGTCATCGACCCGTGGACGCCACTGCCGGCCGACGTCCAGGAGTTGCTCGCACACCACCTCGACTCGATTCGCCGCTCGACGTTCCTTGGTCCGACCGGCGCATCCACCAGGGGCGCTACCAGTTGATGCGTGCGTTGAACAACGGGGCCATGAAACAGCGGCCGGGGAGAGAACACTCCGACCCGGTGTCCGCGATCCGCACGTTGACCGTGTACTCGTGGGCGCCGGCGAGCAACGGGGTGGCCAGCGTGTCGAACGTACCGGCCGGGAACGACCGCAGGCCTTGACTCCCCTGGGCAGTGCGGCACTGCTCAGCGCCGACCGTGGCGCCGGTTGGACCGTCGGTGAGGCGGACGCACAACGTCACCGGAAGGACCGAGTCGAACGGCACATTGACGACCGTCGTGTTGAACTGGCGCACCGAGAGGGTCGAACCCGTTGGGTAGTTCGCCGAATCGAGAGTATCGCCGGGAACGACCGCCTCGTCCGCCCATCGGTATCCGACCGCCCCGGTCACGAACACCTCGCGGAGCCCGCCGGGGCCCACCACGCTCGTCGTCGTCGTTGTCGTCGCCGGCGGCTCCACAGATTCCGGAGCACACGACACCAACGCCAACACGGCCACCAGCAGCGCCGCAGCGACGGCGCGATCGAACTTCCTCATCACGTTCCCCTCCCCCGCCGCCGCCTCGGTCAGCGAGCCGACCCGAAGGTACCAGGCGGCCCCAAGCGGGCCAACGGCGTCAGATCTTCGTGAAGCAACCCAACGCGGTCGCCTGCGCCGGCGCCCGCCTCGACACCCCTCCGGCGCGAGCAAGGACCGAGACGGTGCGCCGAGGCACCCCCGTCACCTCGGCGATCTCCACGTACGAGACCCCGCGCTTCGCCATCTCGACGATCAGCACCTCGAGCTCTGGGGTCGCCTTCACGGCGTCAGTGTGGAGCCGACCCGTGGCGGAACGAACCTGATCAGACGATCACCCACCCGCCCCATGGGCACTTTGATCCCCGGCGACATCATCCCGAGCAGGTCGACGCACCGACCCTAAGATCGGCCCACCGACCAACCGGGCCGCCATGATGAGCAACCGCATTCCCACGACCATCGACGAGGTGCTCGCAGCGCTCGAGACCCGATGGCAGATCCAGAAGGCCCCCCGCAACACCGTCGCGGCGACACGCGCCGACATCAACACGATCGCCGACATCATCTCCCGCCAGCTCGGCCGACCCCCGACCGTCGACGAGCTCGACGGCGACACGATGGCCAAGGCCTTCGCCGAGTTCGCCGACGGACGAGCGGCATCCACCATCCGGCGCTGCAGGTCCAGCTGGAACGGCGTGTTCGAACACCTCGTCCGTATCGGAGCAATCGCCGGATCACCGATGGCCGCGGTGCCAGCACCACGGACCCCCAGGCGCAACCCCAAGCCCATCCAGGGCTGGGAGGGAGATTCGGTCAGCCGCCTCCTCTCGGTCGCTCGATCAGGATCGCGACCCGGCCGCAAGGTCTGGCCTGAACTCGACGAGACCCTCATCACGACGCTGCTCGCCACCGGGCTCCGCTCCTCGGAACTGCGGTCGCTCAACCTCGGCTCCATCGTTGGACCGGTCGGCCAACGCGTCGTCCACGTCGTCGGGAAAGGCGACAAGGAGCGCTCGATCCCAGTCCCCGACATGTTCGACGCCGTCATCGACCGGTGGCTCGACTCCCGCCAACAGCGCCACCCCACGTGGAGGCCCGGCACCGCTGACCCGCTGTTCGTGCAAACCCCAACCGCCACTACACCGCCCGAGGTGATCGCTGCCGGCGGGGACCGCATCACCGAGCACCAGGTCCGCTACATCATCGAAGGCATCTTCGCCTTCGCCGGGATCCCACCCGCCGATGGCGCACTCATCCACCAGTTCCGCCACACCTACGGCACCCGCATCGTCGCCGGTGGAGCCGACGTCACCGCCGTCGCCGAGCTCATGGGCCACAACAGCATCGTCACCACCCAGGGCTACTTGGCCGCCGCCGGCCGGGCGACACGAAACGCCGCAGCGATCAACCCGATCTGGGACGAGATCAACCGGACCAACAGCGCTTAGCCGACATCCCCGTTGAGGACTTCCTGCCAGGCACCGGCCCAGCTTCCAGGCAGCAGGTGCACCGACGCCGGAGGGTGCGCCCCCGCCGCAACCCACACAGCGAGCATGACCAGCATCGCACGCGTCCCCAAGGGCACCCCGACCGGCGGTCGCTTCGCCGCCACTGCCCACACCGAGTCGAGTCTCGAACTCAACCTCGCCGGGATCGACTCGTGCGACGAGTGCGGGGCGGCCGCACCCAGCACTCCGCACCGCGACCACGGTGAGGGCTGCTCGCTCAACCCGGCCAACGTGATCACTCACGCCGACGGCCGCAGCTACCGAAACGGTGCCGTCCAATCCCTGTTCCACCCCGGCGAAACGAAGGTCAAGGTCGGCTCGCGAACCCCGTGGGGCGCCGTCGACTACCTCACAGAGGTCGCTCCCGGCATCGCGTCGGTATCCACTCCCGGGCACGGTGGCGTGAAGCTGTCCGCGGCTCGCAACAAGCTCGTTCATCCGGCGTGGCGGGCCGAGGGTGGCTGGTACGAGGAGGACTGCGAGTGGGCCTTCGTCGCGATCACGTTCCCCGACGCGTACAAGCCGGAGGTGGTCGAGCGAGCCCACCGGTCCGCACGCGACTACTTCCCCGACCAGTACGAGACCGTGACCGGCCAGACCATCGAACCCGGCGAGTCCTACCAGCGCGACCGCGACCTGTTCGACGAGGCGCATCGTGATGATCACGTATCGGTCGCAGCCAGCGGGTTCACCGATGACGCCGGCAACGCGATGGTACGGGTCACCGCCCAGATCGGCGGCAGGAGCAAGCACGCCAAGCCGGCGTCGAAGTGCACCTGGATCGTCACCAAGGCGGACTACGACACCCGCGCCGAGAATCCGGGCGGCGTGTTCATCATCGATCCCGATCGCCACGAGCGCGAAGGCGGCCTCTACGGCCGGGAAGTCTAACGGTAACCCTCCACCTGACGGTTAGACCACGACCCACGATGAAGCGACCCACCCCCGCCCAGTTCCCCAGCCGACGACCAGCCGGCACGCCGTCCGGTGGCCAGTTCGCCGCGGGGCAACACGACGAGGCCACCGTCGAACTCGCTGCGCCGCCGGTCGCCCAGCGCACCTGGGAAGCGGCCCTCGCGATGGCGCGAGAGTGGAACGTCCGCGCCGACACCGCCGGCACCATCGATCACCTCGAGGCCGAAATCGACGTCCGGACCCGGCGCATCGCCTGGTACGTCGACGGAGAAATGGGCCCAGGCCCCGACGGGTCGCCACCGCTCCAGGAGTACCGCGAGAACGGCACACTCCTGAGGACCGTCCATTGGGAACAGGACGACCGCCTCGAAGTGACCTCGGAATACGGCATGACCGGCGAGGTCTCGACAAGCTGGCGGTTCGACGGCGTCCCGGTGGAGAGCCCGCCGGCCGACGATTCGACCACCCTCCCCCACCCCGACCCCGCCACCGAGGCAGCGATGGGCGCCACCGCCCTCGACGGCCTCCGAGCGATCCGACGTCGGATCGACGAGCCCGAGGAGTACCGGGCGGCCGACATCGCCGCCGACATCTACACACTGCTCGGCGACCTCGGGATGCGGGTCTGACCGCCGGAGGGCCCCGCTCCCCCGCAACCCACACCAAGGCCATGAGCATCACGACCCGTCAGCCAGCCGGCATCCCTACCGGCGGCCAGTTCGCCGTCCGAACCCACCCCGAAGCCACCGACGTCGCCTTGGAAGCTCCCGTCGCCGGCAGCGAGTTCGCCGCCTACTACGCGTCGGCGCGTGGGCGCGCCGACTACGCCGTTCAGTGGCTCGCACACGCCCAAGGTGGGGAACGGCCCAGCATCATCGTCGCCGACTCGGCGATCAACGTGCATCTCGCCGACGGATGGACTCTCATCCAGCCGTTCGACGACCCAGACGGTGACACCGAGCTCGTCGCCCAAGACCCGGCCGGCAAGCCTGTGCCGCTCGAGGACTACATCGCCACACCCGGGTCGTTCCCCGGCATCACTGACTGGGCGGAACGGCAGGCGATCTACGGCTTCTGCGAGCAGACGATGAGCCAAGTGAGCGCCTACGGCTACCAGGCCGCGGGCGAGGCAATGGAGACGCTCAGCAGGCCGATCCCCGCCGCCGAGCCCGGTCAGGATGCACAGCTCGGGGCCCAAGCGCTCGAGGAGCTCCGGGCCTTCGCCGAGACGCTGCAGGACCCCGACCAGTCGCCGTCCGCCGCCGACCAATGCGATCAGCTCTACCAGCTGATGGCTCGCCTCGGCATCGACATCCCCTAGCCATCGACGCCACACCGGTCGAGGTCAGGACTGGCGTCGATTGTGCCCCTTGACGAGCGTCCCGTCTTTGCGACGGTACGGGCTCACGCGCCCGTCGCCTGACCGTGGAGGTCGAGACGGTTCTGCCGTTGACACGTCGATATCTTCAGTCTCGGCCGGGGCAGTTTCCGGCCGGTCGAAGAGGGTCTCGACGAACAGATGACTGGCCGGGCGCAGCCGATGCGGAGAATAGAACCGGTCGACCAGATCGAGGGCCTCCGCGGCGTTGCGTAAGCCGAGGTGGTCCGCCAGGAACCTCAAATCTTCGGCGTCAGCGGTTTCACGTGCGGCTGACGCCTTCATTGCGAACAGGTACTCCGCGCTCGCCACCCCAACGTCGATCCCGGCCGCCTCGAAATGCGCCCCCTCCTCGATCGGGGCGCGGTCAGGCAGGAGACCTTTGACCCCGTCGTTGAGCCAGTCCGCTGGGAGCCCGTGCTCGACAGCCATGGCGGCGGACTCTGCGTACACTTCGGTCTTCGGTTCGAACACTCCGTCGAGGTCTCGGGTGACGCGCCGCGAGTTGTAGGCGAGAGCCATCGCTCCGCCGCCGACAACGAACATCCGGGCCGACAGGCCGCGCTCATCGAGCCGCCGTCCAAGTTCGGTGAGCAGTTCGCGAATCCGGTCGGCGTCCAGAATGTTGGTCTGGTCGTCGCTCACACCGACTCCAAGGATGCGCCATCGACGACCACTCCGCGGAACGCGAGTGACGCCGGTGTGTGTGCCAGAGAGTAGGCGTGCATGCCCGGGTTGGAGCCGACGAACCACAGGTGCGGAAGACTGTGTCCTCGAGCCCAGCTCGGCACGTCGCGGCCGGACCGAAGTGCATCCATCTCGGTCACGCCGGCCAGCATGGCGTCCCAACGACGATCACCTGTCGTCGACGGTTGCGCATAGAAGACGTTCCACTCCGAGTCGTCCCGAACGAACTTGGAATTGGAGCGCAGTTCCCGAACGAGTCGGAGCAGGTCGCCAGCGGACCAGCCGTCGCGAAGGCCCGCACGGATCGCCGACGCAGCCGCCGGGACGGTCATAAGACGATTGACATGGATCGGGCTGTCCGCCCCGATACTGATGGCCCCCGACAGGCGTCTGAGAGTGGCGTCGCTCGGCTTCTTCGTGCCGCGTTCGTACGCCGACACGTTCGGGGTTGAAGTGCCGGCGGCGCGGGCGACAGCAGCCATGGTCAGGCCGCTTGCCTGTCTCTCGGAACGCAACTCGTACAGGTCCATCTCGCCAAGCGTATCACATATCACTCACCCCCCCCACCCCGGCCCTCCGCAATCAGTGGATTCGCCCAGCCCGCGACCCACATCAAAGGCATGACCATCAACCGCACCCCCGCAGGAGTTCCCACCGGCGGCCAGTTCGCCCCAAGCGACCACCCCGAAAGTGGTGTGACGCTCGAGCCGACCTTGGCGACCGAGGCGACCTGGCTCACCGGGTACGCCGCCGAGCAGCTCCGCGAGATCCTCGACTGGGACGACGTGGAGCAGTCGCTCGTCGCAACGATCGACGGCGAACTCGACGAGCACAACACGGGCACGCTTCAGTACGTCACCGACCTCGTCTGCGCCCGGCTCGAAGCCGAGCACGGCGTACGTCCGGTCGGCCCTCACCAGCGCCCAGCATTGAGCATCGACGTACGGCCGGTCGGCCGCTCCGACGCGGCGATCGCCGTCGAGTACGACTACGCCAGCGGCGTCGTCATGTCCTCGGGCCGCCTCTACTGGGACGACGACGTCCGCCCGCACCTGTCCACCGATCACCCGCGGTTCGAGGAACGGATGGAAGCCATCTACGCGACGATCAACCAACACGCAGCAGCCCTGCTCGCCGAGATCAAACGCATCCAGGCCTGACGCCGTTGCCCGATCGTCAGGACAACGGCGGGAACAGCGCCGGGTCGGACCACATGAAGGGCATGGCCAGCCGAACTCGCACCCGTCACCGCCGCAACCTCGACAATGCTCGCGCCCGAAGTCGAGCCGCCGGCCCACCGCCTGAGGACATCGACGTGATGGCCCATCTCCGCGCCAGCGCGGAGCGCGGTAGCGACAGAGCCCGCCACCTCCTCGATGTGTTCGAGGGGATCGTCAGCGAGCTTCAAGCGGCTGACCCCGAGGCCGTCGACGACCTCGACGACAGCTGCAAGAGCTGCCTAATCGCAGAAGCCACCGACGGACGGCTCTGCGACGAATGCCGCGACACCCTCTGTCGGCGCTGCGAAGCGTTCCTCGACAGCGGCGACCTGCCCGGCGGGCTCTGCACCTTGTGCCGGCCGAACGATCTCGAGGGTGGCACCTGCGCATAGGAGCATCGGTCGCGCTCGCAACCCACATCGACTGTATGACCATCTCGAACCGCCAACCCGCCGGCGTCCCCACCGGAGGCCAGTTCACGGCTGGCAAACGCGACGAGAGCCCCACCCAGCTCGAAGCACCAGCGTTCGACCCGGTCGCATCTGCTCGACGCGCCGAGCTCTACGCGGAGATCCGAGCTCGCCAAGAGGAGCTCGTTCAACTGACGCTCGCCGAACTGAAGGCCCACATCTCATCCAAGTACCCGACGGCGGCCTACATGGTCTGCAGCGACGACGACGATCCGATGTCGACGCTCTCGTACAGTCGACTCCTCGATGCGAGCGGGCAGGAGGTCGCATCCCGGTACTCGGACTACGACACCGTCACGTCGACGCTCGTGTCGTTCCTCGACGGCGGCAACACGCACGGCTGGGAAGGGTTCACGTTGGACCGGTACAACGACGAGACGGCCGACGAGCTCTACGAGCAAGGCGAAATCCACGACGAACAGCAGGTCATCAACCTCGCGCTGCTGCCATGACTGCCCGTCATCCTCGTGGGACCCCCGCCGGCGGACAGTTTGCCCCCGGGCGGCGGCCCGAAGGCGAAGCGACAATCGACGGAACCGACCCGCGGTTGGCGCAACTGCTCGACCACCCCGTCGTGTCCGAGATCCTCCGTCGCTTCAACGATGCCGGTCAGCCAACCTTCATCGTGGGCGGAGCGATCCGTTCGGTTCTACGCGGCGAGGACCCTCACGACATCGACCTGTGCACCGCCGCCACTCCCGGGGTCACCGCCACGCTGCTCGACGATGTCGGTGCCGTGTACCCGCTCGGGGAACGCTTCGGCACCGTAGCGGTCAACGTTGAGGGCGAAGACTTCGAGGTGACCACCTTCCGAACCGAGAGGTACCAGGAGGGCTCACGCCATCCAGACGTGGAGTTCGCGGCCACCCTCGAAGAAGACCTGGCCCGCCGCGACTTCACCATCAACGCGATGGCCCTCAGCGCCGACGGTGCGCTCATCGATCCCGAAGGTGGCCGCGCCGACCTCGACGCCGGCGTCATCCGCGCCGTTGGGGATCCTGACGCCCGCTTCGTCGACGACCCGCTCCGCATCGTCCGTGCCATCCGCTTCGCTGCCGTCCTCGACTTCGGGTTCGACCAGGCCACCTTCGACGCAGCGTCGAGACACCGGGCCCTCCTCGACACCGTGTCCACCGAGCGGTTTCGCGCCGAGCTCGACAAGATCCTCGCCTCCGACAACCCGAACGCACTCGTCGACGCTGCCACCAGCGCCGGCGCTCTCGGTGCCACGAAGCACCTGTTCGGCCCCCTGGCGGACGCCGCAGCGGCCAGCAGTGCGAGAACGCACGTGCCGCCGCCCAGTCGGTTCGCCGATCTCGTCTACAGGTCCGGCGTGGACTCCATGAGTCTCGTCCAGGAGATGAAACGCGGGCGTTCCGAGATGGCGGCCGTCGCTCGAGTCGTTGACCTGCTCGACGACCTCGACGACGGCATCGACCCGCGGCTACTCGTCCGACGCAACGATGACGCCACCTTGGCGCAAGCTGCGATCCTCGAGCCGGGACCGTGCACCAAGTTCGGTCGTGCCTGGGCCCGAGCAGAGCAGCTCCGAGCACCACTCCCCGTCAACGGGCGTGACATCCAAGCCGAGCTCGGACTCGAGGGCCGCGACGTCGGTGCAGCACTGCGCAGGGTCGAAGAGGCCTTCATCGACGCCGATGGGGAGCTCGACCGAGCGGGCGCCCTTCGCGCTGCTGCGACGCTCGCCCGGTAGTTCGGACGCCTTCATATGGTGGATGGTGGGGGCAGAGGTGCTCTGCGCTGACGGCTATCTCACCGACGGCATCTCCCCGAGTGGCACCCATGGGCCGGAGTGGATCGCGTTGTTCGACACCCGGAATCGGACAGTGGAGTTTCCGGTTCGGTAGGTCTGTTCGATCTCGATGAAGCCGAACTCGTTCGGCAGTTTCGCGTACGCGACCTCGACGAGTGTCGGCCGGGCGGGGTGATGCCATTCGAGCCGCCACCACTTGTCGTGGACGAGTTTCGTCGCCTCTGCCTCGGTCACTCCCGACACTGTAGAACAAGAGACGAACAGGTGTTCGATAGTCGGCGCCGGCACGCCGCCCTTCGTCACCTTCGACCAGGATCGGTCTGTGACGACGAACGGAGGTCTCTCCGGACCAGAATCTCAAGACGGTTGAACTCGGCGCAGAAGGCACGGCGAACAGACTTCCGCTTCGACGGCCGGCGCCACTCGGCGTTGCGGATGACCGACATCTCGAACGCGAGGAGCCCCCGGTCCGCCGACTTCACCTGAGCCATCACCTCGACGACCTGCTCGACCGGGAGCTCCGAGAAGCCAGGGACCAGCTTCGAGAAGATGACGTGCTCCATGCGCTCCTCGACCCGCTTGTACTGATCGAGGTGGGTCTTGAGCGGTCGGACGACGTCACCCAGGTACGCCTCAGCTGCGTCGTGCAGAAGCCCGAGCAGGGCCAGCCGAGGATCGCCTGTCGAGCGCCACAGCATCGCCGACACAGCGATGGAGTGCTCCGCGACCGACCATGGCTCGGCGGTGTGGCCGCCGAAACGGTTGACCATCGAGAGCGCATGGGCGATGTCGTCGAGAACGATCGTGTCGGGATCAGGGTGGAGGAGGTCGACGAAGCGGCCGCTCACCGTGCGTATCGCCGAATCCGAATCCGGCAAGTCGAAGTCGTCAGCGGTGTGCCACTGGGTGTTCGCGGTCATCGAGGCTCCCCCGCTACTGGCGCGACCTGGGTGTACCCCGTGCGCTTCGTGGACGTCGTGAGGGCTGCGATTCGGATTCGTCGCGGCCGCTGAGGTGCCGTGACGTTGGCGACGTGGGCGTGCTCGGTGTCGACGGAAAGCACCGTGAACTCACGCCCGCTGTCGTTGATGCGCCAGCGGGTGTCGACGAGGTGCTGGTTCGCTGTCGTGGTCACTGGCCGTCCTCGGGAGCGGCGACGAGGCCCTCGACCTCGGAGCGGTCGACGACGTCGGTCTGTGACGGCTCGTCGATCTTGCGGGGCCCGTGGTTGGTGAAGCTGATATCGGCGATGGACTTCGTGGACACCAACCGAGCCTCGAGGCGGTGGAGTAGCCCGTCGTCGCCCACCCAGTAGGTCGCTGAGCCGCGGGTCAGGCCCTGGCAGGTCACGCCGTCGATGTTCTTGGTGCCGACGAAGCGGAGCCCGTCTTGCATCAGCAGGACTGGGTTGTCCCGCTGGGTCGCCGAGGCCGACAGGACGATCGCCAACACGATGTCGAGCGGTGAGGTGCTCGTCCGGAGTGGCCGGCGCATCCAGTTCGCCGGCGGCAGGTTGGCTGCCTCGAGCGTTGACGCGAGGCCGTCGACCTTCTCCACGACGATGTTCTGCCCGAACACGATCTGAACTGGCGGAGCCTCCGTCGAGGCCGACACGGTCGCAGAGCCGACATGCCCCGCGAAGTCGACCTGGCCGACGACCTTGATGATGGCGACGCCGTACTCGATCGTGACCTCGAAGTCGGCGCCACCGAGCTCGTGGTTGCGGGTGAGGACGTCGGCGAGGGCTGACGCCTGCTCGGGGGTCGCCTTGCGGCCAGGAAGCGTCGTCGTGGTTGTCGCTGCGGGCGGTGTCGCGTCAGTCGTCGAACACCCCGTGAGGGCGAGGACAGTGACAGCTATGGCGGTTCGGACAGGTCTCATGGTGCGTATGTGGCCCGGGGTGGCGATGTTCCCGCCACGGTCACCACCGTTGCAACTGAGTGATCTTTGGTGATCATCTGGTTGCTTCCCTTTGCAGGGTTTTGGTTCTGGCCTCTTCGGCGGTTGGCGTCGACCCGGGGGTCGTTCGTCTTACATCCGCCTCTCCAGGCGACGTGTTGGGCACGTGGTCTGGACCGCCGACCCGTGAGGCGCGTGGTTCCTCGGGGCTACCGGACGGGGCCGCGGACCTAACTGGTCCGCTCGACTGGCTTTGGGGCCAGTCACGCAAATTGTGTGCCGCGTTGATGTCGCGGTCCACCCGTTCGCCGGTTTCGGTGCAGGTCAACATCTTGTCGAGACGGTGTTCTGCGTGGAGCCGGCAGCCGCATCCGTGATGGATTTGGCTGGAAGGAAACCATCGGCTGGCGATGGTGAGGGTGGTGCCGTGTCGGCGGCACTTGTACTCGAGCATCGGTCGGACCGTTCCGAGAGCGGCGTCTGAGACGCTGCGACGGAACGCCCGTCGACCCATGCTTTGTTTCATTGCGGCGAGGTCGAGGTCTTCGATCACGATCTCGCTGTAGGTGCGCGCCAGTTCGGTGGTGAGCTGGTGTGCTGCTTGTCGTCGGATGTTGACCGCCCGACGGTCGAGGCGAACAAGTTTGGCTTTCGCTTGTTCGTGGCCTCTCGACCCGGGGATCCGACGTGACATCTGTTTGCCGGTGCGGCGACGCTCGGAGAGCGTGGCTCGTAGCGGGACGGGGTTCGGGTACACGATCACGTCACCGTCGCTGGTGGCGACAGTGGCGAGGTCACGGAGCCCGAGATCAACACCGCACCGCACACCGTCACGGGTGGGGCGGTGCGCAGTGTTGGGGGTGCGTTGCGCGTAGTTGATCGAAACAAACAGTCGGCCCCACTGCTCCGACAAGGTCATGTTGAAGATCCGGGCCCGACCCGCGGCGAGGTGGCGTTGCACCCGGCGGGTGTTTTCTTTCGAACGCAACGCCCCAACAGTGGGGACCACAATGGTGCGCCGGTCTGGTTCGAGGCGCATAGCGCCGGTCGTGAACCGGACCCGTTTACGGTCGCGGCGTGCGGACTTGAACTTCGGGAACCCGACGTTGCGGCCCTGGCGGTTCCCGCGTTTGGACGAGTTCCAGTTGCCGAGCGCTGTGGCGAGATCCGCGATCCCGGTGCAGTACGCCTCTTTCGAGTTTTCAGCCCACCACGGAGCCACCTCGTGTTTCGACCGGTTCCACGCGTTGCGCAGAGATTGGAAATCCCAACGCACACCCACATGATCAGGGTCGACGGTTTTGGCGTCGAGGTCGGCTTTCACCTGGCCGAGCGCCCAGTTGTACGCGAACCGTCGGGCACCGAAATGCGAGTGAACCCGGCTCGGGTCCTCAGGCCACTCGACCTCGAACTTCGCGGCGGTCATCGTCCAACCGTTCGGTACCATCGCACCAGGGCCGTCGGTGTCGAACGTGGCAGCGGTCCCGTCGAACAGTTCGAACATGACCGTGACCGTCTCAACGCCGGCCCTCACCGCTTCGAAATCGCAGCCCACATCAACAAACAGGGCGGCACCGGTCGTCCCGTCGGAGCGAACGTTCGCCGCGAGAACCACACCACCTGTCCGCTCCGCGACCGTCGCCGCCTGAGCACCAGTACGGACCTTGACGATCACCCGCCAACCCCATCAACCTCGTCGCCGGCGGCAGCGCTTTCCATAGCCCGACGGGCCCGGTTGTTGGCCGCACGCTTGCCGTACAGGCGGGCACACATCGACGTGAGGAGCTCGGTCATGTCGCGGACCAGATCGTCATCAACCTCGGCAGGGTCCACCACGACCAGTTCCCGGCCCTGAGCAGCGAGCGCAGCTTCGACATACTCGGACCCGAACCGGCAGAACCGGTCACGATGCTCGACCACGATCCGGCCAACCGACGGGTCGCGTAGCAACCCCAAAAACTTGCGGCGGTGCCCGTTCAACGCCGAGCCGACCTCGGTGACCACACGATCAACCACAAGATCCTGACTGGTAGCCCACGCGGTGACACGGCCGACCTGGCGGTCCAAATCGTCTCGCTGGTCCGCGGACGACACCCGCGCGTACACCACCGTTTCAACACGATCGACCCGATGATCATCACCGACATCGTCCACCAAGATCAGCCCACCAACCTTGCGTGCCGGCACCGGCAACTTGCCATCACGGAACCACCGGTACGCGGTCACGCGTGCAATCCCGTTCTTCTCAGCCCACTCAGCAAGATTCATGCGATCACTATAGCGTTCCAAAGCTCGTTATAGCAACCTATACCAGCAACAGTTGGCAACCCCGGGTCCACATCACGAACCCCACACGCTGAACAGCGTGTCGAACGACGGCCGACCGTCGATGGTTGCCGGGAGGTCGTGAGCGAAGTTGTTCAACGTGTAGAACCGCATCGGCACTCCGCCGGCGCAGGTCCAGCTGCGGATCGAACCGGACGGACCGCTGGTGCGTGCCTGCTCGGCGCAGCCAGCGCTCGTCGCGAGCGAAGCATTCGCCGCGTTCGCGTCCGGCCACGACGTCCCGCCAGTGACGAGGGAGGCGAGGCCCCAGCCGCCCGTGTACGGGATCGTCGGGTCCGCAGTCCCGTGCACCATGACCCACGGCACGGCGCGGTTCGGAACCGACCCGAGGTTCGGGGAAGCGATCGTGGCGACGCCGGCGATCTTGGACGCGTTCGGCGTGCTCATGTAGAGGTTCGCGAGGAAGCCGCCGTTGGAGAACCCGACCAGGTACACCTTCGCGGAGCCCATGCCTTCGAGCGCGTGCGCCTGGTCGATGACGGTGTTCAAGAAGCCGACATCGTCCGCGCTCGACCCGCAGCAGATGCCAGCGTTCCACCACTGGTTGAGCCCGTCGGGGAGCACCACCACGGCGTCACGCTCGAGGACCGCTGTGCCGAAGCCGAAGGCGCTGGCCTGCAGGTTGTAGCCCGTGTTCAGCACGCCATGGAGTCCGATGACGATGGGGCGGGATCCACCGAGACGCGACGAGCGCTCCATCCACCGGACCGTGCGCCCGTTGATCGTGGTGCTTCGGTACTGCACTGTCGCGGCCACCGGGGCGGTCGTGGTGGTCGCCGGCGCCGTGGTCGTGGTGGTGGTCGGCGGCGCCGCTGACGTCGTCGAACTCGACGAGGCGACCGTGGTCGACGTCGTCGCCAACACCAGCGCCGTCGACGGCGTGGGGCTGACCGAAGGAGGTGGCACGGCATCACAAGCGCCGAGCAGAGCGGACGCCCCCATGGCGACGATGACTGGGATCTTGCGAATCAGCATTGAATTGCCTTTCGAGAATGGGCGCAGGCGCGCCTGTCCGCCCCCGGTACTGAAGACGTCGAAGCAGATGTGGGTTGCCTTCAGTTCGAACCCACCGCGACCCTCAAACCGGAGTGCCCGCGTCGAAGTGGGCGCACCACGTCAGCAGGCCGTCGGGCCCGAACATCTGGCGTGCTGCCGCACCGTCTGGAGGGTCCTGGAACTCGCCGTTCACCACGAAGTCGCACGATCTGGGCAGGCCGGTGGCATAGAACTCCCGGTGGGCCGGCACGTCGGGTGCGGGGTCGCTGAGGACTCCGTCGCAGTAGTGCGCCTCGGAGCGGACCAGCCCGTTCGGCCAGAACCGGCGGATGGCCGGGGTGACGCCGACGTCGCAGAACAAGCCGTTGCGCCGACATGTGACCGTCATCGCCTCCCGATCGATGTCGACCTCCACATCGTCGCCGAACGTCGCAGCTCGTCGAGCCCACACCGAAGCGACCTCCCATGTCGGCAACGACTGTGCAACGTGGTCGGCGCGCAGAACGATCTCCGACTCGAGGTGTCCGAACGCGACGAACTGGCCGCCAGCAGGACTACCGGGGCCCCGTCGGACCCGTGTCATCGGCCGCCCCCAGAAGACACGAAGCGCTCGCGGCGACGCCCGAACCTGTCGAAGGAGACTCGACCCGGCGACCCGTCCTCGGGGTCGCATGGCGTCCCCTTCCGGTAGTGCTGGAACAGGATCGGGTTGCCGCGGTCATCGAACTCCTGCGATGCCGGCTCGCCACTCGGCGGATCGTGCAGGACGTCGGCAGTTGAGAACGACGCGCTGGCTACCTGGCCATTGGGGTGGAAGTAGCGGCACGCTGGGGTGGCGTCGTCAGGATCCTGGGACTTCCCGTTGTGCACGAAGTTGATCTGGTGCGGGGTGCCGTCCTCGAACCAGGTCCGCTCCGCTGCGACGTCCGGCGCCGGATTGTGGACGACCCCGTTGCGCATGTGCAGCTCGAACTTGAGGGCATCGTTGCGGTGGAACGACTGGGACGCCGGCGTGCCGTCCGGAGCGTCGCTCTGCCTGCCGTCGATCCAGATGTCGATGGTGCACTCCATGCCGGGCCGGCCGTCGAACGTCCGCACGTCCAGACCTTGCGATCGCAGCACCGCGGCGTGAGCGAACGCCTCCTGCTTCGTTACGAGACGATCGCTTTCCGCCCCGCCGCTGTCGACGGGCTCGAGCTCCACTTCGGGCTCTTCGCGCCGGGCCTGCACGAACTGGCCGCCGGTCGGCATGCCTCTGGGGCTACGAGCAATTGCGCGGGTCATGATGGGAATGTGGGTGGCGCCGGTCGCGGTTCCACTCGGATCGCGGCGCAGGACGCGATGCCGGCGATGGCCGCCGGTGTCAGCTGGACCCAAGACGACGAGGCCACGAAGTCGGCGAGACCGCCGCCGCCCTCGATCCACCAGCCGTCATCGGTTTGCTTCCGCTCGGTGAGCACAGCGAAGTTGCCGCTGGTGATGTGCACCACAACGTCACCGGTCACCCATGAACGCGACGGCTCGACCCCCTCCGCGAGCCCCAGCTTGTGGGCCTGGTGCCAACGCTTCCGTGCCGAATCGGTCCGCAGCTCGCCCGACGTGGCCCCGCACGAGCACACCCCCAGCCCGACCCGAGAACCGGACCGGGCCCAGACCGCGTCCCGGCCTCGACCGTGCGTGCGCTCAAGTGCGTGCCCGCCGGAGCGGAGCGTGTGACCGGGCACCCTGAATCCGCTCACGAGGTGAACTCCACTTGGTGACTGAGCCGTCCGTCGTGATCGAAGAAGCTGACCCTGCGGATGGCTGACACTGGCACGGCACCGACGTGAGCGATCGTCTCCTTCTCCGCCCACGCTGCTTCAACAATCCCCGGCTGCTCGCCGAGGCGAACCCGCTCGGCCCAGGTGCCGGTGTCCTCTCCGGTGAGCATCGGAGGTACACCGAACTCGTCTGAGTCGACGATCCCGCCCATGCCGGCCACCTCGAACGCGTCCTCGTCGGGCGCAAGGCGCTCCCGGTCGAGCATCGCCGTGTTGACCTCGACCACCGCGTGCGCTGCACCGCCGAAGCCAGCGAGCGTCGCGAGCCAGTCGGTCGACGGCGTGTCGGACCTCCCGAAGTAGACGCGACCGGCGGCTGGCGGGGCGCTCGGGTCGGACTGGGTGGCGCCGCGTGCCGGGTCGAGTCCGTGTCGAAGGATCGACTCGGCCGCCGGTACCGACGTGATGTGGGCGAGGGTCGGGTTCGCCGCGACGAACTGGTCGTACCAGGCGACCGACGCCGCCCCGAAGAACTCGGGGTGCGCCGGCGGTTCGGGTGCGACCCGCACGCCGTTAGTGAAGTGCTTGGTCTCGGCCAGCGTGCCGTCGAGACGGAACATCTGGATGGCCGGGGTGCCGTCGGGCAGATCGTGGAGTTCGCGGCTCAAGGTGTCGGGGTTGTACCGCTGGAACATGATCGACCGTTCCGTCGGGTCCACCCACGCGAACACTCCGTCGAGGTCGACGGATTCGGCGTGCGCCACCGCAGTCTCCCAGTCAGGTTCGGCGTTCCAGCGGTGAACTCTCTCCGTCTTGGGCCTCAGAGTGGATGGGAGGTGGCTGCCGTCATCGGCGGAACTGTCTGTTCGATGCATCACCCCCGGGATGTGGGTTGACCACGAGTGGATCCCACCGTCCCCAACCGCCCATAGGTGCGCAACGAGGTCCATAGGACTCGAGGAACCGTCGAGAGGAGCGCTCCAGAATGCGACGTCACGAAGTCTCAAGGCCGCGGCCACGTGCCGATGCACGTCGTCTCGTTCGGCCCGTTGTTGCAGCCGCCATGCTCGCGACCCTGGTCTCGGCGATCGCCGTGCTCTCCCTGCCGGTCGCTCCACCGGCGAGCGCAGCTTTCGACGGTGGAACCGACCTGTTCATCTCTGTGGAGCGAGCGATCTCGGACAACGTTGGGTCGCCGAGTGACTGCACGCCATCACAGATCGCCGCCGACGCGACGGCTCGCACCGATGTCGACGCGCAGAACGATCCGTGGATCGCTACGGCCGCCTCCCGAGGCCTGAGCTTGGTGTTGCCGGCGGTGATCCCAGTGCCGGCGGATCCCGACCGCGTCGACGCCAGTCCGACCGTGCTCTCGGTGCCGGGATCATCTGTGACGATCGGTGTCTCCTACCGCAACGTTCCCCACGCCCAGATCGCGGCCTACAACAGCGCAGCAGTTGGCGACCCGAGCGTCGGCACCGACCCCAACGCTGGCGGTGGGTCGACGGCGTACCGGAACCCCTATACCCCGATCCCTGCCGACGGGACGATGCAGGACTGCTCGCCGTACCCGGCGTCGCTCTACGACACCAGTTCGGCACCTGGCATCCAGCCTGCCCGTCAGTGGAACGCCTTGTTCGGAAGCGGCACCGATCTCGACGGCGCACTCTTCGAGTTCTCGTCGCCGGTGGCAGCGTTCGGAGCGTGGTTCGGTGACCTTGAGACCCGACCGCCGGCGACCCCGGCATATCTGAAGCTGCTCGACGCTGCTGGCACCGTCGTGTGGGAGGGCCCTGTACCCGCCACCGTCGCAGCATCGCCGACCGACGCAGAGTGTGGAGGACCGAACGCCTCGACCGACCTGCTCGGGTGCGGGAACCAGACCACCCGCTGGATCGGTTTCGTGACCAAACCGGGTGACCCCTTGATCTCGAAGATGCTCGTCGTTGTAGGTGACGACGACTCGTGCGCCCAGACAACTCCATCCCAGTGCGACGGGTCGACCGAGCACTTCTCTTGGGTCGGGGCGATGGTCGCCGAGGAGGATCCTGCAACCACCACGACGACGGTGCCTCCGACTTCGACGACCACCTCGACCTCGAGTACCACGACGACGGTGCCGCCGACCACGTCGACCTCGAGTACCACGACGACGGAGCCGCCGACCTCGACGACCACCACGACCTCGACCACCTCGACGGTGCCGCCGACCACGACGACCTCGACCACCTCGACGGTGCCTCCGACCTCGACGACCACCACGACGTCGACCACCTCGACGGTGCCTCCGACCTCGACGACCACCAGCACGACGACGGCGGTGCCTCCGACCTCGACGACCACCAGCACGACGACGGCGGTGCCTCCGACCACGTCGACCACGAGCACGACGACGGCGG
>ENA-UPSM01002753-UPSM01002753.1-activated-sludge-metagenome-genome-assembly--contig:-NODE-2753-length-20829-cov-10.217339_pt1 | contig 20829 bp, 11 predicted proteins | sample MGYA00238181_ERZ773283 | MGnify/ENA primary metagenome ERZ773283 (study PRJEB29023, sample SAMN05720199) | activated sludge metagenome | isolation source: Anaerobic digester | place: Japan...
GACGTCGAGCCGGAGAAGTTGGGCGCCGAGCGGGACGACTTCACCGAAGTCGTCCTCTCTCGGCGCCTGCGCGCCGCGCTCGAGCGCATCAACCCGCAGCTGCCGCCGTCGGCGATCGACGACGCGATGAAGAGGGTCCTCGCCCCGGACTCGCCGAACCTCGTCGAGAACAACCACCGCTTCCACCGCCTGCTCGTCGAAGGCATCGACGTCGAGTACACGCGACCCGACGGCAGCATCGCTGGCGACAAGGCATGGCTCGTCGACTTCGACGACGTCGACGCCAACCACTGGCTCGCCGTCAACCAGTTCACGGTCAAGGAAGGCAAGACGACCAAGCGGCCGGACGTCGTCTGTTTTGTCAACGGCCTGCCGCTGGCCGTGATCGAGCTCAAGAACCCGGCCGACGTGACCGCCACCACGAAGAAGGCCTTCCAGCAGCTCCAGACCTACAAGAACACCGTCTCGAGCCTGTTCGTCTGCAACGAACTGCTCGTCGCGAGCGACGGTATCGAGGCGCGCCACGGCACGCTGACCGCTCCCTGGGAGCGGTTCATGCCGTGGCGCACCGTCGACGGCGCTGAAGTCGCCGACAAGGGCACGCCGGAGCTCAAGACGCTCGTCAACGGCATCTTCGAGAAGCGTCGCTTCCTCGACCTCGTCCGCTACTTCAACGTCTTCGAGACTGACGGCCCGAGCGTGGCCAAGAAGATGGCCGCGTACCATCAGTACTGGGCCGTGAACAAGGCAGTGGAGGCCACCGTCCGCGCGGTCGAGGAGGACCATCGCGTCGGCGTCGTCTGGCACACGCAGGGCAGCGGCAAGAGCCTCTCGATGGCGTTCTACGCCGGCAAGCTCGTGCAGCAGCCGCGGATGGCCAACCCGACGCTGGTCGTCCTCACCGACCGGCTGGACCTGGACGACCAGCTGTTCGGCACCTTCGCCGCCTGCCATGAGCTGCTGCGTCAGAAGCCGGTGCAGGCGCAGAGCAGGGAGGACCTGCGCCTCAAGCTGCAGGTCGCCTCGGGCGGCGTCGTCTTCACCACCATCCAGAAGTTCATGCCGGACGAGCGCGGCGGGGCTCATCCGCTGCTGAGCGAGCGCGCCAACATCGTAGTCGTCGCCGACGAGGCGCACCGCAGCCAGTACGACTTCATCGACGGGTTCGCCCGGCATATGCGCGATGCGCTGCCGAACGCCTCGTTCATCGGCTTCACCGGCACGCCCATCGAGCTCACCGACAAGAACACGCGCGCCGTGTTCGGCGAGTACATCGACACCTACGACATCCAGCGGGCGGTCGAGGACGGCGCCACCGTGCCTATCTTCTACGAGGGCCGCCTCGCCGAGATCGACCTCCCCGAGAGCCAGAAACCGGTGGTCGACGCGGCGTTCGAGGAGCTCACCGAGAGCGAGGAGGTGCAGCGCCGCGAGAAGCTCAAGAGCAAATGGGCGCGCATCGAGGCCATGGTGGGGACGGAGCGGCGGCTCGAGCTGATCGCCAAGGACCTGGTCGAGCACTTCGAGGCGCGCCAGGCCGGCGATCCGGCGACGCCCATGAAGGGCATGGTCGTCTGCATGAGCCGGCGCATCTGCGTCGATCTGTACTCCGAGATCGTGAAGCTGCGCCCGGAGTGGCATGGGGCGGAGGCCGGCGCCGACGCGGGCGACGAGGTCGGCGCCGTCAAGGTGGTGATGACCGGCTCCTCCTCCGACCCGCTCGACTGGCAGCAGCACATCCGCAACAAGCCGCGCCGCGAGGCGCTGGCCCGCCGCTTCAAGGACCCGGACGACCCGTTCAAGCTGGTCATCGTCCGCGACATGTGGCTCACCGGCTTCGACGCGCCCAGTCTCGCGACCATGTACATCGACAAGCCGATGCGCGGGCACGGCCTCATGCAGGCGATCGCCCGCGTGAACCGCGTGTTCCGCGAGAAGCAGGGCGGGGTGATCGTCGACTACCTCGGCATCGCCTATCAGCTCAAGCAGGCTCTCAACGACTACACCGACGGCGGCGGCACGGGCGAGCCCGTCGTCGACCAGGCGGCGGCTGTGGCGGTCATGCTCGAGAAGTACGAGATCGTCCGCGACATGCTCCACGGCTTCGACTTCGTCGACGTCTGGCTGCAGGGCACGCACGACGAGAAGCTGTGCCTCATCGGCGACGGCAAGGAGTTCGTGCTCGGCCTCGAGGACGGCAGGCGCCGGTTCGTCGAGGCCGTCACGGCGCTCAGCCGCGCCTTCTCCCTCGCCGTGCCGCACCGCGACGCCCTCCGCATCCGCGACGAGGTGGCCTACTTCCAGACCGTCCGCGCGGCCCTGATGAAGGGCGACTCCGCTGGTCAAGCCTCGAACGAGGCGCTGGACCTCGCCGTCCGGCAGATCGTCTCGAAGGCCGTGTCCACCGACGAGGTGGTCGACATCTTCGCCGTCGCCGGCCTGGAGCACCCCGACGTGTCGGTGCTGGACGAGAGGTTCCTCGCCGAAGTACGCGACATGCCGCGCCGCAACCTCGCCGTCGAGATGCTCGAGAAGCTGCTGCGCGACGAGGTCAAAGTGCGCTTCCGTCGCAACCTCGTCGAGTCGCGGCGCTTCTCGGAGATGCTGCAGAGCGCCGTGATCCAGTACCGGAACCGCGCCATCACCTCGGCGCAGGTCATCGAGGAGCTGATCGCGCTCGCCAGGGACCTCCGGGAGGCCGGGGAGCGCGGCGCGCAGCTCGGCCTGACCGAGGACGAGGTCGCCTTCTACGACGCGCTGGAGACCAACGACAGCGCCGTCGCGGTGCTCGGCGACGAGACGCTCAAGCGCATCGCGCAGGAGCTGGTCGAGACCGTCAAGCGCAACGCGACCATCGACTGGAACCTGCGCGAGAGCGCCCGCGCCCGCATGCGCGTGATGGTCAAGCGCCTGTTGAAGAAGCACGGCTACCCGCCCGACAAGACCGAGCACGCCACGGCCCTGGTGCTCGCCCAGGCCGAGGTCGTGTGCGAGGAGTGGGCGGGATGAGCGACCTCTCCCTGTTCGCCTCGGTCCCGCGCGGGCTCGAGTCGATGCTCGCCGGCGAGCTGCGGGCGCTCGGCGCGGCGCACGTGAGGCAGGTCCGCGCCGGCGTCGCGTTCCGGGGCTCCCTCGAGACCGCCTATCGCGCCTGTCTCTGGTCGCGGCTCGCCGGCAGGATCCTGTTGCCGCTGACGGAGGGCGTCGCCGGGGACGGCGACGAGCTGTACGCGGTCGCGCGGGACGTCGACTGGAGCGAGCACCTCGGCGCCGACGAGACGCTGGCGGTGGACTTCAGCGGTACCAACCAGCGCATCCGCGACACCCGGTTCGGCGCGGTGCGGGTCAAGGACGCGATCGTCGACCGCCTGCGCGAGGAGTGTGGCGGGCGCCGGCCGTCGGTCGACCCGCACGCCCCGGACGTGCGCGTCAACGCGCACCTCGCCGGCGGCCGCGTGACCCTCTCGATCGACCTGAGCGGACAGAGCCTGCACCGGCGCGGCTACCGCGCCGACAAGATGCAGGTGGAGGCGCCGCTGAAGGAGAACCTGGCCGCCGGCATGCTGCTCTACGCGGCCTGGCCGAAGGAGGCCGGCGCCGGGGGCAGCCTCCTGGACCCGCTCTGCGGGTCGGGCACGCTGCCCATCGAGGCGGCCCTCATCGCCGGCGACGTGGCGCCGGGGCTGCTGCGCGCCGAGAGTGGGGGCGCCGGCTCGCGCAGCCGGTCCGGCGGATCAGCCCCGGCCTTCGGCTTCCTGCGCTGGCGGGGCCACGACGCGCGGGTCTGGTCCGCGCTGCTCGCCGAAGCGCGCGAGCGGCGCGACGCGGGCCTCGCCCGGCTCGCGGTGGCACGACCGGGACCCGCCATCCACGGCAGCGACCACGACCCACGCGCTGTCCGTCTCGCCCGGGACTGCGCGCGGCGGGCCGGGCTGCGCGACCTCGTGGCCTTCGAGCGGGCGGAGCTGGCCACGGTCGTGCCGTCCGCCGGCCGCGGGCTGCTCGTCGCCAACGCGCCGTACGGCGAGCGGCTCGACGCCACCGAGGCCGAGGCCGTCTACCGGCAGCTCGGCGAGCGGCTGCGCGCCGCCTTCTCCGACTGGGCCGCGGTCGTGCTCGCCGGCGACCGGCGTCAGCTCGGCGCACTCGGCCTCGCCGCCAGACGCGAGACGGCGCTGCGCAACGGGCCCCTCGACTGCGTGCTCGCCTACTACGAGGCCGGCGCGGCCCCGGCTGGGCCGGCCGCGCCGCGCAGCGCCCGGGCGGCCGCGCGCTCGTCCCCCGCGGCGGCGGCCACTGCACCGGAACCCTCGACCGGCGCCGCGACCGGCAGCTCCGGCGCGCCCGGGGCCATGCTGAGCAGCGGCGCCGAGTACCTTGCCAACCGGCTGCGCAAGAACCGGCGCCGTCTCGCGCGTCGCCTGCAGCGCGAGGGCATCACCTGTTACCGCCTCTACGACGCCGACCTGCCCGAGTACAACCTGGTCGTCGACGTGTACGGGGACTGGGCTCACGTGCAGGAATACGCGGCGCCGGCCGAGATCGACCCGGACAAGGCGCGCCGCCGCCTCGCCGAGGCGCTCGACGTGATCGGCGCCGAGCTCCGTCTCCCCCGCGCGCGCATGGTGCTCAAGCAGCGCCGCCGGCAGCGCGGGTCCGCGCAGTACGAGCGGGGCTCCGGCGAGCCCCGGCTGCTGGAGGTGACCGAGGACGACCTCGCGTACCTCGTCGACCTGCACACGTACCTCGACACCGGCTTCTTCATCGACCAGCGGCTCACGCGGCGGCTGGTGCGCAAGCTGGCCGGCGGCCGCCGCTTCCTCAACCTCTTCGCCTATACCGGCGCCATGACGGTGAACGCCCTCGCCGGAGGCTCACCCTCGTCCACCACGGTCGACCTCTCCGCCACCTACCTCGACTGGGCGGGGCGCAACCTGGCCGCCAACGGGTTCGAGGCCGTGCGGCGCGACTGGCCCGTGGAAGCCGGCGGACGCGGGCACGAGCCCGCCGCCCACACGCTGGTCCGCGCGGACTGCCTGCGCTGGGTCGCGGAGGCGGACGGGCCCTACGACCTCATCTGGCTGGATCCGCCGGCCTTCAGCAACTCGAAACGGATGGGCCGCGCCACCTTCGACGTGCAGCGCGACCACGCCGACCTGATCCGCCTCACCGTGCGCCGCCTGCTCGCCCCGGGCGGCGTCCTCCTCTTCGCGACCAACCTGCGCAACTTCCGCCTCGCACGCGCCGAGCTCGGCTCCCTGGCGGTCAAAGACCTCTCCCGCGCCACCCTCGCCTTCGACTGCGAGCGCGACGCGAACCGGCACCACGTGTTCCGCATCGAACGGCGCGCCTGACCCGCTGCCCGCGCGCTCGGACCGAACCTCCGGCCCGTGCCGCGCGTCTCTGCGACGAGACGCACCGGCGAGTGGGAAGTGCGTGGGGAGTGCGTCTCCCCGCCGCGGCGGGTATACCACCGCGAGGCGCGCCGATCCCGGCCGCCCGACCGCGCGAGGAAGGAGACCTCATGGGTTCTGCTCACAGGCGCGTCACCCGGTGCCGGGCGCCGCTCCTCCTGCTGCTGTTCGCGTTGCTGGCGCTGCTCGTCGCCGCCCCCGGGGTCTGGGCAGGCCCGCCTGACCCGACCATGTCGCTCGACGAGCTGCGGACGGAGCTGGAGGCCGGGCCGCTCGACGGTCACCTGCTCACCACCATGAAGGGCACCACACCGGAGAGGATCACGGTGCAGGTGCAGAGCGTCATCGACTACTCCGACGGCAGCCTGATCCTCTTCGAGGCCTCGGGCCCCTGGATCGACCGCATCGGCGGCATCGCCTCCGGCATGAGCGGCAGCCCGGTCTACGTGGACGACGGCGGCGTCGACAAGCTGGTAGGGGCGCTCTCCTACGGCGATGCGTTCACGCTCAACGGCCTCGGGCTCGCCACGCCGATCGAGTTCATGACGGCGATCCAGGACGCCTACCCCCTCAGTGCGCTGGGTGCGGTCGAGCGCGCCCGCCCGCCGGCGGCCGGCGTCTACAAGCTGAGTGAGCCGGCCCGGACCTCACACGGCGTCGTCACCAGCGTTCGGGTGGCGCGCAGCGCCAGGGCCGCCGCCAAGGTCGAGGCGCCCGCCCGCCAGTCGGTCATGGCGCCGCTCGGCCTCCTCGAGATCGGCGGCGTCCGGCCGGGCAGCGCGACCTTCGACCGCATCGCCGCCAGGTTCGCGAGGAGCGGGTTCCTCGTCAAGGCGGCGCCCGGTACCAGCGCGTGGGCCGGTCCGCCGACGCCCGACCTCGAGCCCGGCTCGCCCTGCGCCATCCTCTTCTCGCAGGGCTCCGTGTGGGTCGGCGCCGCCGGCCCCGTCACCTACGTCGACGGCGACGCCGTGATGATCTTCGGCCACCCCTTCGCGCAGTTCGGCCCGCTCGAGGCCGACCTCACCGGCGGCTTCGTCCAGGGAGTGTGGGGAAGCAGCCTCGCGCCCTACAAGCTGATCGCCCCGCGCGACGTCAAGGGCGCCGTCGTGCAGGACCGCATGTGGGGCGTCGAAGGCGATCTCGGCAAGACCGCCCCCAGCTTCCCGGTGACGACCGAGCTCACGTTGCCGGGCGTGGCCACTCCCTTCCAGGACCAGACCGATGTCAGCCAGTGGCTGTTCACCGGTGGCGCGTATCCCGACCTGCCCGGCGGGATCGTCTCCACGCTCGCGCTCCGCTGGCTCGACCAGACCTCCTATCCGGGCAGCGGCGAGACGACCACCGTCATCCGCGTCTCCGACGACACGGGTACCTACACCGTGTCGCGCCATAACATCTGGACGGACCCGTTCGACGTGTCCTGGCTGCTCGGCATGGACGCGAGCGACCTGCTGTACACACTGTCGTCCAATCCGGACGGCGTGCTGCAGCCTGAGATCGAGTCGGTCGCCGTGACCGGCAGCCTCTCGCCGACGCAGCGCAGCGCCCGCATCGCCGCGATCACCCTGCCCGATGGGTGGGGTCCCGGCGAGAACGTGGTGCGCGTCGACTACTACCGCTACGGCTCCCCTGCCGTGCAGTCGCTCGAGACGACGCTCACTGTGCCGGCCGGGACCTCGCTGTACGGGCGGCTGGCCGTGTACCCGGCCGTGTACGGCGGCGGCGAGGACGAGGAAGTGGGGAGCTCTCCCGCCTCCGATCCGCCGGCCACCCTGGCCGGACTCGTCGACCAGCTCAACGCATCTCCGGGCAACGGCGAGCTCATCGTCTCGTACCAGCCCGAGGAGGGCATCGGGCCGGGGGCGCCGGACCCGATCGAGAGGACCGTCGCGACCGGCTATGTCTTCTCCAACGAGCTCAGTCTCCCGACCGCCTACGTCACCCTGCGCGCCCGGCCGAGGACGGTGGCCTACGGCGCCGACGTCACCGTGACCGGATCCGTGGAGAGCTCGAAGGACGTCGCCGTCACCCTCTACCGCCGCGACGCCGGCGGCAGCGAGGTCGAGGTCGCCACGCTCCACGCCCGCTCCAAGCAGGGCATGGCGAGCTTCACGGGCGTCGTGCGCAACCTCAGGCGCAACACGACGCTCATCTCGCGCGTGGGCTCCGTCGACGGCTCGCTGCCCGGCGGCGCCGTGGCGAACGTCAAGGTGACTCCGCGGGTCTGGCTCACGGGCGCCGCCCGTCTGGCCGTGCACGTGCGGCCCGCCACCGACGACACGGTGATGCTCCAGCGGCGCGCGCGCGGCGTGTGGAAGAACTACAAGCGCGTCACGGTCCTCGACGGCGAGGGGTCGACCAGACTGCCCAAGGGGACCCATGTGCTGCGCGTCAAGGTCCCGGCCGGTGAGCTCCACGCCGCGGGCACCTCGCCGGTGTTCACGATCAAGGTGAAGTGAGGCCGGGGAGCGCGGCCCTCGCGGATCCACGTCCGACTGAGGACCAGCGGGCGCGGCGGGACGATCTCCCGCCGCGCCCGCCGTCTCACACGGACTTCGGGTTCAGGACGGTCTCCCAGCCATAGCCGGCCGCCGCCGCGACCCCCTGCAGAGCAGTCCGTACGGCGGCGTAGTCCCACTGGTAGCTGTAGTCTTGGCCGAAGAGACGGGAGGCCTCCTCGATCGAGCCCGAGCGCTCCTTGCCGCCGGTCTTGTAGGTCCCGGCCTTGAAGCCGAAGCCGGGGCTCATGTCGTCCATGCCGCTCGAGACGCCCGATCCCTTCTCGACCAGGATCTCCCAGAAGCGGACGACCCGGGCGGCGTCGTCCACTCGCGCCTTGCACTTGTAGGCGAGCTTCTTCCTGCTGAGGAAGGCCTTGCGCTCGGCCAGCACGGCCTCGCCTCCGAGGCTGCCGTCCTTCTGCCGCGTCAGCCGCACCGGCAGGGTCGTGCTCGCGGCCGCCAGGTCGTCTGCGAGTGACATCTCTCCCCCCTCCCGCGTCGCTGCAGAGGATATCGGCGCGCGCCGCCGCCGACTGAAGCGCGCGCCACTCGGAGCCGGCGGTCTGGTCACCGGTCTGGCCGGTCAGTTCCACCGCGCGACCTCGATGCGCACGCCGTCGAGGTCCTCGCCGTCGGAGACGGCATCCACCACCAGGTGACTGCGCGCGACGTCCTGCTCGTTGATCATCCTCGCCAGCGGCACGGCGAGGGCGAGGTGCACCGCCTTCTGCACCCCGCGCGCGCCGGTACGGTCGCTCAGGCCGGTCCGCGCGAGCGCATCGATGAGGCGCGGCGTGGCCTGCACGCCGATGCCGCGCTCCTGCAGGTCGGGTCGGGCGGCGAGACGCCCGACCTCCAGCTCCACGATGGACCGCCCCACCGCGGCGCCCAGCGGCGGGAAGACCAGGACGCGGCTCACGCGCGACAGGACGGCGTCGCCGAGCGCGTCGACACAGGCGTGAAGGGTCGCGGCGCGGGCCTCGGCGACCCGCTCGCCGTCGTCCCGGGAGCGACCGATCCAGGCGGACGCGCCGGCGTTGGTCGTCATGATCACGGTCGCGTTGAGGCTCGAGACCGTGGTGCCCTCCAGCGTGGTGATGCGTCCCTCGAGCAGCTCGTAGAGCAGCCCGCGGACGAAGGGATGGGCGCGATCGATCTCGTCCAGCAGGACGACCGCGGCCGGCCGCTGCAGCAATCCGGCGACCAGCGAGCCCGCCTGCTCCGTCGAGAGGAGGCGGTCGGCGTCGACCGGGGAGGTCAGCTCGCTGCAGTCGAAGCGCAGCGGCGAGCTGCCCGGCCCGCCGAGCACCGTCTGGAGCTCGCAGGCCAGGCTGGTCTTGCCGATGCCGGGCGCGCCGGCGAAGAGGTAGGAGCGCGGCCGGCCCGGCGTCCCCAGCCCGTACACCCACGCCAGGAGGTCGTCGACCACCGCCTCGCAGGCCTCGTGCTGCCCCAGCACGACCTGCTCGAGGCGCCCGGTCACGGCGTCTCCCGCGGGGACCAGGTCGCGACCCACCCAGCAGCGCGCGAGGCCGAGAAGGTCCGCCGCCGCCTCACGCACGGCCGCGACCGGTCCGCGCCCACGGGACGCGTTGAACGCGGCCCTCAGCATGCGCTGGACCGGGCCCAACGACGGCTGGTCCGGGAAGTGCCGGGCCGCCATCCTGAAGGCCTCCTCGATGGCGGCATTGCCGAACCTCGTGGGGACCCTGAGGCGGTCCGCCTCCAGGCCGACGATGACGCGCGCCTCCGCGGGAGTGGGCGCGGGCACGTCGACGACGGTGAAGCAGTCGGTGAAGTGCCGCTTGCTGTCGCGCAGCCGCGCCCATCCCGCCGGAGTGGCGGTGACGACCAGGTGCACCCGCGGGTGTCTGGCGACGTCCACCAGGAGGTCCACGAGGTCCGACGCCTCGTGCCGCCCCTGCCAGGCCCCTTGGGCCTCGTGGACCGACTCGACCAGTACGAGGCAGTCGTTGGACGCCTGCTTCAACATGAGCCCGACGCGGTTCTCGAGGTTGCCGACGTAGAAGCACCCGGCGAGCCAGTCACGGGGCGTCGTGCAGTACATCGGCCAGGAGAAGCGATGCGGTCCGGGAGTACAGAAGTCGAGCGTCGGCTGCGCGTCGCCGGTCTCCCACGCGGCGGACCGGCGCAGCGTCAGCGCCACCGAACGCCGGCCCACGCCCTCATGCCCGACCAGCGCGACGTTCTGGCCGGCGCGCAGCAGCTCGACGGCGGGGTCGACCAGCGCGCTGCGGATGTAGGGGAGGGACTCCCTGCCGGAAGAGAACAGCGTCTCCACCTCGGGCCCTAGCCGCTGGACCTTCGCGAGCTCCAGTATCCGGTCCGGCGAATCGCTCACGACGCGCTCCTTCCCTCAGGCGACGACCGTCCACGACCCCGAGGCGGATGCGAGGCCGCCCCGCCGGCGCGCCCTCTCCGGGAGGAGGACAAGACGGCTGGGACCGAGCAACGTAAACCCCGGCGGGGACGGAAAGCCGCGGCGGCCGAGCGTGGCTCGAGACTGAGGAGACACCCGGACCCGCCCCGTCGCCGGCGCAGGGTCGACGTGCCCCGAGCCGCCGCGGCTCGCAGGCAGGCGGCCCGCCGCCGCGGGGCGTGGCACGCCTCAGCCCCGAGGGGCGTATAATCAGGCGCCATGCAGCGCATCCGCAGCATCCGCACGGTGAGCATCGTCGCGCTCGTGGTCGCCGGCTTCATCGCCGCCCTCGCCATCCTGGCGGCCCCCTCGTTCGCCGCCTCTCCCACGGTGCGCGGCGCGCCGGTCCCCAAGCCACCGATCGTCAAGAAGTACATCCGCTACGGCACGGCCCGCAAGAAGCAGACGGCGGCGTACTGCCGGCGCCATTACGGGCAGCGCGTCTGGAGGCTCACCAAGCCCAAAGCCATCGTTCTGCACCACACCGCCGGGGCGACCTGGCAGGCCGCCTGGAACACGTTCGACGCCAACACCGCCTACAACGGCGAGAAGCCCGGGGTCTCGGCGCAGTTCATCGTCCACAAGGACGGGACCATCTACCAGCTCATGCCGCTCACCCACCGGGCCCGCCACTGCATCGGCATGAACTGGACGGCGTTCGGGATCGAGTTCGTGCAGGAGCCGAGGGCGGGCAAGGACGGTCACTGGATGGACCGCCAGATCCTGGCCCGCAAGAAGCAGGTCGGCGCGGGTCTGCGACTGGTCCGCTGGCTCCGCTACCGGTACGGCATCAAGAAGGTCGACGTGGTCGGCCACGCGACCGCCAACGCGTCACGCTTCTTCAAGGACCGCACCGGTATCAGGAACGCCGCCGGCGATTGGTACGCCGCCGAGGTCAAGGCCTTCCGCGCACGACTCTGACCACCGGTCGCCGGCCCCCGCATCCGGACGCCCGTCGTCCCATCCGCTGCTGAGGATGAACCCGTCCTCCAGCGCGGCGAGGCACGCATCCACCGCCGCGACGTCGTAGCGCGTCCCCGCGCCGTCCCGCAGTTCCTCCACCGCGACCTCGTGCGGCAGGGCCGGCCGGTACGGCCGGTGGGAGGTCATGGCCTCGAACACGTCCGCCACCGCCAGCACCCGGGCCTCGGGCAGGATGTCGTCGCCACGCAGACCGGAGGGATACCCCGACCCGTCCAGCCGCTCGTGGTGCTGAAGGACCGTCCGGGCGACCGGCTGGTCGAACCTGATCGAGCGCAGCACGTCGTAGCCGGCGCGGGCGTGCACCTTGATCAGCTCGAACTCGTGCACGCTCAGACGTCCCGGCCTGGAGAGGATCTCCGCCGGCACGGCGACCTTGCCGGCGTCATGGACGAGCGCGGCCATCCGTAGCCCCTCGACCTGGTCTCGCGACCACCCCATCCGCTCGGCGATCGCCACGGCCAGCTCGGCGACCCGTCGCTCATGCCCGGCGGTGTACGGATCGCGACTCTCCACCAGGCTGCCCATGGCCGTGACGGCCCCCCGTACGTTCTGCTGCAGACGTTCGGCGTGACGCATCAGCTCCGCTTCCGTCTGCCGCATGTCCGTCACGTCGAGCATCAGGCCGCCGATGAACCCGCCGCGGTCGGCGCCGCCGACGGAGAAGGCGAGCGCACGGACCCACCTCCGCTCGCCGCCGCTCGGCCAGTACTCGATCACGTCGACCGTCTCGCCGTCGAGCGCCCGCCGGCAGTGGTCCCGCAGGGACCGGGCGACGTCGGGCACCCACACGTCGTCCGGCGTCCGGCCGAGCACGTCCGACCGCTCCCGTCCCAGCATCTCCGCGAACTGCGTGTTGACGTGGATGTAGCGTAGCTCGTCGTCGAGCATCCACATGCGCCCGGGGAAGCGCTCCCCGAACGCCAGGAACCGGTCCTCGCTCTGCCGGAGCGTCCGCTCGGCGCGGCGCCGCCGGCGCTGGTCGACCATCACCGTGCCCACCAGCGCCGCACCGAGCGGGAAGACCACGATCACCGGCACGGCGATGGTCTGAAGCACGTCGACGAACATGCTCCGCGGGAGCAGACACGTGAGGCACAACATGCAGCCGTGCACGGCGAAGCCGAACGCCCAGAGCTCCCGGAACCCCGGATCGCGGCGGTCGGTCGCGCGGATCCGGCGCCAGATCGCCGCGACGATCACGGACATCGCGATGGTGGCGACGCCCATGGACACGCCGGGCCCGCCCTGGTGGATGCGGAACGCGGCCGCGATGCTGCCGCCGATCGCACCCGGCACCGTACCGTAGAAGAGCGTCCCCGTGCTCAGCGCGACCGTCCTGGCGTCGATGAAGACGCCGTCGGACAACGGCCAGCTCATCGCCATCAGGGTGAAGGCGACGCCGCCCAGCACTCCACCGGCGACGAGCTGGTTCACCAACGGCGGCCAGCGGCGCGTGCCGCGCGCCAGGTAGTCGTAGACGAACACCAGGACGACGAGCAGCGCGGCGTTCTTGATCAGACTCACGTAGAGGACGCTGTCCAGCCTCCCACCTCTCTCCCTGCCCGCCCACAAGGCGTCGCGCCCGCGCCACCTCCGTTATCGGCAGCCGCGCGCCTCGGCATGAGAGGGGCGCGGCGCCGTGATCGGGACTCTGTGCATCTCGTGTCGCTCCCGGCCGAGGCGTACACTGGGCGCATGTCGACCCGCCTCGAGGGCATCCACTTCCTGGTCACCTATCGCTGCACCTACGCCTGCGAGCACTGCTTCGTATGGGGCTCACCGGACGCGGAGGCGACGATGACGCTGGCGCAGCTCACCGGCGTCATCGACCAGGCGGCGAGGCTGGGCGTGGCGCAGGTCTACTTCGAGGGCGGGGAGCCCACGCTCGCCTATGCGGTGGTGCTGGCGGCGGCGCGCCACGCCCGCGCGCGCGGCCTGGACGTCGGCATGGTCAGCAACTGCTACTGGGCGACCTCTCCGGACGACGCCGCAGCGTGGCTGGCGCCGTTCGCCGAGCTCGGCCTGGCCGACCTCTCGCTCTCCTCCTACGCCTACTTCGTGGAGGACGCGGATGAGGAGCACCTGCGCGCGGCGGTCCTGGCGGCGCGTACGTTGGGCATCCCGACGAGCGTGCTGGAGGTGGGGGCGCCGGCGGACATCGGCGTGCCCGGCGCCTGCTCCGGCGACGTGGACGAGATCATGTACAGGGGGCGCGCGGCCGTGCTGCTCGCTCCGGACCACGCCTCACGACCGCCCGAGTCCCTGGTCACATGCCCACACGAGGATCTCGTCCACCCGGGCCGGGCCCACATCGGGCCGGACGGCGAGCTGCAGGTGTGCCAGGGCATCAGCGCCGGCAACGTCTTCGCCGGAGGCGACGGCCCGCCGGCGCCGGAGCGTCTGGCGACGCCGCACCCGGACGGCCTGCGACGCGTGCTCGACGCCTACGACGCGCACACGCGTCCCGTGGTGCGCGAGATCGTCGCCGGCGGCCCCTGGGGGCTCGCACAGTCGGTCGGTCATGCCCCGCGGCGTGCGCGGTACGCCGACGAATGCCACCTCTGCTACGAGGTCCGCGCCGCCCTCCGGGCCGGACGCCGCTGCCCCGCCGTGATCGCGCCCGGTCAGTGTTACGCGGAGAACGAGCCGGATGGATCCGGCAGTTCCGGGGCGGACGACGAGCGGCCCGGCGGGCCTGGCCCGTGCTCCTCCTGATCCGTCACCCTCGAGGAAGGATCCCTCCATGATGTCCGAGCGCGAACGCTTCTGGGAGGCCGACAGTTACGCCGTGGTCGGCCGCCAGACGAGCAGGAAAGCGTACCCGAGGATCACCTACGGCGCGCTCAAAGACCTCGGCAAGACCGTCTACGCGGTGGACCCGGATGGAGGCACGGTCGAGGACGACGCCGCTTACGCCGACTTCGCGGCGCTGCCGGGACCGGTCGACGCAGCCGTCCTCGAGCTTCCCAGGGAGGAGACGGCGGCGTGGGTCGCCAGGGCCGCCGACGCCGGCGTGCGGAGGATCTGGATCCACCAGATGACCGACACGCCGGAGGCGCTGGCCGAGGCCGAGAGACGCGGGCTCAGCGTCATCGCCGGCCACTGCGCGGTGATGTACGTCAAGCCGGGGTTCAGCGGACACGCCGTCCACCGCGGCATCTGGAAGCTGCTCGGCAAGTACTGAGCCAGGCGCTCCGATCCACGCAGCGCCGACGTCCCGGAAAGACGCCGGTCGCGAGATGTCGACGGACTATTGTCGACCTCTCCCCACCCTGACATACTCCGCCCCTGAGAACTTGTCGTCTGAAGGAGGGAGCCATGAGGAGATACGCCGTCGTCCTGCTCGCGCTGGGCGTCCTGCTCGTCGCCGCAGCGCCGGCATTGGCCACGCCGCTGTCGCAGGCGATGCAGGTGGACCGCCCGCTCGCCAGCGCCGTGCGCCACCCGGCCGGTCGTGCCGCGCACGGCGCGCTCGCCTCCAAACCCTACCCGAGCTACATCAGCTACTCACGAATCCTCGGCATCCTCAAGGACATCGACAAGCGCAGCGCGCGCATGTCCTTCACGCAGATCGCGAGGTCCGCCGGCGGACACCCACTGTACCTCGTCACGATCCAGAAGAAGTGGGCTTCGCCGGCGGCCAGGAAGCGCTGGTTGCGCTTCATCGCCTTGCAGACCACTGACCCTGACGCAGCGCGCGCCATGCTGCGCCGCGGCGGCGACCTGCGCGCACCCGTGTTCATCAACTGCAGCATCCACGGCGGCGAGACCACCGGTGTGGACGCCGGCCTGCGTCTCATCCGCAAGCTCTCGTTCTCGAACGATGCGACGACCAGGAAGATCCTCGCCAACGACGTCGTGCTGGTGAACATCTGCCAGAACCCCGACGGTCGCATCGCCGATGCACGCCGCAACGCCAACGGTTTCGACCTCAACCGCGACTGGATCACGCAGTCACAGTCCGAGGTCCGCGCTGTGGCCAGGCAGATCGTCAAGTGGCACCCGATCATGTTCCTCGACCTGCACGGGTACTACGACCCGATGATCATCGACCCCACCACCAATCCCCACGACCCCAACTACGAGTGGGATCTCTCCATCGCCCACGCCTACCCGGCCGCTCTCGCCATCGAGAAGGCGATCGAGGACAACACCATCGTCGAGGTGGACATCCCGTACCGCGACTGGATCAACCCCGAGACGGGCAAGAGCGAAGGCTTCGAGGATTACAGCCCGTATTACACGCCGCAGTTCGCCATGTTCTACGGCCTCGTCGGCTCCACCATGGAGACCCCGTACAAGAGCGAAGACGGCGTGGACGCCCACTACTACGGCATCCTCGAAGGCGCCAAGTACACGGCCGAGCACCGCGTCGGCATGCTGACCAACCAGATCAAGCGCTTTCAGCGTGCCGACAGGGGCAAGTCACAACCGGTGACGGCGGACGTACCCGAGCCGATGGAGTACGGCTTCGGCTACATCATCCCGTCCGGCGGCCCGCTGCAGAAAAACGCGACCGCAGCACGTAAGGCGGTGCGGCACCTGCTCGCCAACGGCATCGAGGTCTACCGCACCACCGAGCCGGTCCGTCCGGTCCTCCGCAAGCGGATCTCGGACTTCCCCGTCGGTTCGTACTTCGTGCCGTTGCGGCAACCCCTGCGTGGTATCGCGAACGCCATGCTGTGGTACGGCCAGGACGTCTCTTCCCAGGCCACGCAGATGTACGACGCGTGCGCCTGGCAGCTCCCCGAGAGCTGGGGATTCTCGCGCTATGAGCTGCCTCGACCGGTGTCGTTCGGCATGAAGCCGGTGACCAGGGTCGCCGAGCCGGCCGGTCAGTTCGTCGGCGCCGGACCATGGTACACCGTGGAGGCCGATGGAGACGTCGACGTCAAGGTCGTCAACCAGCTGGTGGCGCACGGCATCCCCGTGGAGCGCGTCACGTGGACGGCCGGGGGCGAGAGCGATCCGCCGCTCGGAGCGTTCCTCATCTTCGCCGCGAGCAGGACGGCGAAGGACTTCCTCGCCGCGAAAGCGGCGGCGAACCACTGCCGCATCAGCACCGTGCAGTACGACGCCGGGCACTTCGGCACCCAGCACGTGTACCACGAGGGCTACCCGCCGGGGAGCGTCGCCGGTCCGCTCAAAGTGGCCGTGTATTCCGACGGCCCCACGGCCTTCGCGCTGCGCAAGCTCGGATTCGACGCGCAAGTCGTCAGCGCGGACGTCGACCTCGGCAGGTACGACACGCTGGTGTGCGACGACTACACGGGACTCGACGTCGACGGCCTCAAGGCGTGGATCTACGACGGCGGAGCCTACGTCGCCAACGGCCCTTACGGCATCCTCGACGATGTGCTCGACGTGCAGCCCGCGGGCGGCTACGACTGGTCGTTCTACTGGGCGAACAACTGTCTCGGAGAGACCTCGTATCACGAGACTCTGGCGACGGCGGGCATCGGAGGCGACGGCTACACCTTCGCCTTCCCCATCACCTGGTTCGACGACCCGAGCGGGGGCGTGGCCGTCGACGCCACTTACCGCGATCCTTACTTCCTGGCGGGCTTCTGGCAGACCGACGACCCGACCGGCCTCGTGATCGGTGATGCCGCCGGCAAGGCCGTGGTGGTGCACGGTCCGTACGGCGACGGACGCGTGACCTTCATCGGCCCGATGGCGGCTTTCCGCGCGCACACAGAGGGCACGTACCGGCTGCTCGCCAACGCGATCTACACGGGCAACTGGCGCGACGTCGAGTGAGGTAGGCGCGCAACGCACCGGGACGGGCGGCGCGCCGCCCGTCCCGGTGCTGCGCCAGAGGGCGCGTGAGGAACGCGGCCGGGGCGCCCCACGTCCCCGGGCGACGGCCGGGGCGACGTCAGTCCACGAGCCCGTCGGCGGCGGGGAGGTCCGGCGGCTGCGGCGGGACGGCCCCCTCGGGGAGGCCGCGGACGTGCGCCAGGGCGCGCTCGGCCGCGGCCGCGCCCTCGCGCAGGCAGTCGCCGATCCCGATCCCGTGGTAGGCGCCGCCGGCCAGCTCGACGCCGGGCACACGCGCCACCGCCGCCTCGATGTGGGCCACGAGCTCGACGTGGCCCACACGGTACTGCGGCATCCCGCGCGGCCAGCGGAAGATCCGCGCGAACTCCGGCTCCGCGCGGATGCCCATGATCTCGCGCAGTTCCGACCGCACGACCGCGACCATCTCGTCGTCGTCCAGCTGGGCGGCGGCCTCCCGCCCGGCGCGACCGAGGAAGCTGCGCAGCAGCACATGACCGGCGGGCGCGCGCCCGTCGAACTTGCTCGAGCTCCAGGTGGTCGCCATCACGGGCCTGTCCTCTGCCCGCGGGACGACGAAGCCGAAGCCCTTGAGGTCGTGACTCACCTGGGCGGCCTCGAAGGCGACCGACACGGTGGCCGTGCTCACGTACTGGATGGAGGAGAGGTCGGAAGCGGCCGCCGGGGCGATGGGGCGCAGCAGGTCGCCGCTCGCCCATGCCGGCGTGGCCAGCACCACGGCCTCGGCGACCAGACGGGAGCCGTCGCTCAGCTGCAGTGCGTACGCCCCGGACCCGGCGCGGGCGCCGCAGCCGGCGCCGCACTCGGCCATCGCGGTCACACCCACGCCGGCGTGGAGGCGCTCGGCCGGCAACGAGGCCACGATGGCGTCGCTGAGGTCCTGGAGTCCCGTCCGGAACGAGTAGAAGTACGAGCGCGGGCCGGACGGGCGTGAGCCGCGGCCCGCGCCCGGCGCCCCGGAGGCGGCCGCCGCGGCCCGCGCCGCGGCCGCCTTCTGACGCGCCTGGCGTCGTTTGAGCATGGCCAGGATCAGGCTGCGATGCTCGTGCTCCATCTCCAGGAACATGGGGAAGGTGGCACGCACGCTCATGTGCTCCGGGTCGCCGGCGTGGATGCCGGCGACGATGGGCTCCGCGATGCGCTGCAGGGCTTCCCGGCCGAGGCGGCGGCGCACGAAGTCGCCCAAGCTCTCGTCCAGGGCCTGCCCGGCGGGACCCTCCAGGCCGAGGGTCGCGGCGCCGCCGCGCGGCAGCACCAGGTCGAGGCCCATGCGCGCCTTGCCGGGCCAGCTCATGAGCCCGCTGAGCGCGAACGGCACCATGCGCGTGGGGACCATGAGGATGATGCCCTCGGGCAGCTCGTGCAGACGCCCACGGGTGTAGACGAAGCTCTTGCGGATGTCCTCGTTGCAGTCGAGGAACCGGTCGGCGATGCCGAGCTCGCGGGCGGCCGTGATCGGCCAGGGCTTCTCGATGATGGCCGAGTCCGGCCCACCCTCGACGACGAACCCGTCGCGGCGCTCCGTGTGCACCTTGCCGCCGAAGCGCGGATCCTGCTCGAACAGACGCCAGTCGAGGGAAGGGTCCTGCGCGCGCGCCGCTTCGAGGACGCGCGCCGCCCCAAGGCCGGCCATGCCGCCGCCCACGACGACGACGCGGCACGGCCGCCGTCCGGCTCCCCCGTGGCGCGCCGCGGTCGGATCGCTCATGTCGTCATCCGTCGGCGGGCAGGTTCTCCGCCCTGTCCGCCGGAGTCGCCGGCCGCTCCGCCAGATGGGCGGTGACGACGGCCGCCAGCGCCTCGATGAACTGCGGCGAGTCGTTGGGAGGACGCGTGCGTCGATACTCCATGCCGAGGTCCTCGATGTGGCCGCGCAACACGACGTCCAGGTCGTACAGCGTCTCCACGTTCTCGCTCACGAACCCGACCGGCACCACGAGGATCTTCTTCCAACCCTCTCCCGCCAGATCGCGTGCGACCGCGTCGGCCTCCGGCTCCGTCCACTCCCCGCCGCCGCGGCCCTTGCTCTGGAACCCGAAGCGCGACCCCCCGGCTGCGATCCGCCGGGTCAGCTTGGCGGCGGTCTGTTGCAGCTGCTCGACGTAGGGATCGCCGGCAGCGATGGTCTCGACCGGCACGCTGTGCGCCGTGAACAGCACGGCCCACTCCCTGGCGTCGGAGCCGTCGAGCGCCTCGGCGATGCGACGGCTCACGGCGCCGACGAACCCCCGGCTCGCGTGCCAGCCCTCGAGGAGCGGGATGTCGCGGCCGGCGCCCCCCGCCGCACGGTCCTCGGCGGCGGCCAGCCCGGCTCTGTAACGGCCGCTCGTGAGCCGCGAGGAGAAGGGGCTCATGGGCAGGGCGACGACCTGGGCCGCATCGAGCGCGCGGACGCAGTCGGCGACGCTCGGCTCGCTGTACAGGAACCCGGGACGCACGCGGACCGGTCCGGGGAGGTCCCGTCTGAGCCTGTCCTGGAGCGCCCGCGCCTGGCGCATGGTGATGCCAGGCAACGGCGAGGCGCCGCCGATGAGCGCGTAGCGCTCCTTGACGGCGGCGACCGTGGCCGCGTCGGGGACGCGCCCCATGAGCCGCTCGAGGAACGGCGCGACCTGCGCAGGCGTCTCCGGGCCGCCGTAGGCCAGCAGCGCGACGTCGACGGAGCCCCCGGTCACCGCGACATCACCCGGACCGCTCAACCGGCCGCGGCCGAGAGCCGGTGCACCGCGTCGACCAGGTACTTGACGTTGTCCGGAGGGGCCTGCGGCACCATGCCGTGCCCCAGGTTGAAGATGTGCCCGGGCCGACCCGCCGCCCGGCGCAGCACGTCGGCCACGCGCTCCTCGATCGCCTGCGGCGGCCCGAGCAGCGTGAGGGGGTCCAGGTTGCCCTGCACGGCCACGTCACCGAGTTGGTCCCAGGCGCGGTCGAGCCGGATGCGCCAGTCGACCCCGATGACGTCGCTGCGCACCTTCGCGACCAGGTCCAGCATGGCGGAGGCGCCGTTGGCGAAGTAGATCACCGGCGCGCCTCGGCCCTTGACCGCGTCGATCACGTACTGTACATGCGGAAGGACCAGGAGCTCGTAGTCGTACGGGCTCAGCCATCCGGCCCATGAGTCGAACAGCTGCACCGCCTGGGCGCCGGCCGCGATCTGCGCCCTGAGGTAGTCCACCACGACCTCGGAGATCAGGTCCATGAGCCGCGCGAAGGTCACCGGGTCGTGGTACATGAACCGCTTCACGTGGGCGTAGTTGCGGGAGTGTCCTCCCTCGACGATGTAGCTGGCCAGGGTGAACGGTGCGCCCGAGAAGCCGATCAGCGGGATGCCCGGGGCGAGCTCGTGGCGGACGAGACGGATGGTGTCCATCACGTACTGGAGGTCGGCGGCGGCGTCGATGCCGTGCACGCCCTCGAGGTCGCGCGCGCTGCGGATGGGGCGCTCGATGACCGGTCCCTCGTCGCTGGTGAAGTGGAAGCCGATGCCCATGGGCTCCAGCGGCAGCAGGATGTCGGCGAACACGATGGCGGCGTCGAGGTCGAAGCGGCGGAGCGGCTGCAGCGTGACCTCCGCCGCCACGTCGGGCCGCCGGCACATCTCGACGAAGCTCATCTTCTCGCGGATGGCGCGGTACTCGGGCAGGTAGCGGCCGGCCTGACGCATGAGCCACACGGGCGTCGCGTCGAC
>ENA-UPSM01002757-UPSM01002757.1-activated-sludge-metagenome-genome-assembly--contig:-NODE-2757-length-20795-cov-6.591418_pt1 | contig 20795 bp, 21 predicted proteins | sample MGYA00238181_ERZ773283 | MGnify/ENA primary metagenome ERZ773283 (study PRJEB29023, sample SAMN05720199) | activated sludge metagenome | isolation source: Anaerobic digester | place: Japan...
TGGCAATGCCAACCCTCGCGCACGCGCAGGCTGTCGATCTGCGCACTGCGACCGAATCGGGCAACGCGATCATCATGTATCTGAGCGGCGTCTTCGCCGCCGTCGGCATCGTCGCTGCCGGCGTCGCGATGATGATGGGCCGTCAGTCCATCGCGAAGTGGGCGTTCGCCGGCGCGATGGTCAGCGGTCTCGCGTTCGCGATCGTGCGCACGATGTGGAGCAACATGGGCCTGGAAGCCTCAGGCGTCAGCACGTTCGCGCCCTGATTCGAAACCGAGCCGTTCCGCACCATGAACAGCACGCAGCTCAACGAACACGACGCCAACCAGGGCGCGCAGTCCTCCGGAGAATTTCTCGGGATGACGGGCAACTCTGGTTGGTATCTGCTCGGGTCCGGCGGCGCGACGATCATGATGGTCATCCTCCTGTGGGGTGTCCTCGGGGTTTCGCTGCTGCTGTGCCTGTTCGTCGGGCTGGTGCTGTGTCTTGGTTCGGTGGCCTACGTCTTCGCGCTGAAGAACAACAAGCCGGAGCACTACGACACCGACTTCTTCGAATCCGCGCTGGTGGAGTCCGGTGTGCTGGCGTTCCGCTTCGGCCCGCGCGACCGGCGTCCGTCGAATCCCTTCACGGATGCCGGTGACGCGTCGGCGGTGGCGTTCGATACGAAGGCCGCGAAACGTGCGGACCGCTCCGCGTCCGCCGGTCGTGCGCGTGCCGGTGCGAAGCGCATTGTTCGTCCGCTGGCGGCAGACGCCGCCAGCACCGCCGAAAAGCCAGTGCCTTCGCGCGACAAGGCAAAGGCTGAGCCGGTCGTGGCGCGCGCGGAGTATGAGCAACTGCAAGAGAAGCTTTCCACGACGGAAGAGCTGCTCGAAGACGCCCTCGCGGAGGCGGTGGAGGACTGACCATGCGCGTCGAAGCTCCAGACGGCTATTTCGGGGAAGACATGATTGTCTTCGAAGGCCTGCACCGCGGCGGCTTCATCTCGCGCGGCTTCGAGATCATCGCGCCCGACCTGGAGCAGGCCGATCCGGTCCATCACAACGCATTCGAGTCCGACCTGGTCGCGTTGCTCTCCGTCCTCAAACCGGAGTGGCGCCTCCAGGTGCAATGGACGACCGATTCCGACTACCGGCGCGCACTGCAACGCTACCGGGAGGACACGATTCGGCACTCCACCAACGAGTGGAGCACGCGTCAGCGTAACGAGCGCTACGTGCGCTACTCGCGCATGATGGAGGACGGCACGCTGCGGCGGGAGCGGCTCCGGCTGTATTTCACGATCCCGGTCGATGCCGAGATCCTCGGTCAGAGCGCCGGTCGGCTCACCAACTCCGCTCTGCTGAGCGCGTACAGTGAGCAGTTCAAACAGACCGGGCAGTTCCTCCAGGCGCTCTTCTCGGGCAGCGGCGGACAGGTCCGCCCGATGACCGACGCCACGCTCGACTTCACGCTCCGTTGAGCGCCTCCGCGCTCAGAACAGCTCGCCCTGCCGCAACGACTCGCGGCGCGCAGGATCGAGCGAGCTGAGCGCAAACAGCCAGGGCAGCGTTGCACCCGCGAATTCCGGGCGCGCCAATGCCGCCCGCAGCAGCAGCGCCGCCGCGAGCGCATCGTACAACGCCGCGTGGTAACGCCGCCGAGTCGGCGGACAGTGTTTCTCCGCCAGCGCGGCGAGCTCCGCCCCGAGCGAAAACTGTGTCACCAGATCCTCGAGCTTCGCCGACCCGATTCCGCGGAAGAGCTGCGGCACCAGCCGGCCGGTGTCGATCCACGGGCCCCAGTCGTTCGTCGTCGCGCCGGCCCGCGCGAACTCCGGCGACTGCCGCGCGTACGGCCATGTGGCCTTGAGCAGCGAGTTCTCCGTGCCCGCGAAGTGCGCGGCCAGCGGCCCACGTTGCCGCCACCCGGCGAAACGCTCCCAGTCGGCGGCCAGCGGCGCGGCCTCGGCCACATCGGCCGCGCCGATCCCGTGCACCGCGGAGTCCTCGCGGCGGATCGGTCCGCTGGGCCGGCACAGGCGCGTGGCGGTCTCGACCACCTCGCCGCCGTGCAACACCGCCACGCCGTATTCGACCACCCCGCCCGCAAGGCTGCCCTCGAAGTCGAGGAAGTGGATGGGGACGGCGCGCCAAGGCATGCCGCGATGCAAAACACTCCCCCACCACACGCCGATCCAAAACATTCTGGAGCGGCAGCGGAAGCCGGCGGAGCGATCGAAGTCCGAGCGGCGTATTCGGGAGCCAAGAGGCGCCGGGGGTGCCTTCCGGCGGCGCGCGGCGGCACCAGCCGCTTCCCCTTCCTTTCCTTCGTTACCTTTTGTCGCCCGTCCGTTTCCGTTGTCCGCGGTTTTGGGGTGAACTTCCTCGCCGAACCCGGCAACCTCGCGCCGTGGACCTCGCACCCTATCGCGCTTTCCTGCACGAACTCGCCATCGCCAGCGGCGACTTCATCCGCCCGCTCTTCGGCAGCCACGACGTCGCCATCGAGATGAAGTCCGACCAGACGCCTGTGACCGCCGCCGACCGCGGCGCCGAGGAGCTGATGCGCGCGATGATCGCGAAACGTTTCCCCGGCCATGGCGTGCTCGGCGAGGAGTACGGCAACGACCGCGCGGATGCGGAGTTCGTCTGGGTGCTCGATCCGATCGACGGCACGAAGAGCTTCGCCTCCGCCTGCCCGCTCTTCGGTACGCTCATCGCCCTGCTCCATCGCGGGCAGCCGGTCCTCGGCTGCATCCACCAACCCATTCTCCGCCAGCTCGTCGTCGGCGACGGCACGGCGACCACGCTCAACGGCACACCGGTGCGCCTGCGCGAACCCGCCGACCTCGCCGCCGCCACGCTGCTCGTCACCGACACGCTCTCCGTGCCCCAGCACCAGGACGCCGCCGGCTGGGACACGCTCACGCAACGCGTGCGCCTGGTCCGCACCTGGGGCGACTGCTACGGCTACCTGCTCGTCGCCACCGGCTGGGCCGACATCATGGGCGACCCGGTGATGAACCCGTGGGACATCGCCGCGCTCGTGCCGGTGATCCGCGGTGCCGGCGGCGTCATCACCGACTGGCAGGGCCGCGAGCCGATGGGCGCGAAGTCCACCCTCGCCGCCCATCCGAAGCTCCACGCCGAGGTGCTGCGGATCCTGAATCCGTAGGTCCAGCGTGCCGGAGCACGCGGTCGGTATCTTGAGATTCGGATACGAAAAAGCCGCGGACCGATCGCTCGGCGCCGCGGCTTGAAGGGTGCGGTTCTCGGGTGACTCAGGCCTTGGCGGTGGCGCCGGCCTTGACGAGGTCGAGGAAGGACGGGGCCTGGAGGGCCGCGCCGCCGATGAGGCCGCCGTCGATATCCTCCTGCTTGAGGAGCTCGGGGGCGTTGTCGGGCTTCATCGAGCCGCCGTAGAGGATGCGGACGCGCTGGGCCGCCTCGCCGTAGAGCTCGGTGAGGAGCTTGCGGATGAAGGCGTGCACTTCCTGCGCCTGCGCGGTCGTGGCGACCTTGCCGGTGCCGATGGCCCAGACGGGCTCGTAGGCGATGACGACGTCGGCAATCTGCTCCTTGGCAACGCCCGCGAGACCGGCGACGGTCTGGGTGCGGACGACGTCGAAGGCCTTGCCGGCCTCGCGCTCCTGCAGCGTCTCGCCGACGCAGAGGATGGGCTTGAGCTGGGCCTTGAGGGCGGCGACGACCTTCTGGTTCACGATCGCGTCGGTCTCGCCGAAGTAGGTGCGGCGCTCGCTGTGGCCGAGGATCACATACGAGCAGAAGAGCGAGCGGAGCATCCCGGCGGAGATCTCGCCGGTGTAGGCGCCGGAGGCGGCGGCGTGCATGTTCTGCGCGCCGAGCTTGATGTCGGAACCTTCGAGCACCTTCGAGACGGACTCGAGAGCGGTGAACGTCGGGCAGACGACGATCTCGACGGCGGTGGATTTGCCGGCAGCGGAGACGATGGCCTTGGCGAGTTCTGCGCCTTCGGCGGACGTCTTGTTCATCTTCCAGTTACCAGCGATGAGGATTTTGCGAGCCATGAGGAATAGGAGGAGTTGAAGTGAAATGTTGAAGTTGAAGCGGGAGATGAAGGGAAAGACCGGTATCCGGTCCTTCCACTCCAACTTCCAACTTCAACTCTTTGGACACCGTCAGGTTTCCAAGGCGGCCACGCCGGGGAGGACCTTGCCTTCGAGCAGCTCGAGGCTGGCGCCGCCGCCGGTGGAGCAATGGGTGACGACCTTCGCGACCTTGAATTTCTTCGCGGCCGTGGCGGTGTCGCCGCCGCCGATGACGGTGACCGCGCCGGCCTTGGTGGCTTCGGCGATGGCTTCGGCCTGGGCGATGGTGCCGGCGGCGAACTTGTCGAACTCGAACACGCCCGCGGGGCCGTTCCAGACGATGGTCTTGGAGGCGAGGATCGTCTCGCGGAAGAGCGCGATCGTCTTCGGGCCGACATCGAGCCCCATCCAGCCGGCGGGGATGCCGGACTGGTCGTCGACGAGCTTGGTCTGGGCATTGGCGTCGAACTTGTCGGCGGCGACGTAGTCGACGGGGAGGACGAGCTTCACGCCCTTGGCCTTGGCCTTGGCGACGAGCTCGGCGACGATCTTGGCGCCCTCGGGGTCGAAGAGGCTGGAGCCGATCTCAACGCCTTCGACGACCTTCTTGAAGGTGAAGGCCATGCCGCCGCCGATGATGATGGCGTTGGCCTTGTCGAGGAGGTTGTTGATGAGCGGAATCTTGTCGGCGATCTTGGCGCCGCCGAGGATGGCGAGCAGCGGGCGGGCCGGGGCGTCGATGACCTTGGCGAAGGCGACGAGCTCGGCCTCCATGAGGAAGCCGGCGCCCTTCTGGGCGAGCTTGAGGCCGACCATCGAGCTGTGCGCGCGGTGGGCGGTGCCGAAGGCGTCGTTGACGTAGACGTCGGCGAGCTTGGTGAGCGAGGCGCGGAAGGCCTCGACGTTCTTCGGATCGGCCTTGATGGACTTCTCGGTGCCGTCGGCCTGCTTCTCCTTAACCTTGCCCTCTTCCTCGATGTGGAAGCGGAGGTTTTCGAGGAGAACGACCTGGCCGGGCTTGAGCGCGGCGCAGGCGGCCTCGGTGGCGGCGCCGACGCAGTCGGGCAGGAACGTCACCGGTTTCTCGAGGAGCTTGGCGAGCTCATCGGCGACGGGCTTGAGCGAATACTTGGCGTTGACCTTGCCGTCCGGGCGGCCGAGGTGGCTGGCGAGGACGACCGAAGCGCCCTGCTCGAGGGCGTACTTGATGGTCGGGAGGGCGGCGACGATGCGCGCGTTGTTGGTGATGGCACCGGTGGCCTTGTCCTGCGGGACGTTAAAGTCGACGCGGATGAAGACGCGTTTGCCGGCGAGGTCGAGGTCGCGGATGGATTTGAATTTGGCCATGAGGGAAAGGAGTTAGAAGTGAGAATACAGGAGCTAGAATAAAAAAGGCGGAAACCGGCTGCTGGTGCAGCGTCGGCTTCCGCCCAAAAGGCAGACTCTAGATTCTAGGTTCTAGCTTCTAGATTCTGCGCGGCGAGGCCGCGCTTCAGAGCTTCGCGGCGATCTTCTTGGTCAGCTCGACAACGCGGTTGGAATAGCCCCACTCGTTGTCGTACCAGCTGACGAGCTTGAAGAAGTTCTTGTTGAGCTCGATGGAGGAGCCGGCGTCGAAGATCGACGAGAGCTTGCAGTGGATGAAGTCGCTGGAGACGACCTCGTCCTCGGTGTAGCCAGGATGTCCTTCATGTAGGTCTCGGAAGCGTTCTTCAGGGCGGCCTTGATCTCGGCGAGCGAGGTGTCCTTGGCGGTCTTGAAGGTCAGGTCGACGACGGAGACGGTCGGGGTCGGCACGCGGAAGGCCATGCCGGTGAGCTTGCCCTTGACCTCGGGGAGCACGAGCGCGACGGCCTTGGCGGCGCCGGTCGTGGAGGGGATGATGTTCTGGGCAGCGGTACGGCCACCCTTCCAGTCCTTGCGGGACGGGCCGTCGACGGTCTTCTGCGTCGCGGTGTAGGAGTGGATCGTGGTCATCAGACCTTCGGTGAGACCGAAGCCTTCCTTGAGGAGAACGTGGACCAGCGGGGCCAAGCAGTTCGTCGTGCAGGAAGCGTTGGAGATGATGTTGTGGTTGGCGTAGTCGATCTTGTCGTCGTTCACGCCGAGGACCACGGTGATGTCCTCGCCCTTGGCCGGGGCGGAGATGATGACCTTCTTGGCGCCGGCGGCGAGGTGGCCCTTGGCCTTCTCGGCGTCGGTGAAGAGACCGGTCGACTCGATGACGACCTGGACACCGAGCTTCGCCCACGGGAGCTCGGCGGGGGTCTTGGCGCTGACGACGAGGATGTCCTTGCCGTTGACGACGAGGACGTCGTCGTCGGCCTTGTCGGCGGCGGACTTCTTCGAGGAAACGGTGCCGTTGAAGCGACCCTGGGAGGAGTCGTACTTCAGGAGGTAGGCCAGGTTGTCGGCCGGGACGATATCGCCGACGGCGACGACGTCGAACGTGGTGCCGAGCAGACCCTGCTCGACAAGCGCGCGGAACACGAGGCGGCCGATGCGGCCGAAACCATTGATAGCAACTTTGACTGCCATGTTTTTAACTCCGTGGAGGTTAGTTTACTGGATGGAATTGAGCGGCAGGCGTCCGCTATCGGCGATGATCGCCGTGGCGCACACGCACCGGAGCCGGTCAGGACACCGGAGGAACGCGGGTTTGGCAAGAGGGATGATTGGGCGGCCGAAAATTCCGTGAACCCGCCTTTTCGCGTCTCCTGCGTGGGAGATCCGGGGCCAGGACGAGCGCCCCCCCCTACTTCGGCAAAGCCGCCGCCAGTTCGCGACCGAGCGAGGCAACCGCCTCGCCCAGCCTCCCGGTGAGCGCAGCATAGTCGCCCTCGGCCCAATCGGCGGGCGCACTCTCGAACGTGCCCGCGGCCACCGGTGCCGCGCCAGCACCGGCTGCCGTCGCCCGGACTTCCCACACGGCGGCGAACCGTGCCCGGCGACCTTCGGGCCCGACAACGCCCTCGCAGGCCAGCACGCGCACGGTGATCTCGTACTCCGGCAGCACCGCCTGCGGCGCCGGATAGGCGACGACCGCGCGCACCCCCGGCTGCGCCAGCAACGTCTCGCGCAGCAGACGCGCCATCCCCTGCTCCAGCGATTCCGCCCAACGCGCATCGCGCACCCGCACCACCTCCGTACCACCAGGCCGGAGCACCACGGCGGGCGAACGCAGATAGGCCGGAAGCTCGATGCGGCAGAGCCCGAGCGTCGCCCCGCGGCCGCCTTCGGTCGCAGCCCCCACGGCCGGCACAGAGCCCGGCGCGGACAACAGGTAGAACCGCGTCGGGTCGGGCTGTGCGGTGGGCAGGTTGCAGCCGGCCAACACGGCGAGCACGAGGGCGGCGACGAGCCGGGGGAAGGTCGCAAGAGGGAGCGTTTTCATGGCGTTACGGAAATTCAACGACGCCGGCCGGAACCGGCGGGTCCGACCGGCGGCCGGCCGGTGATGAGGGAGTTCGGGTTGCGCTCGAGGAAATCGACCAGCCGCTGCAACGACTCCGCGGCCTCGGCCACGCGCCGCATCGTCTGCACGACTTCCTCGCCGATGCCGGTCTGCGGGCCGGTGAAGCTGCGCACCGAAAGCGCGGCGGCGTTGAGCTGCTCCATCGCACTGCGCGCCTCGGCGAGCGTGCGCTGCAATCCCTCGCCCGTCGGGCCGACCTGCTCGTCGACATGGCCGATCATGGCCCGGAGGTCCGCCAGCACACGGTTCACACCGACAAAGGCCTCGCCGAGTTTCGGGTCGCTCGCGAGCACCCGCACGGCGGCCGCGGCGGACTGCACCTCGTCGATGGCGGGCTGAAGCTGGAGCGCATCGATCTTGGTGCGTGTGGTCGCCATCAGTGCCTTCAACTCCGTGGAAATGCCCGCGTAGTCGACTTGCCCGAGCTTGCCGAGGATCTCGGTGATGCTGGCGGTGAACTCCGCGATCATCGACGGCACCGCGGGAACAACCGGGATGTCGGAGTTCGGGAGCTCGGCCGGCAGCGGGTACTTCTGCTCCTCGTCGAAGTTGAGCTCCACGTAGAGCAGGCCGGTCGCCAGCCCCTGGACGGCCAACTCGGCGCGCATGCCGTCCTTCACGAGTTCGCCGATCCGGCCCGACTCCGAGAAATCGATGCGTTTTCCCTCGGGGCCAACGAGCACGTTCTTCGTCACCTCGCAAACGACCTCGACGACGGAGTCGCGCCTGGCGGCATCGAACCGCACGGTGATGTCGGCCACGCGGCCCACCCGCACGCCGCGCAGCTTCACCGGCGCCCCGGGATCGAGCCCGTGCACGGACTCGTCGAAGAACACGGCGAAACGCTGCGGTTTGGTGAAGAGCGAGGCGCCGCCGAACGCGAGCACGCCGATCAGCAGCAACAGGAAACCGCCGATCACGAAGATGCCGATGAGCGTGGGACTGAGTTTGGTTTTCACGGGTGATTCGAAGCGGAGACCACATCCTCGGGTGCGAGGAACTCGCGCACGCGCGGATCGGTCGCCTCGGCCAGCAGACGCCGAGGCGCCCCCTCGGCGAGGATGCCCTGCACCTCGCGGTGCAGGAGGATCGCGCGATCGGCGATGCCGAGGATGCTCGGCAACTCGTGCGAGACGATGACCATCGTGGTGTGGAGGTTGTCGCGGATCTCGAGGATGAGGCGGTCGAGGGCGCGCGAGGTGATCGGGTCGAGGCCGGCGGCCGGCTCGTCGAAGAAGATGATCTGCGGATCGAGCGCGAGGGCGCGGGCGATCGCGGCGCGCTTGCGCATGCCGCCGCTCACCTCCGCGGGGAACTGGTCCTCGCAGCCGGAGAGGCCGACCTGCGCGAGCTTCCAGCGCACGATCTCGCGCCGCTCGGCAGCCGTGAGCGCCGTGTACTCCTGCAACGGCAGGGCCACGTTCTCCGCCAGCGTCATCGAACTCCAAAGCGCACCGTATTGGTACGACACGCCGAAGCCCTTCTGCATCTCGCGCCGCTCGGCCGGTCCGGCCGCGGTGAAGTCGCGCCCGAAGTAGGCGATGCGCCCCGCGGCCACCGGCAGCAGGCCGATGAGGTGTTTGAGCAGCGTGCTCTTGCCGCAACCGCTCCCGCCGATGACGAAGAACAGCTCGCCCCGCGCCACGGTGAAGTTCACGTCGTGCAGGATCGTCCGCTCGCCCTGGCGACACTCCAGCCCCTGCACTTCGATCGCGTTGTCGGCGGCGTTGCTCATCGGGGAAACGGGGCGCGGATCAGAAGCCGAGAATGTTGAAGATCACCGCGAACACGGCGTCGGCGAGGATGATGCAGAGGATGGCGGTGACGACCGCCGAGGTCGCCGCCTTGCCCACGCCGGCAGCGCTGCGGTCGGCCTGCATGCCGCGCAGGCAGCCCGCGAAGCCGATCAGCCCGCCGAACGCCATGCTCTTGATCAGGCCGCTGGCGAGGTCGGAGAGATCGAGGATGCTCTTGGTCTCGATCCAGTAGGTGATCGGCGGCAGGTCGAGCAGGCCCCACGCGATGAGCATGCCGCCGAGCACGCCGAGGGCGTTCGCGTAGAGCGTGAGCAGCGGCATCATCAGCTGCAGCGCCACCAACCGCGGCAGCACGAGGAACTGCACGGGGTTCAGGCCCAGCGTCTCCAAAGCGTCGATCTCCTCGTTGGCCTTCATGTTGCCGATCTCGGCGGCGAACGCCGCGCCGGTCCGCCCGGCCAGCACCACCGCCGCCATCATCGGCCCCATCTCGCGCACCACGCCGAGCCCGATCAGGTCGGCCACGTAGATGTCGGCCCCGAACTGCCGCAGCAGCACGGCCGACTGGTACGCCATGATCACGCCGACGAGGAAACTGATCAGCCCGACGATGGGCAGGCCCTGCGCGCCGCACTGCTGCATCTGGATCAGGCAGTCGCCCCAACGAAAACTTCCGGGTTTCCGCAGCAGGTGCGCGAAGCCGATCGTGCAGTTGCCCACGAAGCGCGCGTAGTCGAGCGCATCGTCGACGAACTTCCGCGCCGCCACGCCGACCTCCGCAAACCACGTCCAGCCGCCGCCCGTGCCCGCCGGCCCGCGCTGCGGTCGGACGAGCGCCGGCGGGATCCCCGCCGGCAGCCCCCGCACCGCGAGTGCCCAGTGGCGCCGCTCGCAGAGCCGGCGCACCTCGCCGAGGAAGAGCACCAGCGAGCCGTCCCAGCGCTCCAGCTCCGTCACCACAATCTCGACGCGCCGGAGGGTCGCACCTTTCGCCGGCTTCCACTGCGGCCGCTCGGCGGCGTGGTCCCAGCGCCCGCCGACCGTCAGGCGGCACTGATCCGCGGTCTCCTCGATCCGCAAGGTGGCGGCGTTGGCGGGCGGGGTTTGCATGGCGCTCGGGCCCCACGCTGCCACGCGGCGGTGTCGTTGCGATGAAAAACCGGAGCCACGGACCTTCGCCGTTGCGCCGCGCGACGATTCGCGCGAGTTCACCTGCCGATGCTCCCGTTCCGCACCGTCCTCTTCGATCTCGACGGCACGCTGGTCGACGCCTTCACGACGATCCACCGCGCGTATTGCCACACGCTGCCGCAGTTCGGCTATCCCGCGCCGAGCGTCGAGCAGGTGCGGCGTGCCGTGGGCGGCGGGTTGGAAAACGCCATGGGGCGCTTCGTGCCGGCGGAACTCGTGACCGAGGCCTGCCGCGTGCACGTGGCCTACACCGAGAAGATCCAGCTCGAGGATCCGACCGTCTACCCCGGCGGCCGCGAGCTCGTCGCCGCTCTCCGGGCACGCGGGATGAAGACCGCCGTGCTCACCAACAAGATCGGCGAGCACGCCCGCGCCCTCCTCGCGCACCTCGGGCTCGCCCCGCAGCTCGACCTCGTCCTCGGCGCGCGCGACTGCCCGTGGCGCAAACCCGCCGCCGAGTTCACCGCCGAGGCGCTGCACCGGCTCGGCGCCGAACCGGCCACGGCCTGCCTGATCGGCGACTCGCCCTTCGACCTGGCGACCGCGCACAATGCTGGCATCCCCTGCTTCTGCGTCGCCACCGGTACACACTCCGAGCAGGACCTGCGCGCCGCGGGCGCCACCGCTGTGTATCCCGATTTACCCATCCTCGGGGCCGCCGTGTTCGGGCTCACGCTCGCGTGAGCTCACAGCAGCCACCACGCGCCGCTGAGCACCAGCGCGAGCAGCACCGCCAGCCCGACCGCCAGCCACGCCCGGCCGCCCCGCGGCAGACCGTCGCCGATCTCGCGCTCCTCGATGCGCCGGCACTCCCCGTCGTCCGGTTCCGCGGGCAAGTCGACGCCATCGAGGTAGGTTTCCTCGCTCCAGCCGGTGCGTTCGTCGGATCCACAATGCGGGCACGCCCTGGCTCCCGCCGGCACGGGCTCGCCGCAGGCCGGGCAGTCGCCGGGAGGGACGAACGCGCTCACGGGGTCCTCCTCCCGCGCGAAGCGTGCGCCCCCCCCGCCGCTCCCCTTCGGTCGGGGACCCAAGACTCGGCCGGTTGGCAACCATTGCTCATGTGCGTCACCCTGCGGCCCCAGCGCGGGGCCGCAAGCCCCGGCGCCAGCGGAACGCCCGGGCCCGAGCCGAGGCAGACGACAGCGGACGCGCGGCGACTCCGGCCCCTCCGGTGTTGCCGCACGTCCACCGGCTCGCCTAAACCTTGGCGGTGACCGAAACTCCGCAGCCCAGTCCGCGCCGCATCCATGCCATCGTCGGCTGGCGGCGACTCCTGCTCTGGCCGCTGGGGCTGCTCGTCCGCCTCTGGTGCCGCACCGTGCGCATCGAGGCCGACGAGGCGACACGCCGGGTGATGGGGCGACTCGATCAGGCCGCGATCTTCACGCTCTGGCACAATCGCCTCTTCATCGCCGCCGAACTCTACCGCCGCTTCCGCAAGGGCAAACGCCTCTACGCACTCGTCAGCGCCAGCAAGGACGGCGCCTGGCTGGCCGCCTTCTTCGAGGTCGTCGGCTTGCGCACCGTGCGCGGCTCCAGCAGTCGGTTCGGCCGCGAGGCAATGCACGCCCTGGCCGAGAAGCTCCGCCACGGTGAAGACATCGGCATCACGCCCGACGGGCCGCGGGGCCCTTGCTACGACTTGAAGGGCGGCGGAGTGATCCTCGCCCGCAAAACCGGAGCGACCACAATCCTGGTCGGCATGCGCTTCGCGGCGGCATGGCGGCTGCCGAGCTGGGACCGGTTCTACCTGCCCCGTCCGTTCTCGCGCGTCGAGTTGCACGCCGAGGAATGGGGAGCCGACCTCCTCGAACACAACGAGGAGCCGCTCGGCACGCTGCGGAACCGCCTGCTGGAGCTGAATCCCGACGAAGCCCCCCGTTGCGGCTCGCGCTGACGCAGCCAGCAGGAGGGCGCAAACAGGGCCGATCGACGCCGGCCCACGGGCATGGATCGGCGCCACCAGACGGCCGCCGATCCCGGGCCCGCAATCAGAACGTCGGGACGAGGGTGATCTTGTTGCCCGGCTCGACGACATAGTCGTCACCCGTGCACCACGTCTCGTCGTTGATCAGGAATTTGAAGATGATCGGCTTGGCGGCCGCCTCGATGGTGAAGGACCAGAGATCGTCCTTCTGGCAGTCGAGCGTCTGGCCACGATCCCAGTTCAGCCCCGGGCCTTCGCCGCGGATGTAGAGCGTGTTGCCAAAGCCGACATCGAGGTTGGCCTGGATCACGGTGGGCTGCGGGCCGGACTTCTTGGCCGGCTTGACCGCGACCACCGGCTTCGGCGCGGGAGCGGGCACCGGAGCGGCGGCCACCACGGGCTTGGCGGCAGGCTTCTTCGTGGCAGTGGCGCGGGAAGCGGCGCCGGCGGGAGTCTTCGTCTTTTTCATCGGTGTATTTTCAATTTCAGGTCTGCATCAGACGGGGGGCCGTTCAGTCGGCTCTCCCGCCGTCCGACCGCAAAAGCGCCGGACAGCCGGCAGCATGGGGAGTTTTCCGGATTTGTCACCGAGGAAGTTCGACGATGCCCGCCGTTTTCACCCAACGGCCGCATTCGTCGTGGGCCGGGGCGCGTCGCGTGCGCGCGGCGACGATCATTTTCCGGCGAATTTCGTGTTTACTCGGAGCGAGAAACCGCCCTCAATCCCGGCCCTTTCTGGTTCCGGGGTCGTAGCTCAGTTGGAAGAGCGCGTCGTTCGCAACGACGAGGTCAGGGGTTCGATCCCCCTCGGCTCCACCAGAGTGTTGAAGAAGGCCGGCCTGCACGCCGGCCTTTTTCGTGGGCGAGCGCGGCGGCCCCGCCGGCCGGGCAAAAAGAAACGGGCGCCGCCCGGTGTGGACGACGCCCGTTGGAAACGGTCTGGGGAGCCGGCGCTCAGGCGCCGAGCTGGAAGCGGACGAAGCGGCGGATGAGCATGTTCTCGCCGAGCTTGGCGATACGCTCGGTGAGGAGCTCCTTGACGGTGATGTCCGGGTTCTTCACGAACGGCTGATCCATGAGGCAGATCGTCTGGTAGTACTTCTCGAGCTTGCCCTCGACGATCTTCTGGACGGCGGCGGGCGGCTTGCCGGCGCACTGCGAGGCGGCGATCTCGCGCTCCTTGGCCAAGTCGGCCTCGGGCACCTGATCACGGCTGACGTAGAGCGGGCCGGCGGCGGCGACCTGCATGCAGAGGTCCTTGCAGAAGGCCTTGAAGTCGTCGGTCTTGGCCACGAAGTCGGTCTCGCAGTTGACCTCGACCATCACGCCGATCTTCCCACCGAGGTGGATGTAGCTCTCGACCAGGCCCTGATTGGCGGCACGGCCGGCTTTCTTGGCGGCGGAGGCGACACCCTTCTTGCGAAGGATCGTCTCGGCTTCGTCGAGGTTGCCGTTGGCTTCCACGAGGGCCTTCTTGCAGTCCATCATCCCGGCGCCGGTCTTTTCGCGCAGGGTGTTGACGAGGGTGGCGGTGATTGGAGTGCTCATGTATTGAAACAGGGCGGGGTGCGGCGATTACTCGGCCTTCGGCTCGGGCTTCTTGGCGGCCGGGCGGCGGGTGGCCGGGCGCTTCTTGGCGGGCGCGGCACCGGTGCCGGCGGGCGCCGGGGTCTCGTCGCCACCGACAGCCTCCTCGACGAGGTCCTTGGCGGCGGCAGGCACTTCGACCTTCGAGAGATCGATCTCGGCGGCGGCGCGCTGGGCAGCCGCGGCGGCCTTCTGCTCGGCGACGCGGGTGGCCTTGCGGCTCTCACGCTGGGCCAGGCCGGCCTGGATGGCCTCGACGATGGTGTCGGTGATGATGCGCACCGACTTCACGGCGTCGTCGTTGCCGGGGATCGGGAAGGTGACCTTGGTCGGATCGGAATTGGTGTCGACGAGGGCGATGACCGGGATGTTGCAGCGGGTGCCCTCGGCCACGGCGATGTCCTCGTGGTTGATGTCCACGACGTACATGGCGGCGGGGATCTCGGTCATCTCGGTGATGCCGTCGAAGTTGCGCTGCATGCGGGCCATCTCGCGGCGGATCTTGGACTCCTCCTTCTTCGGGAGCTTCGCGAGCTCGCCGTCGGTATCCATCTTCTGCCACTTCTTGAACTTGGCCATCGAGGTCTTGATGGTCTCGAAGTTCGTGAGGGTGCCGCCGAGCCAGCGGTTCACGGCATAGGGCATGCCGGTGGCGGTGGCCGCCTCGCGGATGATGTCCTGCGCCTGGCGCTTGGTGCCGACCAGGAGGATGTTCTTCCCCTCGGCGACGTGATTGGTGACGAACTCGCAGGCCTTGCCGAGCAGTTCGAAGGTCTTCTCGAGGTCGACGATCGACACGCCTTGGCGGTGATCGAAGATGTACTTCTTGGACTTCGGGTTCCAGCGCTTGGTCTGGTGGCCGAAATGCACGCCGGCATCGAGCAGGTCTTTGATAACGATGTTCATAATCTATGGCTCCATTCGTCGCCACAGGCCGCCAACGAGGGCTGCCTTGCGATCACCCTTGGGATCAAGGGTTGGTTGTCTTGGTTGTTGTTGCGGACGGGAAAAGCGCCGAGAGCACCCGACCGCGCCCGGGGAGGCAAGCGGGATTTTCGCCGGCCCCCACTGATCGCCAGCGCCGGCCCCGGCCGGCGGCGGCGACAAAAAAGCCCCGGCGGAGAACCGCCGAGGCCTGGAGTCGGAAGAACGCGGTGCTCAGCGCGCGATGCCCAGCGGGCTGAAGATCACGTAGAGGATGAGTGTCGCCACCACGACCACGATGCCGGCGGTCTTGGAACCGGCCGAAGCGGTGAGGTTCAGGTTGGTGTTGGTCTTGAAGACCACCGGCTCCGGCAGCGGCTTGAGCAGGCCGATGACCCACATGACGGCCATGACGATGCCGAAGCACACGGCCATGCGATCGAGGAAGGCCAACCCGGGCGCCGCGACCTTGAAGAAGTGGAAGAGGATCGGGTTGAGCAACAAACCCACGACGCCGGTATAGCCCGGAGCGCGGCGGTTGATGAAGCCGAAGACGAACACCGCCAGAATGCCGGGCGAGGCGTACCCCTGGAACTCCTGGATGTACGCGAAGATGGAGCCGAATTTGTCGAGGTTCGGGGCCACGAGGCAGCCGATCACCGCGAAGACGCCCACGGAGATGCGGCCCACGGTCACGAGAGTGCGCTGCGCCGCCTGCGGCGCGAAGTTCCGCTGGAAAATGTCCATCGTGAAGATGGTCGAGGCGGCATTGAGCACGGCAGCCAGCGAACTGACAATCGCGCCGAGCAGCGCGGCGAGCACGAAGCCGACTAGACCGGAGTTCTGCGGAATGAGATTCTTGATGAGGAGATTGAGGGCGGCATCGAACTTGTAGCCGCTCTTGATCTCGACCTCCTTGATCTCGCCGCCGGCGGCGCGCACCGCGGCATTGTGCGCCGCGACCTTGGCCTGCAGTTCGGCGTGTTTGCCGATCCAGGTTTCGTCGACGACAAAGAACGTCTTCGATCCCGTGTTGCCCACCTCGCGGAGGATGGCGCGCTCGTTGGCGCGTTCCTGGGCGACGGCGAGGTCCTTGCTGTAGAGGTTGAAGGCGATGATGCCGGGAATGACGATGATGAAGGGGATCACGAGTTTCATCGCCGCGGCGAACACGATGCCCTTCTGGCCCTCGCGCAGGGAGGCGGAGCCGAGGATGCGCTGGGTGATGTACTGGTTGAGGCCCCAGTAGTAGAAATTCGGAATCCACAGGCCGATGATGAGCGCCGTCCAGGGGATGTTCTTGTCGCCCGAGGGCAGGATCATGCTCATCTTGTCGCGGTTGAGCGCGAGAAGCTTGGTGAAACCACCGGCGCCGTCGGCCACCGGATCGGGGTTGGCGCTGCCGGCGGTGAGCGCCGCCACCGGGGTGTCACCGAGCTTGCTCATCGCGAAATAGGCGATGATGGCGCCGCAGACGATCAGGGCGATGCCCTGGATGAGGTCGGCCCAGGCCGAGGCGTTGAGACCGCCGGCGGCGATGTAGACGGCCGCCACCATGCCGATGATCCAGCACCAGTTGGTCAGCGTCAGCGTGACACCGAAGAACGCGTAGTTGGCGAACAACTCGCTCATCGTGAGCGCCCCGGCGTAGATGACCCCCGTCAACGACACGCCGATGAGCAGGATCATCGTGGCGGCGGCCATGAGCGTGCGCGCGGTGGGGTTGTAGCGATGCTCGAGAAACTGCGGGATGGTGAAGATGCCCGTGCGCAGGAAGTACGGCAGGAAGAAGAACGCCACCACCACCAACGTGATCGCCGCCATCCACTCGTAGCTGGCGATCGCCATGCCGAGATAGTCGGCCGCCTGGCCCGACATGCCGACGAACTGCTCGGAGGAGATGTTTGCGGCGATCAGCGAGACGCCGATCAGCCACCATTTCAGGCCGCGGCCGGCCAGGAAGTAGGACTCGCTGTCCTTGCCTTCGCCCCTCGACTTGATCAGGCCGACCGCGATGACGGCCGCGAGGAAGAGGAAGAAGACGACGATATCGATCGTGAAGATACTGAACGTGTCGGACATACGGAGAAACACCGCGGGGGGCGGCGGGTGGGTTGGTTGAGGGCTGCGACGGGGGGCTGGGGGGAACATCCGAAGCGTCCGGATGCGGTCCAGTGTTAAGCCGGAGCCGCTGCCGGCGAGCAAACGAAAATCCCGGCCGCGCACCAACAAGACGGGCGGTTAAAACGTCAGATGCGATTTGCCGCACCACCCCGGGTTTGTTTCTCGACCGCCCCGCCTCGCTGGATCGTGATGGCGCCGGCCCCTGCGCCCCCTTCCCTTTCTCATTCCGCAGCCATGTTCATCAGCCAACCCTTCGGCCGCCTTCCCGACGGCCGTGAAACCCGTCTCCACCTCCTCCAGAACAAGTCCGGTGCCCGCGCCGAGATCACCGACTTCGGCGGCATCCTCGTGCGCCTCCTCGTGCCGGATCGCACCGGACAGCTCGACGACATCGTGCTCGGTTTCGCCTCGGTCGAGCCCTACGTCGACCGCTCGCCCTTCTTCGGTGCCACCATCGGCCGCTTCGGCAACCGCATCGGCGGCGCGCAGTTCACCGTCGACGGGCGCACCTACCCCCTCGCCGCCAACAACACGCCCGCCGGCCAGCCCTGCAACCTCCATGGCGGCCCGCTCGGCTTCGACAAGGTCCTGTGGAACGCGACCCCCTTCAAGGAGCCCGGCGTCGCCGGCCTGCGCCTCACCCACCTCAGCCGCGACGGCGAGCAGGGTTTCCCCGGCAACCTCGCCGTCACCGTCGAGTACCGCCTGACCGACGCCAACGAGCTGCGCATCGACTACTCGGCGACAACCGACCAGGCCACCCCGGTCAACCTCACCAACCACTCGTACTTCAACCTCCGGGGCGAAGGCCGTGGCACCATCCTCGACCACCAGCTCAAGCTCCACGCCGCGCGATTCACACCCGTCGCCGCCAACCTGATCCCCACCGGCGAGCTCGCGCCCGTCGCCGGCACGCCCTTCGACTTCGCCGCGCCGCAGCCCATCGGCAGCCGCATCGCCGCGAAGCACCCGCAGCTCGAGTACGGCAACGGCTACGACCACAACTACGTCGTCGATCCGGTCGCCGGCCGGAAGCTCGTCCCCGCCGCCGAGGTGTACGAGCCCGAGACCGGCCGGGTGCTGGAGATGTTCACCGAGGAGCCCGGCTTCCAGCTCTACTCCGGCAACTGGTTGGACGGCTCGCTCATCGGCAAACGCGGCCAGCCCTACCCGCAGCGCAGCGGTTTCTGCCTCGAGGCGCAGCACTTCCCGGATTCGCCCAACCAGCCGCAGTTCCCCAATACGATCCTGCGCCCCGGCGAACGCTACGCCACGGCCACCGTGTACCGGTTCAGCACCCGCTGAGCTTGCGGCACAGGGCCCTACGAGAAGAGCCGGCGTGAAAGCCGGCTCTTTTCGTGTCCAGATTCTTCCGGCTCAGGCCGCAGGAGCCGGCGAGGGCGCCGCAACCGAGGCCGCCGCCGGCACCTGCCCCACGTAGCCGAACGTAAGCGTGATCTCCTCGGCGAACGCCGCCTTCTCGTCGCCCACCTTCACCGTGCCCTCGAAGGTCGCCAGCGGCGCCTTGATCCGCTTCGGCCGCACGGAAAGCAGCAGGGTCTCGCCCGGCTTCACCACCCGCGAGCAACGTACGCCCTCGCAGCTGGTGAAGAACACCGCGGCCGGATCGACCGGTTGCTCGAGCTCCGCCGCTCCGCTGCGCAGCAGGAACAGCACCGCGAGCTGACCGAGCGCCTCGAGCATGATCGAGGCCGGCAACACCGGGTTGTTCTTGAAATGTCCCTGCAGGAAAAACTCCGTGCCCGCCACCTGGTAGCGCCCGGTCGCCATCGCCGACCCCACCGCGGCTTCCTGGATGAAGAGAAACGGCGGCTGCATCGGCATCGCCTCCGCCACCGCCTCCGGCGGGTAGTGTTTGGGCGGCGTCGGCACGGGCTTGCCGGAGATCCGCGCCTCGATGAAGGCGTTGATGTCGGCGATCGTGCGCAGGTCGCGCAGCTCCTCGTTCTTGATGGAGACCTTCAGGCTCTCCTCCACGAGCATCACGATCTCGAGCATCGTCAGCGAATCGACCCCGAGGTCCTCGATCACGCGCAGGTCCGTCGCCCCCGTCTTCAGCCGCGGCCGGTGCTCCGGGTCCACGAACCGTTCGATGACGCCCAGCACCACCGTCGGGACCGCCGTGACCTCGCCCGTGCGCCGGTAAGCCAGCGCCGCCTCCAAGGTGGCGGGCGAGCAACGTTTCAGCGAATCGCGCAGCAACGCCTCATCGGCAGCACTCAGGCCCGGCGTCGCCGGACCACTGGGGGAATCGGAAGCGGACATCGCGGGGGATGTAACAGGGGCGGCAAGTATCCGCGCAAACCCAATCTTCCCCCGCAGGGACCGCCCCACGGGAGGCCGGGCCGCCACGAAAAGACCCGCCACGCATCGATCGCACGCTTGTCGAAAAAAGCTCTTGCCATGCCCTCCTCCCGCCGGATGCTCTCGGCCCTTTAATCACTTTCACCATGGCTCGAATCTGCGCGATCACAGGCAAGCGTCCCTCCCGGGGAAGCATCATCCACCGTAAGGGTCAGTCCAAGAAGAGCGGAGGCATCGGCACGCACGTCACCGCGATTACCAAGCGTTGGTTCAAGCCGAACCTCCAGAAGGTCAAGGTGCGCATGCCCAACGGCGGAACCAAGCGCATCTTGGTTTCCGTGAAGGCAATTAAAGCTGGCAAAGTCCAAAAAGCCTGACCAGCCTGTAGCTCTCCCATCCACCCGCCTGCCCCCGAGCGAGCGCTTAGCGCCCTCGGGGGCACATTTTTTTCGGCGGGTGAAAATGGAGACGCCGCCCTTCAGCCGCGGCGCAAACCCAGCCGCGCCACCAGCCGACCGGCCAACGCCGGCAGCTCCGCGCGGCCCTCGATCCGCAACCCCCACAGCACCGCGCCGTAGCTCGCCACCCCGAGCGGGATCCCGGTCGCCAGCACGACGATGTCGCGCCACCACGCCGGCGATACCAGCGACTCGAGGAGCAGCCGCCCGCCCCAGACGGCGAGCGCCATCGCCGCCACGCCGGCGGCGATCTTGAGCAGATCGCGCCAGAGATGGCGGAAAGCCAGCGCCGGGTCGCACCGTGCCAGTCGCGCCTGCAGATACCAGGCCTGGGCGACGACCGCCACATTGCTCGCCAGCGCCAGGCCCACCGTCGAGAGCGGCCCCATCAGCGCCAAGCCGAGGCCGATGTTCACCGCAAAGCTCAGCACGGCCGCGCGCACCGGCGTGCGCATGTCCTTGCGCGCGTAGAAGGCGCGCAGCACCAGATTGACGAAGGAGAAGAACGGCAGCCCGGCCGCGAAGACCGCGAGCACGGGGACCATCGCCCCGGTATCCGCGGCATGGAAGGCCCCCCGCTCGAACAACAGCCGGATGATCGGCTCGGCCAGCAGCACCAGACCCGCCGCCGCCGGGATGTTCACCACCAGGATCAGCCGCATCCCCCGCCGGTACGACTCCGCAAAAGCCCGCCAGTCGCCCTGCGCCGCCTGCCGCGCGATCAGCGGGAACACCACCGTCGACACCGCCACCGCGAAGACGCCGATCGGCAGCTCCATCAGCCGTGTCGCCAGGTTCAGCAGCGAGACCGCCGCGTCGTTGAGCGAGAGACCGACCAGCCGCAGCAGCGCCATGTTGATCAGGTACACCGCCGAGCCGACCACCGTCGGCGCCATCAGCGCGACGATCGCCCGCATCTGGGCGCTGCGGCGCAGGTCCAGCCGCGGCCGCCAGCCCTCGCGCATGAGCG
>ENA-UPSM01002760-UPSM01002760.1-activated-sludge-metagenome-genome-assembly--contig:-NODE-2760-length-20790-cov-4.332819_pt1 | contig 20790 bp, 14 predicted proteins | sample MGYA00238181_ERZ773283 | MGnify/ENA primary metagenome ERZ773283 (study PRJEB29023, sample SAMN05720199) | activated sludge metagenome | isolation source: Anaerobic digester | place: Japan...
ACCAACTGGTCGTGGGTAACCGCTTCCGGTCCAGGGCTCGTAGTGCGCTCAGGAAATGGCGCAGTGGTAGTGGACATGGACGGCGATGGCTTTGAGCAGACTGGCTGGAACATCATTTACTTGCACGTTGCCACCAATCAGCGCGTGCCAGTTGGCACCTGGGTTGAAACCGGAGATCATATCGGACACCCCTCCTGCGAGGGAGGTGTTTCCACTGGAACCCATCTGCACATTGTCCGTAAGTACAACGGTGAGTGGGTGCCTGCGGATGGTCCGCTCGGCTTTGTGATGAGCGGCTGGAGGGCGAAAGCCGGTTCGGCATATTTGGGTGGATGGCTGGTGAGAGGTGACCAGGTCGTGAAAGCCAGCATCGTAGGAGCCAGCAGCTCACATATCTCCCTGGACTAATGAGTCATTTTCCGTTTATGGTATAGTAAAAAACGGATATTAACTGGTTGTTGACTCATGAAAACCTCAAAATTTTCTCTATTCAGATGGCTGAATCTTTTCGGCATTTTGTTGATCATCGCAAGCTGCACTCCGCGCCAGCGGCCAACTTACATCATTTCTGAGTCAGTTCCAACCGGCACTCCCGTCGAGCCAAGTGCTACTCCATTCGAAACGCGCCCGGTCTATCCGCCTGGAACACTGGTGGATTATGTTGCCCAGAGCGGTGATTATCTGGATTTGCTTTCGCTCCGTTTCGGTACCACCCCCTCCGAAATACTTTTCTCCAATCCTGAAATCCCGAAGGACATTACTACATTACCGCCGGGATATCCGATGAAAATGCCCATTTACTACATTCCTTTTTGGGGACCCAGTTACCAGATCATTCCTGATGCTGCTTTCGTTTACGGTCCGGATTTGTTGGATTTTGACCTGAGCGTCTTCCTGGACTCGACACAGGGTTGGTTTAAGAACTATGGTGCGTTTATCCAGGAAAAGTATCGCAATTCAGCAGGGATTATCAAATACTATGCTGAAAATTACAGCCTGAATCCAAAACTACTCCTGGCGCTGGTGGAATACCAGACTGGAGCACTCACCAATCCACAGCGGGATCCAACGCAGGAAGCCACTTTTCTGGGCTTTGAGAATTACCACCGCAGCGTTGAATTGCAGATTTCCTATGCGGCTGATCTGCTGAATGACGGCTTTTACCGCTATTTCAATGGTGAGCTGACCTCGCTGGCGCTGGAAGAAGGCACCATCGAAAACATTGACCCCTGGCAAAATTCCGCCACGGTAGCACTGCAGTACTATTTCTCCCAGGTTTACAAGGGAGAGGCTTACAAGAAGGCCATCGGGCCTGACGGTTTCGCGAAAACCTTCAAAGACCTGTTTGGAGACCCCTGGCAGCGTAATCTGACCGTTTTACCCGGATCGCTCAGCCAACCGCGGTTTATTCTGCCATTCCAAAGCGGGACAACCTGGGCATACACTGGCGGACCGCACACCGGTTGGGGCTCCCGTAAGCCCTGGGCTGCGATCGATTTTGCTCCGCCCAGCCGGACACAAGGCTGTGTTGAGACAGAGCAGTATGCTTTGGCAGTTGCTGATGGCGTGGTGGCGCGAACTGATAGCGGCACAGTCATGCTGGATCTGGATGGCGATGGTGATGAACGCACAGGGTGGGTGATTCTTTACCTGCATATTGCTGAAGAGGGTCGGGTAAAGGTCGGTGACCGCCTGAAGCAGGGCGACAAGGTGGGCAGACCCTCTTGTGAGGGGGGGAGCGCTACCGGCACGCATGTTCACCTGGCGCGCAAGTATAACGGCCAGTGGATTCCGGCTGCATGGAGTGTGTTACCCTTCAACCTCGAGGGCTGGACACCCGTGGAAGGTCTTGCGGCATACCAGGGCGAATTGGTCAGGGGAACGCAAAGAGTGCGTGCCAGTACGCTCTCTGACTCTGCCAGCATGATTTCATCGGATTAAAATGAATCAAAATGGAAGACACTAAAAAGATGGCGGGTTTTCAAAATACTGCCTCAGTAATGCATTAAGATCCGCATCGCTATGATTGCGAATCGCGTTAAAGAAATCGTTACCTGAAGCAATTTTGTAGGTATTGTCGACCACATATTGCGTGATAGCAGCAAAAAAGGCTTCATCCCCCACCAACTGCCGCAGACTCTGCAGGAATATTGCTCCATTGAGGTAAACCGCGTCGCGATAGGCAGTGTATCCTCCAGGGATGCTCGTACTCGAGTCAACCCAACCGCTCGGTTTAAACCCCTCCACCCGATTCTGCCACCACCAATCTAGCTGATCAGGCTGAAAACGCTCAAAGTAAAGCGCTTCGCTATAGGTCGCGAAAGCTTCATCCAACCAGGGCTCTCTGGCGGGGTCATTCCCAACCATGCTGTAAAGCCATTGATGTGAAATTTCATGGGGGATGAGGATGGTGAGATTGTTGAGCGGCGCGTCGCGATAGAAGTCGATGACACCTTTACTGATCAGCAGCATGCCATCTGTTTCCATGTTGTGCAGGAAATCGGCTGCCACCAGGCTGAGAGTCTGGCGCGGATAGGGGTAAAAAAGCTCCGCGAACATGTCGAGCGCATTTTTAGCGACCTCAATGATTGCCTGCCCAGCCTCCCGATGCTGTGGGAAAACATAGGTGCGAATAGTCACCCCCTCGTGTTGAACTTCCTGCATCACAAAGCGATCACTGACGGAAAGCGAAAACGATCTCGCCAGGGGCAGCTGGTATTCAATATAGCCAGGCTGCTCTTTCCCCTCACTGCTCGCGGCAATCGTCAGGTCCTGGGCTGTGCCTGTCAGGCGCAGCCGCAGGTGAAAATCCGCGGAATCCGCTGCAATGTACTCCCCTACGATCGTGTTGGTTGCATCCACCACTCTTTCATTGACCTGCCAGCCGGTAGTAGGGTCATATGGAGGAATTACCGGGAACCAATCCACCAGGTTGGTTTGCATGTCCGACCAGCCAAAAACGCCCTGCCGGTTCGGGAGGAAAAGCGTGAAGATGATCTGGATTTGGGTGGAAGCTCCGGGCTCCAAGGAAGGTTCAAGGTTTAACATGGTCTGGATGCCGTTCTCGCGCGATTGCCCGACCAACTCTCCGCTGATATTCCCTTGTGAATACGCTCCAGCAAAGTAGCGGGGAGGTATGAGCAGTAGCAATTCATTCATTGCCTGGTCAGCACGGTTGAAATATGTAATATGCTGCACGACGCTGACAGTGTGCTGCGCGTAGTCAAGAGTCGCGTCCAGATCGTACACGGTGCGGTTTTCGGGAGCGGCAGGAGGCTCGAGTTCAGGTGTGCCAACTGGCTCTGTCTCAAGGGAGGAATTTGGGATGGCTTCAGATGTCCTTGTGATCTGCGCAACTGGCGTGGGCAGTTCTGCGGGGGGCGTCGCGTGCTGACCGCAGGCTGAAAGCAGCAAGCTCAAAGCGATAATGAGGGCTAACAGACGTTGACGCATACGGACAATTCCCACTGGCAGTATACCAGTTTTTAAAAAGGAATATTGATCACTTGAGTATTCCAGTTTTGTGTCTTGCCGAATTGTCAGTGCGAGCCCTGATCCGATCGAAATAGCTAACAAATGAATGATGAAGGGGGGTGGCTCCGATAAAAATGTAGGGTGGGTAGGCGTCACAAAGCATTTATAGGACACAAATTTGGCTATAGCATACCCACCGCAAAAAAAGCAGATTGAGCAGACCTATACTTCGAAATAACAAAAGGCGTGTTAGGACCGGTGATCCTTGCTGTTGGTGGGTTGGCTATTGAGATGTTCAGGCAGGTTGAGGTAATGTGACGCCAACCCACCCTACATAAATGCTGCTTTGATGTTGAAAATGAGTAGCAATTCTCCAATTCCTGTTTCGCGGGCACAGGCTGCTTCGTTCACGATGAAGAGTGCCCCAGTGACAGGGTACATTCGGAATTTACTTTTATGTTATACACAAAGGCTGGTCTGCATGACCAGCCTTTGGGAATTTATTAGCAACTATAGCCCAAAACCGTGCGGGTTCACAGGACTGCCATCGTAGCGCAGCTCAAAGTGAAGGTGGGATCCGGAAGAGTTACCGGTAGAGCCCATATAGCCAATTGTGCTTCCACCATATACTGCTGAGCCGCAGCTAACAGCCACGCCGCCATCCATCAAGTGTCCATAGAGCGAAAGGTAGCCATTGCCATGGTCGATCACGATCGTGTTGCCGTATCCGCGGTCAGACCAGCCGGCGTAGATCACCACGCCATGATCTACCGCATATAGGGGATCGCCTGTTTCTCCGTCATAGTCGAGACCGTTGTGCACTGGCGGGTTGTACTCATAACCACTGATAAGCCGCGTGTTTGTGGGCAGCTGGAAGACTCCACTGCCAGTTATCCAGGCAGTTGTGTTGCAGGCATAAGCACCCAAGTAGGACACATTCGGGTGATCTCCACTGGCAGGGTCAGATACGACGCTCACCCATGATGGAATCGAACCTTTCCCACCAGGGATGTAAAGGAATGTGCCAGTCTTGATGCGCGGCAGGCTCAAATCACCGATTATTTCTGGGTCGAGTTGGTTGAGGGGTTCGTTCAGGATGTCTTGAGGCGTGACGCCGTAGCCGGCTGAAACGCCATTCAAGCCCTCGCCATAGAGCCAGGCGTGATAGACGCCGTCTTCAGGCAGGATGATCAGCTTTTGACCGGGATAGATCCCATCCGGCGTGTCACCGATCAGGTAGCGGTTGGACCAGAGAATTGTTTCAGGGAGAAGGCCGAACTTCTCAGCTATACTGAAGATCGAGTCCAGAGGCTGAACCTCATAGGCAATGATCTCTTTCCGGGGAGCCGGAAAGCTCTCCGCATCGCCCAGCGGCAGTGAGTTGAGTTTTTCAACTGCAGCATAATAGAGCAAATTGTCACTTGCAAAGTAATTGGGCAGCGTTCCGCCAGGCACCACCAGGCGAGTACCAGCGGCAATATTAGGCGACGAGTAATTACCGATTGTCTCAGCCGAGAGCTTGTTTGCCGGGAAATTGATGATGTCTTCAGGGGTCACGCCGTAATACTTCGAAACAGCCCCAAGACCCTCGCCAGCCGACCAGGTGTGATAGACCCCATCCACCGGAAGAATAAAGATCGTCGTACCAGGCGTGAAATTACGGATATCATCGCCGAGTTCATAACGGTTAGCCCAAAGAATCGTTTCAGGCCACAAGTTGAATTTTGTCGCGATCGAGGAAACAGTATCGCCTTCCTGGATGGTATAGGTGATCACTTCAGTGCGGGGCAAAGCCGTGGGTTCGGGCGTGGGCTGCTTTTGGGTGGGAACGGGAGCCAGCGTTTGGGTTGGCGCTTCCATGCTCGTGGTCACATCGTCTGTTTCCACCAGTACCAGCGGTGCAGCCACGGTGCGGGTAGCTTCAGCCTTGGTAGGCGTCTTACTGCCTGTGAGCCAGGTGATCAGCAGGACGATTGCAACCAGGATCAAAACACCAGCAGCAATCATTCCCGGGTGTTTGTAAAAAGGTTGAGGTTTGGAAGAAGGACTAATTCCCTCAGCGTCTTTTTCGGGCTGAGAGCCAGGGGTCGGTTTTGTATTTTCGGTCATATTAACTCCAGTTTTGGATAATACCCGCCAAATTCAGAGGTGTCAAGTTGAGGCAATGCCCCTGGAAAGCCCCTTTGGGAAGCAAAAACGGTTTAGTGTTCAAAATACTTGGAAACAATTGGTCCCAGGTCCACCTGGCTGTGGCGCGCAAGCGCGTCGAAGAAATCCTGCCGGGTCGCGATGCGCCAGGTGTTGCTGTAAGCATAATCCTTGAGCGCCTCAAAAAACGCTTGATCTCCGACCGCAAGGCGGACCTCGTTCAGGAATTGCACCCCCCGCAGATAGACCGCATTGCGATAGGGCACATAGCCGCCCTCAAGATGGATGTCCGAGTCAACATAGCCTTGGGGGTTCTGTTCGTGAATGCGAATTGCCCACCACCATTCCACATCCGCGGGGTAATACTCCTGGTAGTAGAGCAATTCCGCATAAGTGGCAAAGGCTTCATCCAGCCAGGGTTCTAAAGCGTGATTGTTGCCGATAGTGCCGTAGAACCACATGTGCATCAGCTCGTGGGAGGTCATTAAAACGAGGTCAGTCTGCGACGAACCGTTGTAAAAATCAAAAATCCCATAGCTGATCATGACCATGCCGTCCATTTCCATGTTATGAAGGAAATCTCCGACTACGATCGAGACCATTTCATGCGGGTAAGGGTAAAGAAGCTTGGCGTAAAGCTTCATCGCGTTTGCGCCGATTTGTGTGACAGCTTTGCCGGTTTCAATGTTGTTCATGAAGACATATGAGCGGATGCGAACCCCATCCTGGACGACTTCGTACTCAAAATAGCTGTCGCTCACCGAGAAAGAAAAACCGCGTGCTCCTTCAAGGTGGTAGGAATACTTGCCATTTGATCCATTGGCAGGGGAACTGGCGGCAACTTCGATGAGCTCAGCACGGTCGGTTAGCGTTAGTGTCACATCAAAATCACTGAATTCGTTGACGATCGATTCACCTACGATGATATTGTCCTGATCCACCACCCGGTCATATGCCAGCCAGCCATGTTGTTCATCATAGGGTGGAATGAAAGGATACCAATCCGAGATGTTGGTCTGTTGAGTAGTGTAGCCATAGATGCCCTGGTGCTGCGGGAAGTAGAGCCTGAAGCTGAATGTGAAGGTGGTCGTCTCGCCGGGCAGAAGAGGTGAGGATAGGCTGACAAGGGTGTGGATCCCATCCTCTCTGAAGCCAGCAACGCGGTCGCCGCGTAGGTCCGATTGCTCGTAACTGTTTTCAAAGTTGCGCGGAGGCACTACAAAATGGATCTGTTCAAGGCTTTGGCTGCTGCGGTTGGTGTAAGTGACCACTTCTGTTACTGCACCGTAATGCGTGTAGTAGTTCAAGATCAGGTCCAGTTTATAATGCGTTCGATTCTCGGGCAGAGGTGGCAATTGCCATTGGACTGGAGCAAGGGTCGGACTGGGGCTGGGTTCCGGGCTTGGGCTTGGTTCGAGGGTTGGAGTCGGTTCGGGCAAGGCTGTCTCAGTCGCCCGCCCATTGCAACTGGTGACGAGCGAGAAGAGGAGCAGCACAAGGAGCCATTTCCGGAAGTTCATACCTTGCGATTTTACCAGTAATCCAATATTGCGCAGGTTTGCTTCGTACGGTGGGGGTCATGATGCTGGGAGCAAAGCGAGCAGTACTTGCTCCGTACGGTGGGACTTGCTCCCACCCTACGGATCCTACAGCCATTCTTTGTTTAATGGGGAAACAATCTATGGGTAGGGGCGACGCATGCGTCGCCCCACGTCAGCATCCATTGATGTAAACAGTTTCTCATTGGAACACACATGAATCCGAATGGGCTTTAGTCCATCCGTACGGTGGGGGCTTGCTCCCACCGCACAGGTCAAACAATCAATCGATCTTTGTTTAATGGGGAAACAATCCCTTGTCGTAGAGGCGACGCATGCGTCGCCTACGTCAGCGTCCATTGATGAAAACCGTTTCTCATTTGGAACATACACGAATACGGATGGGCTTTAGTCCATCCGTACGGTCAGCTTGCTTTCACCGCACAGATTCAACAACCATTCGATCTTATTTATTCTGGAAACAATCCCTTGGTCTTGGTCTGGGCGACGCATGCGTCGCCTACGTCAGCATCCATTGATGTAAACCGTTTCTCATTGGAACATATACGAATCCGGATAGACTTGAGGCCCACCCGTACGGTGGGGGCTTGCTCCCACCGCACAGATTCAACAACCATTCGATCTTATTTATTCGGGAAACAATCCCTTGGTCTTGGTTAGGGCGACGCATGCGTCGCCCCTACGTCAGCCTACATTGATGTAAACCGTTTCTCATTTGGAACATACACGAATCCGGATGGACTTGAGGCTCATCCGTACGGTCAGTTTGCTTCCAACGCACAGATCCTACAGCCATTCGATCTTTGTTTAATGGGGAAACAATCTATGGGTAGGGGCGACGCATGCGTCGCCCCTACGTCAGCGTCCATTGATGAAAACCGTTTCTCATTTGGAACATACACGAACCCGGATGGACTAATGCATGCTTTCTGTGATCTATTGAAAAATGTCCCTTGGAACGTTGACCGGCTATTCCTCGATGATCGTGATCCTGCTTCGAATTTCCGCTGTTTTACGCATCATGGCGATCCCCTGACAGTACTTTTCCTCGGAGAGCTGCACAGCGCGTTCCACGTCTGCCCGGTCGATCCCCTTGCCCGTTACGATGTACTCAAACTCCATCAATTTAAACACATGCGGATGCTTATCCTGCACGCTCTCCACGTGTACTTTGCACTCATAAGCGGTAAAAGGTACTTTCTTCTTGCTCAGGATTGAGCACATCCATGCTTGTGCATCCCGCTGTACCGATCGCAATTAATTCTGTCGGTCTGAAGCCGGTGTTATGTCCACCGGAGCCTTCCGCAGAGTCCAGCGTTACTTCATGTCCAGAATCAGCGGTACCAGTGAAAGCCATCTCTTGTTTCCAGGTTACTTTTACGTCCATTTTTGCTCCTTTTGTTCCATCAGGGTGGGTTTGTTAAAAAAAATCAGGCACTGGCAGCCAATGACAAGTTTGCCTGAACATCAAAGTCCAGGGATGAGGTTTCGCCTGCGACAAAATGCCGGTAGCCTGCAGCAGCGATCATGGCTGCGTTGTCGGTGCACAAGCTGATATGGGGGATGTGCACTCGAAATTCGGTTTGAGAGCGAAAGGCTTCGCGCAGGGCTTTGTTTGCGCTGACGCCGCCCGCTACGATGATTTCGCGCACTTCAAATTCCCGGGCTGCCGCGATGGTTTTTTCAAAAAGAGCTCCCACCACCGCCGCCTGGAAACTGGCGGCAATATCCGCTGTGGGCACGGTCTTGTGGGCAGACTTAAATTCTTCCACGGTGCGCAAAACGGCTGTTTTCAGCCCACTGAACGAGAAATTCCAGGGTTCACTCAAACGTGCTTTTGGAAAGTTGAATGCCCGTGGATTCCCCTGCATGGCGGCTTTTTGAATGGAAGGACCACCCGGGTAGGCAAGTTCCAATAAGCGAGCCACCTTGTCGAAGGCTTCGCCCGCAGCATCATCGCTGGTTCCACCAAGCATTTGGTACTGCAGATGATCCCGCATCAAGACCAGTTCTGTATGACCGCCCGAGACTAAAAGCGCCACCAAGGGGAATTTTGGTTCAGGGGTAGGTTTGCTGCCGGACTGGTACAGCCAGGCTGAATAGAGATGCCCCTCCAGGTGGTTGACTCCCACAATCGGCAGTTCAGCCGATAGGGCTAAACCCTTGGCAAGATTAACCCCTACCACCAGCGAGCCAGCCAGACCCGGCCCGCGTGTGACCGCGATTCCGTCCAGGTCTCCAAGCTTCATGTGTGCCTGTTGCAAGGCTTCATTGACGGTTGCATATACCGCCTTGACGTGTTCTCGTGAAGCCAATTCGGGATACACGCCGCCAAATTGAGCGTGCAGGTCCACTTGGCTGGCGATCACACTACTCTCGATCACTCTCCCATTCTCAACGACGGCTGCAGCTGTTTCATCGCAGGAGCTCTCAATTCCTAAAATGCGCAGATCGATCTTTTTCATATTATCCGCCTTTCATGGGGATCACCAGATCCATGGGGAAATCCACAAACTTGGCGAAGGTGCGATCAGGTTTTACATACCAGGTGTCTTCCAGGCGGATGCCAAAGCCTTTCTCGGGGTAGTAAAGACCGGGTTCGATCGTCATGACCGAACCGACTTTCAGGAGGTTGGTCGGGTCATTTTCGAGACCTGTGAAAGGCTTTTCGTGCACGTCCAGCCCAACTCCATGACCGAGATTGTGAATGTAACCCTGCTCAATCTTTGGATTCTGGCGAATCGTTTCGTGCCCCATGGCTTCGTAAAGCTCACAGGTGCGGGCTTGATAGCGAGCGGGGTTGACGCCAACTTCCAGTTCAGACACAACAGTATCGTACACCTGTTTGACCTGCTCGTAAGCCTTCAGAACTTCATCGGGAGCATAGCCCAGACACCACGTGCGCGTGAAGTCGTAGAAATAGCCGCCGCCGGCTTCGCAGGGAAAGATGTCGTAGACGATTGCCTGCCCCAGTTTAATTGGGTCGCTGGGGGTGCCGCTGCTGTGAGGGATGCCGCCATCCCGCCCGATGGCAAAAATGGTACCCTCAGGATTTTCCACGCCAGCTTCTGCCAGCCAAAGGTTTATCCGGGCTTTGACATCGCCAATTGTGAGCGGTTGCCCGTCGGATTTGATGAGTTTCTCATCAACAACCTGGTGGCTGGTGAGCAGGTCGCGTGTTTTTTGAACGACAGAGGTGGTAATGATGCCCATCTGGCGGATGCGTTCGATCTCTTCCGAACTTTTGGTGGCACGCGCCTCGACCATGATCAAGTCCAGGGGGTCACCTACAAAAGCTAATTCCGGGAGGAGCTGCTGCAGGCGGGTGATGAGGGAGAAGAATGGTCCAAATTCACGCACTCCATAGAGCATAACCTTGCCCGTGTTGATTCCAAGATCTTTCAGGATTTGTTTATAGCGCAGCGCCGAGGCTTCAGCCATGTCGTTATTGGCCGGGGTCAAGAACTGCTGGATCGGGTAGTTGGAGTAACTGATCAGGCGATAACCGGTTTTTGCCGCCTCTTCGCGCTCCATCATGCCGTGGAGGAGAATGGGCGTCTGACCGGGGATGTAGAAAAGGTCAGCGTTGGTAACATGGCAACCCCCGGTGAAATAGACCATGTTGGGGTTGTGTTGGGCAGGACCACTGATCCAGAGATAGTTAATGTCGTGTTTCCGCATAAGAGCGTCAAGATCTTGTTTCATGATAATTCCTTCCTTTCAAGGAGGATGGTTTGCAGCGAGGTTAGGAGTGTTTCTTCCTGCCAGGAGAGGACGGTGCGCGGGTCGAGCAGCAGCAGATCTTCCTGCACTCTGGCGATGATCGGTGGATTGGCTTCCCTCAGTTTGGCAGTAAATTTTGCTGGAGATTTCACTTTCAATGCAAACAGGCAGGTGGGCAAGGTTTCTCCGGGCAGGCTTCCGCCTCCAACGGTGGATAGACCTTCCAAAGCGCTGCCATCCTGGAGGCGATCAATCCACCTTTGCACCTGCGCTGTCAGATCTTCAAACGAGCGGGAGAGCATCTGGTAAAGTGGGATCTCCTGCTCTGCTTCTCCCTTGAGGTAGTGAAGAAGGGTGGCTGAAAGGGCTGCCAGGCAGAGTTTATCCGCTCGGATAGCGCGATAAAGCGGGTGGCGGCGGATTTTGGCGAGCAGTTCGTTCTTCCCGACCAGAATGCCGGCCTGTGGGCCGCCCAGGAGTTTGTCGCCAGAGAAGCAAACCAAATCCGCCCCTTTGGAGAGCGTTTCCTGCACGGTGGATTCTTGCGCCAGGCCATATTTGGCTGTGTCCAGAAGAGCACCGGAACCAAGATCCACCATTAGGGGCAGGTTGTGTTGGTGAGCTAATTTGGCAAGGTCCTCGAGGGTAGGTTCCTCGGTGAAGCCAATGATCTTGAAATTGGATTGATGGGCCACGAGCAGCATACTGGCACCTTCGGCGATGGCCTGCTCAAAATCGGATAGGCGCGTGCGGTTGGTGGTGCCCACCTCGACGAGTTTCGCGCCAGATTGCTTCATAACATCCGGAATTCGGAAGCCGCCGCCAATTTCCACTAATTGTGAACGGGAGATTGCTACTTTCTTGCCTTTTGCCAGCGCGCTGAGCGCCAGGAGCACCGCGGCGGCATTGTTATTGACCACCAGGGCACTTTCGCACCCAGTCAGGCGTGTTAGAAGAGCGCTGGCATGCATGTCGCGCTTGCCGCGGGATCCTTTGGCAAGGTCATATTCGAGGGTGGAATAGCCGCTGGCAACACGTTCAATGGCTGCAAGCGCGGCGCGTGAAAGCGGCGCCCGCCCGAGATTGGTATGCAGAAGCACGCCGGTGGCATTGATCACGGCTCGCAGAGACGGTTGGGATTGATGTTCAAGGATGGCTTCCAGCGAGTTTATGAGCTCCTCATCGGAGGGCATTTCAGCGATGTTTTGCACACTTTGGCGCAAATCTTCCTGAAGCTCTCGGATGGCGGAGACAGTCCAGGCGTGCCCATAGAGCCCCAAAAGCTGCTCGGTGCGGGGGTTGTGAAGAATCTGATCTACCGAGGGGATGTCGCGCAGGGAGACCATGATCAGTTGCTTTGTGGGTTAGGTTTCCAGCGGCTGCGTTCCCAGAGCCTGATCAAAAACTCCACCAGGAACAAGGCTGCTGCTAAAACGATCCCCAGGGGAAAGGTCAGCACCCGTCCCATTTGCAGCCAGAGCAAAAGTGCGGCAAAGATGCCAAACCACGTCGCCTGGCGGATGATCACCTGCGGTGCAACTGGGGGTGTGGAGGGAAAGCGCAGGTTCAAGAACCAGGTGAAGGGCAGGAAAAGACCTGTTACGAATATGACCACGAAGAAAAAAAACAACCAGCGCGGACCAATAGTGGGCAGTGTCAGAGTGAGGACCAGTGCCATCCCTATCGCTCCGATGATGATGAGCGCTAACATGCCGGGTAAATAAAACTTAAAGGGGATAGGCTGGTTTTGGTTATCTTCCATGCAGAAATTATACATTATTTCTTAGCTCATTAACGGAGTATGATTGGGTAGCAGGAGTATTGATTTGGAGAAATATGCCCGAAGAATACCAACTCAAAGTGATCGGATGGATTGAATCCGATCTGACTCAAGTGGAAAAGGCTCCGCCCCAGGGCGCTGGTTCCGGGCAGGAAGCCTGGTTGATTCTGGAACCGCAGTACGCGGAGGGCTTGGATGGCATCCAAGTCGGCGACCATCTGCTGGTCTTAACCTGGCTGCATCTTGCCGAACGCTGGCCATTGAAACTCCCGCCTCATGGCAATCACCAAATGCCAGCCAGGGGTGTGTTTGGCACCCGATCCCCACACCGCCCGAATCCGATCGGCGTTCACCTGGTGGAGGTGCTGGCAGTGGAGGGTAACCGCTTGCGCCTGTGCGGCATGGAGGCAGTCGATGGCACTCCGGTGGTGGACATCAAATGCGTCCTGCATTGAACTATTTCGGATGAATCTGATCAACTGCTTTAATCAATTATCCCATTTACAATTATCCCATTTACATAAGAGAACGCTCCCCATCAGGTATAATTGCTCTAGCGCACCTATCCACCCAATCGAGGAGGGAATCATGAAAAAAATACTCACGACATATCTTAAGATTGTCGCAGAAAAAACTGTGCATCAGGAGAGTACCGAAAGTTCCTATTATCGCCCCGTCGAGTTTCTGTTTTCAGAATTTCTCCTTGAAAAGGGACGCAAGATCAAAGTCACAACTCTGCCTAAACCAACTGAAGCGGGCAACCCTGACTTTCGGGTTTGGGATTGGGAAGACTTCATTGTTGGGTAAATCGAAGCAAGACTTCCCAGGGATCTTGATAACCCAACCCCTCACCGACTCCTGCCAAATCATCCTCGTTGCAACCGCCTTGGCGAAGACGATAGAGGTGCAAAGGGAGATTGATGATTTATACTATCGAGTAGACAATGAAACAAAGGACCAAGATAAACACATGTCTGAAGCTTGAAATTGTTATTGTCAAAAAAGATCTAAAAGTAAATCCAGAAAAACCTTGCCAGGTCTCAAAGTTCCTATTATCGATTTACAATTCCTTGAGATCTAATAGTTCATAAACCTCTTCCACTTCGTCTTTGGCTTGATTAATTCTGGAAACTTGTCTCAAACTAAACTCATACTTTAAACCTACTTTAGTGCCAACAAGCTTCTGTCTTAGTTCTTCTTCAAATCTCCCCTTAATCTCACGAATCCCATCTTCGAGATCCTCATGGATTTCGAACCAATTTCGATCTAAACTTAATCCCATTAATGTGCCCCTGACTTTTAAATCTGCTGGAGGTAAAAAATCAATGTGCTTAATCACTCTTATTGCTTCTGTTATGTCAGGTCCTGTCAGTCTTGCACTAATCCACATTTTTTTTGGTGAAATATACTCAGCAACAATCGACCTTTCTTGGGATTCAATTGATTTTAAAAAGGAGAGATAATTAGAAGCTACTCTCACTTGTAATTCCCTTAATTTTTGGGTCAATCCTTCTATGTCGGGTGTGGCATCAATTAGATCAATCAGATTAATAATTGCTTTAGTATTTTCTTCGAGCAGGTCCTCAGCCTGAGAAGCTTGTATATTCACAACCGTCGAACCAGGTGAAGTACTGACAAGGTTTTGTATCAAATTTCGTCTTATTGTTGTAGGAACAGCACCTTTTACTTTTGGTTTCCCGAATAGTGATTGTCCGATAGAATTTATCAATGATTGTAGGCTGGTAAGAATTTCTCCTAGCATTCCGATAGGAGCTTCACCTGGTTTTGTTTCAGGAAAGTTAAAATGAAGTCGTAAAAAACCTCTTCCTTCACTTTGTACATTCTCAATTGTGTGCTGGTCAAAAGATATTTCATTCTCCACATAAACATTGGGTTCTGGTAGCAGATCGTCACTTAGAGAACTGGAAGGAATCTCGACTTCAGAATTTATGGTGAAATTTGATTGATCAATAACGATTAAGTTGGCATAATTAGATTCAGCTTCAGTAAATGTAGTCCGATAATCTATCAATCCATTAGTTAATTCTTCTAGTCTATCGTTAGAAATCGTCACTACTAACCATTGAATTTTGTCTAACTCATCGGATACAAGCATGCAAAGTAGCTTTTGATCAAAATCTGATTCACCCACAAATAAGATAGGCTGGTTGTAGTATTCCAGAACCTTGATGGTTTTTATTTCGCCAAATTTTTTTGTTGTTGGAAGAATACTCATAATATTACTCTTCTTCAATTAGCTCAAAATAATTTCGAATAACAATACCTTCATAACACCAAAGGGTCATGTGTCCACTTCCACAGCCCGGTGGGGTTCTTTTGATTCGCCCACAATTCTCAGTTAAAGTGCCTTTACTTAGCTTCCAGTTTCTGAACACAGGGAAATTACTCCGCATTTTTTTTGCTTTACTAAGTGAAGAAAAAACTGATATTCCACATCCAATACATTCATTTCCGGGTTCTACTCTATCAGGCTTACTTAACTTGTATGGTACGAACGTGTCACTCGTAGAAATATCTCCTTTTACAAAATGAAAAACCTCCATTGTTGTAACAATACTGTCTTCCGGTGGGCAATTATCTGGGAAATATCCGGGGAATACTCGAGTTATTTTATTTTCTTCATTCTCGCCCATCGATTTTATTGTCATTTCATATTTTCCGAAAAGGATAGCGCCATTTTTAAATATTGTCAGAAGAATTACTTCAAGATCAAACTACTGTAAAAAAGAGATACTACAATAGTTTATCCTAAGTGTTGATTTCTGTGTGAAGAAATATCTTGACATCTAATATCCAGACTTACCTACCAACGAAAAGGGTCCATTTAGAAATTGCCTTATTCATAATTACCCCAGTTTGGGTGAAAGCTTTCCCGCCTTTTATAATATAGGTATCAACCTACTAAGGTAGGACAAGTCCGTTAGGGTTGGAATGCATGGCGAACGACTAAGTTGAGCTTGAGATCAGGCTTAATTGTTATTTATCTTTTCTTAATAAGGTGCTTTTACTCTGTCACAATCTGTTTGAATGTCATTATTTAATATGATAAACTCATTTTACTCGTTCATACCCTCTTCTTCCTGGCAAATAAGAGGGAAAAAAACAGACTGTGAAGGGATACCTCCAGGTGAGGTATTTTTTATAAGGTGGCAAAGATGACCAACAAGAATCTGACCAAGAAGGACTCTTATCTCAGGGAGCTGGATAAGCGCGTGCTGATCTTCGATGGTGCCATGGGTACCATGCTGCAGCTGCAGAAACTAACCGCCGTGGATTTTGGCGGAGAGCGCTACTTGGGCTGTAATGACTATCTCACTCTTTCTTCTCCTCAAACTGTTGCCAGGATTCACAGAGCTTACCTCGAAGCTGGCGCTGATGTCGTCGAAACCGACAGTTTCAGGGCTAATCGCCTCACCTTGGCTGATTACGGCCTTGCAGATAAAACCCACGAGATCAATTTTGCTGCGGCACAGATCGCCCGTAAAGCCGCTGATGATTTCACCACACCCGATAAACCTCGCTTCGTCGCCGGTTCCATCGGACCCTCGGGAAAACTCATTTCCACCAACGATCCTGAAATGTCCAACATCAGTTACGAACAGTTGGTGGATATTTTCCGCGAGCAAGCCCGCGGGCTGATCCAGGGCGGCGCGGATCTGTTGTTGATCGAGACCTCCAATGACATCCTGGAAGTCAAAGCTACCATTCACGGCATCCACCTGGCTTTCGAAGAAGAAGGCATCAGGCTGCCCATCCAGGCACAGGTCACGCTGGATGTCAACGGCAAAATGCTGCTCGGCACCGACATCACTGCCGTGCTCTCGATCCTCGAGGGCACGGGCGTGGATGTGGTTGGGATCAATTGTTCCACGGGTCCCGAGCACATGCGCGGAGCGATCTCCTACCTGAGCGAGCACTCGCAACTGCCCATTTCCTGCATCCCCAATGCTGGTTTGCCGATGAACGTCGATGGTGAGGCGGTCTACCCCATGCAGGCAGAGGAATTCTCGTCTGCTCTATCTGAATATGTCAGCCGTTACGGCATTCGTGTTGTCGGCGGGTGCTGCGGCACCACACCTGCCCACATCCACGCTCTGAGCCAAAAAATTGCCAACATCACCCCCTCAAAAATCGAACCGGAAACTTTCGCTTCCCTGGCTTCTTCGGTCCAGGCAGTGGCAATCGAGCAGCAGCCTGCGCCCTTTGTTATCGGTGAGCGCCTCAATGCGCAGGGTTCCCGCGCCTTCAAGCGCCTGCTGCTGGCTGAGGACTACGACGGTATGCTCCAGATTGCCCGCGACCAGGTGGATTTTGGCGCGCATGCCCTCGATGTTAGCGTAGCCGTCACCGAACGCAGCGACGAAGCGGAGATGATGCGCCGATTGGTGAAACGACTTACCCTCGAAGTGCCGGTGCCACTGGTGATCGATACGACTGAACCCGATGTGGTCGAGGCGGCTCTTGAGACTGTTCCTGGGCGCTGTTTGATCAACTCTACTAACTTTGAGGCTGGCGACGCCAAACCCCGACGCATTTTCGCCCTGGCACGCCAGCACGGCGCGGCTGTGCTGGGGCTGACGATCGATGAAGAAGGCATGGCGCGCACAGCCGAACGCAAACTGCAGATCGCCCGCCGGTTGGTGGAGCTGGCAGCAGAGTACGATCTGCGGCCTGAAGACCTCGTCATTGACGACCTGACCTTCACCCTCTCCACCGGAGAAGAAATCTACCGCGATTCTGCCATCCAGACCCTGGAAGGTATACGACTGATCAAGAAAGAGCTGCCCGGGGTGCATACATCCCTGGGTGTCAGCAACGTTTCTTTTGGTTTTTCTCCTGCGTCACGCAAGGTACTCAATAGCGTTTTTCTATATCATGCCGTTGAGGCTGGGCTCGATATGGCCATTCTCAATCCCGCGCAGGTCAAGCCTTATGCGGAAATCCCGGTAAATGAACGCGAACTGGCGGAAAACCTGATCTTCAACCGCTCAGACGCAGCCCTGCCGGACTTCATTGCTTATTTCGACTCTGTTGTGACCAGTGAGGATGACCAATCCGCCAAAGCAGACCCATTTGAAGGGTTGAACCACAGCGAGAGGCTGTTCCAGAAAGTCCTGCGCCGTCACAAAGCTGGCATTGAGGAAGATATCGATGCCATTCTCGCCGAGCACGCTGATCAGCCTAAGGGTGCGGTTGCAGTGACAATCCTCAACGATGTTCTGCTGCCTGCGATGAAAGAAGTTGGCGATCGCTTCGGTGCGGGAGATCTTATCCTGCCTTTTGTTTTGCAGTCCGCGGAGGTTATGAAAAAGGCTGTTACCCACCTTGAAAATTACCTGGATAAGCAGGAAGGTCTCTCCAAGGGCAAACTCGTGCTCGCGACCGTGTTTGGCGACGTGCACGACATTGGTAAGAACCTGGTGCGGACAATCCTCGCAAACAACGGTTACGAAGTAGTTGACCTGGGCAAACAGGTGCCAATGGAGACGATCATCTCCGCCGCGATTGAAGAAAAGGCCAGCGCTATCGGTCTGAGCGCACTGCTGGTCTCCACCAGCAAGCAGATGGCGCTGATCATCAATGAACTGCAGCGCCGTGGGATGGACATCCCGGTGCTGATTGGCGGAGCAGCGATTAACCCGGCGTTTGGCCGGCGTATCCTGCGGACCGAAAGCGGAGAGTACTACCGGGGCGGCGTTTACTACTGTAAAGACGCCTTCGAGGGCTTGAATGTAATGAACCAACTCTCGGATCCTGCCCGTAAGGAAGCTCTGCTGGCGACGGTTAAAGAAAAAGCCGATCAGGAATTTGGCAAGAAAAGAACAGAACCTCCAGCTTCCATTACCGAAAAGAAATCGAATGTCAGACCGGCAGCATTTATCCCAGAGGTGACTAAGTGGGGCCCCAGGGTGGTGCGTGATTTGCCTTTGCAGGCTGTGGCAACCCACCTGGATCTGAAATCCCTTTACCGCATGAATTGGGGCGGCACGGGGTTGAAAGGCGAGGAATGGGAAAAAATACAAGCGGAATTTGACGCCCGCAGGCTGCGCATGCTGGCTCAGGCGGAGAAAGAAGGCTGGTACAAACCCCAGGCTGTTTACGGATACTTCCCAGCCGCTTCCGAAGGAAATGACCTGATCGTCTTTGATCCGGCATCCCTTGGCAAAGACTTGCGCGAATTGACCCGTTTTACCTTCCCACGCCAGCCCGCTGGCGAACAACTCTGCCTTGCGGATTACTTCATGCCCCTCAGTTCGGGTGTGATGGACGTGGTTGCCCTGCAGGTGGTGACGGTTGGCAAGCAGGCGACGGAGCGTTTTGAAGCGCTGGACGCGGCAGCGGAATACTCGGAGGGTTTCTTCTTCCACGGGCTGGCTGTGCAGCTGGCTGAGGCAACCGCGGATTACCTGCATAAGCAGATCCGCCGTGAGCTCAAAATGAACCCGGAGCAAGGTTTGCGCTATTCCTGGGGCTATCCCTCCATACCGGACCTGCAGGACCACCGAAAAGTCTTTGATTTGCTGCCTGCCGAGCAGGAGCTCGGCATGAGCTTGACCTCAGCATATCAATTAGTGCCCGAGCAATCCACTGCAGCGATCATTCTGCACCATCCCGACGCGCAGTACTTCAACGTCGGCACCAGCCTGACCGACAGAGCCTTTGCAGGGTAGAAGCTGCTGCCACAGAGCTGGTTCTTTGTAAGAGTGTTGGCATGGTTGCCATGCATGCAAGTCATGCAACAGAAAAATAAAGAAAAATAAGTTCGCGAAATTACTGTCGAGAGCTTCCCGCCTGATTCAGGATCTTTCCTACCAGGTGGGAGGCGGATTCCAGCTATTCTATGCATGCTTTTACCCCACTGGATATTGAGGTACAATTCCAGTGTTCAAGGATGGATGCCATGAAGAAAATTCCAGGAATCATACTTGTTTTGCTCACCATAGCATTGCTAATGAGTGCTTGTGTTGCCCCGGCGACGCCAACGTTGACTGATGCTGAAAAAACAGCCATAGCTGGCACAGTCACTGCTGTTTTCTCCAAACCCACTGACGAAGTTCAGCCCAGCGCTACCCCTTCGCCGACCGCGCCTCCCACACCCGAACCCACTCCGACTGTGGCTGTGCCTGTGGGTCCGGACACTTACCCCGAGGGTGTCAATCCGCTGACGGGTCTGAAGGTCGAAAATCCCGAGCTGCTCCATCGCCGTCCAGTCATCATGAAGATTTCCAACCATCAGATCGATTATCAACCGCAGTGGGGTCTTTCCAAAGCGGATCTCATCTTTGAATATTACATTGGTTGGGGTGCTAACCGTTTTGCCGCCCTCTACTATGGGCAGGATTGCGACCGTATTGGTCCTATTCGCTCGATCCGCCGTGTAGATGGTCACCTCGGCAGCCTCTACCAGGCTGTAGTTGGTTCCACCGGCGGAGATGGCAACGATGTGCTGCCCTATCTCAACAATTACATCCCGGGTCGCTACTTCCTGGATAAATATCTCTGCCCTGGCGTCTGCGACGATGGTCGCAATGTGGTTTACAGTGTTTTTGGTGATTCAGCCGCGCTCTCTGAGTATTTCAATAACCAGGGTTACGCCCTCGAAAACCCGGATCTGAGTGGTATGGCTTTCAGTGCTACCCCTCCGGAAGGAGGCGAATCTGGGACCAGTGCCTGGATCAGCTTCGGGGCGGGGGAAGGGAGCGAGTTTGTCTACGATGAAACCAGCGGCAAGTATTTGCGCTTTGCAATGGACGAAACCACCAACAACGTCTACGGCCCTTCGATCGATCAGAACACCGGTGAACAACTTGCGTTCTCGAACCTGATTGTCATCAACGCGCCTTACACTGAATATAAAACGACGCTGCACAGCATCGACCTGATAGGCAACACCGGTGGTCTGCCCGCCACAGTTTTTCGCGATGGCAAGGCATACGAGATCACTTGGAAAACCCCGAACCCCGCTAAGCCGATCCAGTTTTTTGACGGGAATGGCAATCCATTCCTGCTCAAACCCGGTAATTCCTGGATCGTTCTGCTCGGCACGAGCTCACCGGTGAACATTGAAGGGGGGGAGTGGAGCTT
>ENA-UPSM01002774-UPSM01002774.1-activated-sludge-metagenome-genome-assembly--contig:-NODE-2774-length-20705-cov-5.061308_pt1 | contig 20705 bp, 19 predicted proteins | sample MGYA00238181_ERZ773283 | MGnify/ENA primary metagenome ERZ773283 (study PRJEB29023, sample SAMN05720199) | activated sludge metagenome | isolation source: Anaerobic digester | place: Japan...
GACGTCCCTTGCGGGTTCGGCTTGTACGCCAACGAGATTCTGGACCCCCACAAGGGGCCGCATTGGCCCAGACCTCCCCGCGCGTTGTCGGTCCACACCGTCCAGAAGGCGCTCGCGGGGAGAGCTCAGGCGGGCAAATTCCTGACCACCGAAGTCCCTTGCGTGACGCCCAGCCACAAGCTGGAGTCGGGCCACGGCTACGGGGCCATCGCCGTCGACCAGGACAGCGCCCTGCTGTGCCGTCCGTGCGTGGAGCTGGACATCGGACACGCGGTGCTGCGGTTCGTGATGGACCCCGCGGAACTGGACATGAGTCCCGAAGTCCCCGACCTCGCCGACAGGATCCAAGCCGGCGCCCGCGAATGCGAAATGGCCTTGTTCACGGCCTTGGCGTCGCTCTGATCTTCGAGCGGTCGCGCGAGCCGTCTCCCGGCGGCTCTCGACGCGCTACAGGAAGTTCGCGAGCGAGGGTTGGATGATCTTCGCGCCCACCTGCATGGAAGCCTGGTACACCTGCTGGCGGGTCTGGAAGTCGGAAATCGTCTTGGCGAAGTCCACATCCTCGATCAGGCTCGTCTGCTGCAACAACGCCAGATGGTCCTCCCTGTTCTGGTCGTGGGTCAGCGAAAGCCGGTTGGAACGCGATCCGGCGCTGGTCTGCGCCTGCAGGAGCCGTTGCAGCGAGTCCGTGATTTCCGGCATGCTGGCCTGGACCTGCCGGGAATCGTCCACGTGCAGGCCCTGCATCAGATCGATCAGCGAATCGAAGACCGAAACCTCGGCGGTGGATCCGAACGCCTGGTCGGGCAGCACGTTCACCTGCACGGTGGTGTCCTGCTGGACTTCGCGCTCGACGGTTCCCGTCATGTCCAGTTCGGATTTGCGGATCCAGCCGAAGCTCGCCTGGATGCCCCCCGGCGTGGCGGCGAGCGCCGTTGCGGCGGGGGTCAGGAAGGTGACGCGCCCGGTCTTGTATTCCACCGTGTAGTCGGTCTCTTCGGTCAATCCCGCGATGGAAAGGCTTCCAGGCAGGATGTTCCGGGCGCCGGGATTGCCGGTCGCCGTGTTGGAGTCGCGCAGGGTGGTGTCGTAGAGCTGCAGCGTGGCGGGCACGGCGGCGAGCGAGGTCCCGTTGGCGTTGGGTGCCGCGAAGATCGCGTCGGTGGCGGTTTCCACGGTGTACGGGGGAACCTCCGTCTGCGTGCCGGAAAAGATGAATTCGCCCTTGAGGGTGGTGTTGGCGATCGACAGCATCTGGTGGGTCAGCGCCAGCACCTCGTCGCGCAGGTAGATCCGTTCCTTGGCGGAGTAGGTGTCGTTGGCGCCCTGGATCGCCAGCTCGTTGGCGCGCTGCAGGACGTCGTTTCCGGACTTCAGGGCCGTCTCGGACGTGGACAGCCAGGAAATGCCGTCCTGCATGTTGCGCAGGTACTGGTCCTGCCGGTTGGTCTGCGAATGGAGCTTGAGCGCCTTCACCACGCCCACCGAATCGTCCGATGGCTGGTTCAGCGCCTTGCCGGTGGCCAGCTGGGTCATCAGGGTGTTGAGCTTGCCTGCGTTGGATTGGATCCCGATCTGGACGTTGTCCGAGATCATCCCGTAGGTGATGCGCGTCATGGGTACCTCACCTTCCCAGGCCGATCAACGTGTCCATCAGCTGCGAAATGGTGCTGATGTAGCGCGCCGAAGCCTGGTAGCTGTTCTGGAATTTGACCATGTTGCCGAGCTCCTCGTCCATCGAGACGCCGGCGATCTCGTCGATCTGGGTCTGCAGGTAGGTCTTCAGGTTGCCGGCCGTCTCCAGGGTGCTCGCGGCGCGGCTCTTTTCCGCGCCGAGCTTGCCCACCATGCTGGAATAGGCGTCGCCCAGGGTGGCCGTGTCGGTGCCGAACTGGTCCGGCATGGCGATCTTCATCTGCGCGATCTGCGCGATCTTGAGCGCGTTCTTGCCGTCGCCCTGTCCGTTGAAATCCGGGCTCGTGTACCGGAAATCGACCGTGATCGCGGTCCCGGGGGGTACGCCCGCGGCGTTGTTGAACACGATGGTTCCGCCGCGGTAGTCCACCGTGTAGTCGTTGCCCGCGCCTTCCTTCAGGAGCGCCGACGGAGGTCCCACGGTGCGCACGACCACCGAACCCTGCGAAAAGTTGCGGTAGTCCGTGTTCACGGTGTTGCCGATGTCCAGCGGGGTGCCCGCAGGGGGCACGGTCAGGTTCAGGGGCGCTCCCAGGGCCTGCGAGGTGCCGCCCAGCGCCGCCGCGACATAGGCGGTTCCGTTCTTCACGGTGGCCGACAGCGCCATGGTGCTGGCGCCGGTCGTTTCCGGATCGAAGAAATCCGTCCCGGTGGTGCCCGCGAGGTCGAACCCCTGCCGGTGCTGCTCGTTCACCGCCTGCGCCAGGCGTCTGGCGAAATCGTCCAGCTGCGACTGGTACCTGGGAATGATCGTGTCGCGGGTGTCGAACAGGCTCTTGATGGAGCCCGCCTTGGGTTCGAAGACCTGCCGTGTGCTGGTGAGGGTGAGCGAGGTCTGGCTCACCTGCGTGCCGTCGGGAAGGTCGAACAGGTTGCGCTCGACCTTGAGCGGCATCGCTCCGGTCCCCGACACCACGAGGCTGCCGGCGGTCGTCACGATGTAGCGGCCCTGGGCGTCCTCCGTGTAGGAAACGTCCATGTACTGCGACAATTCCCGGAACTTGATCTCGCGCTGGTCGCGGGTGTCGTTGGCGTTGGTGCGGATGCCGCCCATTTCCGCTTCGGCGATGGTCTGGTTGTCCTGCGCGATGCCTTCCAGCAGGATGTTGACCTTTTCCGCGTAGGCGGCGATCTCGTCGTTCTTGGTGCGCACCAATTCGGTGAACTGGCCGCCCAGGTCCTGGAACCGGCCCACCAGCGAGGCCGACGCGTCCAGAACCGCCTGGCGGGCGGTGACGTCGGCGGGATTGTTGGCCAGATCCTGCCAGGATGCCCAGAATCTGTCAAGGAACGTGTTCAGGCCCGAATCGCTGGGTTCGGTCAGCACGTTCTGCACCGATTGCAGGTCCTTGTCCAGCTGCTGGCGTTCTCCCACCTGCGATTCCACCGCCTGCATCTGGCGGTCCAGGAGTTCGTCGCGCATGCGCCGGATGTCCTGGATGTCCACGCCGTAGCCGACCTGCCCGAAGTTGCCGTCGATGCGCGCTCCCGCCACCAGGTTGGCGCGCTTTCGGCTGTAGCCTTCGGTGTCGGCGTTGGTGACGTTCTGGCCCACCAGGTCCAGCTGGGTCTGGGCCGCGCTCAGGCCGCGCGATCCGATGTTCAGGAGTCCGAAGAGCGACATGGCGCTACGCCTTCCATGCCCGCTGGAACACCGGCACGGCCGTTCCCGCGGTCCGCTGGCCGCTGCGGACGTAGGCCGCGGGCGGGCGGATCGAGCGTGTCGCCGCCTCCTGGGCCAGCCGGATGGCGCCTTGCGAAACCTTCAGCCCGATCAAGGCCAGTTCGCTGGAGCGCCGGCCCGCGTCTTCGGCCAGGATCACCGCGTCCCGCAGGTTCTTTCCCGCCGCGCGCAGTTGGTCGGCCCAGGCGGCCGGGAGCCGGTCGGCGAGATCGGTCAGCCGCGGCGGAGGGTCGTCGGGCAATTCGAGCTCGATCGCCAGTTCCAAGGTCGATCGGATCCGCATGTCTTCCTCGTCGGCGATGGCCACGAGTTCGCGTTCCATGGCGTCCACCGACGCGGCCATGTTCGCGAAGCGTCCGGCGACCATGTCGGCGTGGTGGGATTCGGCGAAGCCGGCCCAGGCGAGATTGCGCGTGCGCAACCGCTCGAGGCAGGCCAGGAGGACTTCGAGGGCGTGGGGCTTGGCGTTCATGGCGTGCTCCGGAATTGGGCGCGGGCGGCGGCCACGCGTTTCACGTAGTCCTGGGTCTCGCGGTAGGGCGGGATTCCGCCATGGGCTTCCACGGCGCCGGGGCCGGCGTTGTAGGCCGCAAGCGCGAGCTGGTCGGATCCGAACCGTTCCTTCATGCGGGCCAGGTACCTGGCGCCGCCCAGGACGTTCTGGACAGGATCCGTCGGGTCGACCCCGAGCTCGCGGGCGGTGGCCGGCATGAGCTGCATGAGGCCGATCGCCCCCTTGGGGGAGCGGGCGGCCGCGTTGCCGCCGGATTCCGTCTGGATCACGCTCCGGATCAGGTCGGCGGGCAATCCGGTTTCCGTGGCGGCGCGCGCGACGGTCCGCGACAGCTCCGCCGGAGAGAGCTTGGCTTCGGCGACCTTGGAGTACGCCCCGGTCGCCTCGGGCAGGGAGCGGGGGAGAGGCGCGGGCAGGGAGGGCATCGATTCGCCGCGTTCGGCCTGTCCCAAGAGGTGCGGGTAGAGCATCTTCGCCAGCCCGAACCCGCCGGCCTGCGCGACCTGGTCGGCCATCCCGTCCCAGGCCATCGACATCTGCTGTTCGGTGGCGCCGTCCTGGGGTTCTTCGCTCAGGATCTTGGTCGCGTTGCGCATCGACTGGAACACCTGTCTCACCAGGATCGCCTCGAAATCCTGGGAAGCCTTCCAGGCCTTCTTCTGGTTCGCGGTCGTCGGCGGCGGGGTGGTTCCCGACAGTTGGCCAGCGGCATTGATGGACATGGGCAGCCTCCCTGCTTTCCCCGTTCGTAAAGCGAAGAGAATGCCAGCAATCCATGTGGCAGAAATATGGAGGGAACCCCTGGCGTCGCTCGGCAAAGACTACCGGGCGACCGTTTTGGACCGTGATCGGATCCTCTTGGTGCCTTGCGACCGGCGCTTGACTAGTTTATTCTATCCGGGGAACAGAAGTCCCCCGTGCGGCCACTTGGATGGAGAACGTGTGAAGATTCTCATCGTCGAGGACGATCCCACTAGTACGCTGATTCTGGAACGATCGCTGCGCAAGGCGGGGTACGAGACCCTTTCCGCCTCGGACGGGGTGGAAGCCCTCGAGATCCTCAAGGAGCAGCCCTGCGACGCCATCGTGTCCGACTGGATGATGCCCCGCATGGACGGCATCGAACTGGTGCATCGCATCCGCTCGGTCGTGCAGCCCTTGCCGGTGTTCCTGATCGTGACCTCGCTGTCCATGCCCGAAGCGCGTTCGCATGCGCTCCAGGCCGGCGCCGACGACTACCTCGCCAAGCCGTTCGCCGTGCCCGAGGTGCTCGAGCGTCTGGCCAACTGTCTGGCCCGCCGCCAGCAACCCGAACCTCTCCCGTCGTCGTTTCGGCGGACGCCTTCCACGTTTCCCATGGATCCCCCTCCCACGTTCGTGGGAATCGGCATCACGGCCAGCACGGGCGGCCCCGAAGCCGTCCGCGAGGTCATCCGGGGGATCGGTCCGTTCAAGGAAAGCGCCGTCTTCCTGGTCCTGCACGGCCCCGCCTGGATGCTGGAAACATTCGCTTCTCGCCTGCAGCGCGAAACCACCATGCCGGTGCGCCTTGCCGAAGACGGAATGGTCGTGGAGCCCGGCAAGATCTATCTGGCGCCCGGCGACTGGCACATGACCGTGGCCCAGGGGCCGGTCATCAAGCTCGACAAGGAACCGCCCGAGAACTACATGCGCCCGGCCGCCGATCCGTTGTTCCGGACCTTGGCCTCGGTGTTCCAATCCAACGCCATTGCCGTGATCCTGACCGGCATGGGACGCGACGGAGCCCTGGGCGCTGCGGAAATCGTCGCCCACGGCGGGTCGGTTCTCGCGCAGGATCCGCGCACCGCGGTCGCGCCGTCCATGCCGCAGACGGCCATCAACGCGGGTGTGGTCACGCAATCGCTTCCGCTCCAGGATATCGCTCCGGAAATTTTGCGCAAGGTCGGCTTGCATTCGGAATCGGATTCCAGCGCGTCCTGATTTCGGGAACAGGTTCGGGCGCCACCCCTTGGCAGGGGTCGCCACCCTGCGGGCTCCCTCGATTCCTCGGTCGGTGCCGTGCTGACCGTTGCAAGGGCGAGGCATGCCTGGCACCCTTCGGGTGCCACCGCCCGCTTTGCGATGCCATGGCGGTCGCCCCTACGGAATTTGGCACGGTCACCCGCCGTTGGCGGCCCTGCGGTCGGCTGGCGCGTGGGGGCATGCGATCGCGTGGACCATCGTCCGTCGGTGCCGTGCTGGCTGTTGTAAGGGCGAGGCATGCCTCGCCCCTACAATGATGGCACGGCACCGTCGGGAATTGGTTTTGACAGAAACTTGACCGATGGATCTGCGGACAACGGCCGTCCGAAAAGGTATTGTTGCGCACATGCGCCAGTCCGTCGTCTACCGTAGTCTTCTTGTCGCCGCGATCCCCGTCTTCGCCCTGGACGAAAAGCCCGTCCTGGAGCAGGGGGGGATGGAAATGGGACTCCGCCTGGGGTTCGACGCCACCTACCAGATGCTCGACGATTCCTGGGCGATGTCCAGCGCGCAATCGCCGGGCGCACCCGTGGCGTACGGATCGGAAGCCTATTTCAAATACGGCATGAACGAAAAGTCCGATCTCGAGGTCGTGCTCCCGTGGGCGTTCCGCGACAAGGATTGGACCAGCCTGGAAGGACGCGACGATTCCTACGGCGGGTTCGACCGCCTGCACCTGGCCGCCAAGATCCGTCTTCTCAAGAAAGGGACCGCCGGTCTGATCGCCGGGTTCTCGTTCCCCTTGGGCCACGCGAAGGTGGTCGGGTTCACGCCCGAATGGGGCTTCACGCTCGGGACCTTTGCCGGGTACCGCAAGGCCAATTGGTGGATCGACGGGCTCGGGACCTGGTCGACCACCCCCAAGAACAGCGACGGGTTCCAGCCCGGCGACGTCACCTTGCTCACCGCGCGCGGCGGCCTGCAGCTGGAAGAAGGCATCGCTCCCGACTTCGGGATTTCCTACGCGATGACCGGTCACCCCAGCATCGACGATGTGGACAACGGTCCCGCCGTGCACAAGATCACGGCGATCCCGGGCTGCCAGCTGATGCTCGACGAGGAATGGACCCTGGAGGTCCGTTTGCCGGTCGTGGTGAGCGGCGCGAACACCCATGCGAGCGCCGGGCTTTCGCTGGGAATCATCGGGTATTTCGAGCCCTGACGGAATTGGGAGCGGATCGCGGTCGCGACGAGCTAACTTTGCCGCCCTGTGAGCCAGAGACCATGCATCGTGATCGTGGGGCGTGCCAACGTCGGCAAGTCCAGTTTGTTCAACCGTTTGTTGGGACATCGGGTGGCCGTCGTGCACGACCGCCCCGGCGTCACCCGCGACCGCCACTTCCGCGAATGGGATTTCGAGGGGCGCCGCTGCGACCTCGTCGACACCGGCGGCTTCATCGATGAGACCAAGGATCCGTTGGCCCACCAGGTGCGCCAGCAGATCAACCTGGCCTTGGACGCCGCCGATGTGGTCCTGTTCCTGATCGATGCCCGCACGGGTCTCACCTACGACGACCTGCAGATGGCGCGCCAGGTGCAGCGCGGCGGCAAGCCCGTTCTGCTGTTGGCGAACAAGGCCGAGCGTCCCCAGGACCGCGAAGCCATCGTCGAATGGCTCAAGCTGGGGCTTGGACCGGCAAATCCCGTGTCGGCCACCACCGGCTACGGATTCGACGGCCTGATCGAGCGCCTGCGCGTGCTGGTGCCGCAGGGCGGTTCCAAACCGAAGGACGACGACAGGATCCGCATGGCGATCCTGGGCCGCCCCAACGCGGGCAAGAGCACCCTCGTGAACCGCTTGCTGGGCGAAGACCGCATGATCGTCTCGCCGGTGCCAGGGACCACGCGCGATTCGGTGGACGCCCAGTTCACCTGGGAAGGACAACGGTTCCAGGTCACCGACACCGCAGGGCTGCGCAAGAAGGCCCGGGTCCACGACGACGTGGAATATTTCTCCAACATGCGTTCGCTGGAATCCATCCGGCGTTCCCATGTGGCGATCCTGCTGGTGGATTGCCTGTCCGACACCTTGCTGGAAGACGGCCTTCCCGAGCAGGACCTGCGCATCCTGCGCCAGGTGGAAGAAGCCGGCAAGGGCCTGGTGATCGGGTTGTCCAAGTGGGACGCGGTCGCCAAGGACCACAAGACGTTCGACGCCCTGGTGAAGGATCTGCGCATCCGGGTTCCGGCGCTGGCCGAAACCCCCATCATCGCCTTTTCCGGCCAGGACGGCCTGCGCGTGCCGCGGCTTCTGTCCGAGGTCGTGCGGGTGCGCAAGGGGCTTTCCAAGGTCCTGGGGCGCGAGAAGGTGATCGAATACTTCGATCAGGCGCTCAAGATCCAGAAGCCGCCCTATTCGCACGGACATCCGGTGACGCTGAACCGTTGCTGCCAGGTGCACGTGGATCCGCCCATGTTGGCCTTCGAGACCGACAATCCCGACCAGGTGGCCGAATCCTACCGCCGGTACCTGCGCGCCAAGGCGATCGAGTTCTTCGATCTGGGCGGCGTGCCTTTGCGCATCGCCTTCCGCGACAAGCTGGAACTGCGCACCGACGAAGACCTGGCCCGTTTTGGCGGCGACACGGTGGTTCCGCGCCCCGAAGGTTCCAAGGAGGGGCGCCGGATCCGCAAGCCCAAGGTCGCCAAGACCAAGGCGCCCGAACCTGCCGAAGACGCCCCGTTCAAGGAAGACCGCGCCACGCCTCGCGTCAAGCGCGCCCCCAAGAGCACGCACGACAACAAACCGGCCAGGCCCGTGCGCATGGCGCGCGAACCCAAGCCGCTGCCCGAATCCAAGCTCAAGAAGGTGGGCAATCCGGTCAAGCCCCCGCGCTCGGCCAAGCCCGCCCCCAAGCGGCCCCCGCGCAAGGGAAAATGACCGTTTAGGGCAAAAACTGTCATAGCCCGGTTGTGAAAACCGTACTCGGAGTGTCGATTCGCGATGGCGACGAGAAGCTCGCGGTTTGGCACCACAAGATGGTTCGAGCTGAACGAGTCGTCGCGGGTCGGCGCTCCGCTGCGAGTACTACGATGCGGCGTGGTTCTCAGCCCAGGTGCGGGAGCTTCCAGGTGGGCATGCGCGCCACCAGGAGCAGCAGGGCCAGGCCGTAGTAGAGCAGCAGGGCCTTGAACTTCTCGCGGGAATCCTTGAGCTTGCGGATCTTGACGCTGCCCACGTGGGCCAGCGCCAGGGCCGCGATCGCGATGAACGGATGCTCGATCACGGCCAGGCGGATCTCGCGGTTGCCCATGGCTTCGCCCATGTTGGAAAACGCGTTCTGCGCCACCGGCGACACGAACATCAGCACGATCCCGAGCAGGAACTGGATGTCCAGCGCGATGGGGAACAGTTTGCGGGCCTTGTCGTCGGCGGGGAGCCATCCGCCTTTGGCCAGGATTCCGGTGGTGGCCCGGAACAGCGCGTAGAGCCCGACCGCCAGGATGGCCCAGCGGAACGAATTGTGCAGGAACAGCGTGGTCGAATAGGCGGTCAAGGTGTCGTCTCCGGTTCTGGTCTCGAGGGAGGCATCAATGAATAAAAATCCGTCTCATCCAGCCACCGCGATCGCGAAGATGGGTCAGGCGACGGATTCCGTCTTTCGCGGACCGGTGCCGAACAGGGCCACGAGCGCGCCGGCAAGGACCAGCGCCCCGATCGCCCACGACCAGGTGGGGAGCACCTTGACGCCGATCCAGGTGCTCCAGGCGCCGAACAGCAGGAAGATGCTCGCGCAGGTCCAGCGAACGGGCTTTTCGGGCAGCTTCGCCCCCAGGTAGACCCCGACTCCGATGGCGATCGCGTCGGAAAGGACCATCCCGATGGTGGAGCCGAGCCAGACGGGAACCAGGTCCTTGATGTGTTGCGTGGTCACCGCGGCGGTGGTGAGCATGGTCTTGTCGCCCATTTCGGCGATCAGGAAGGTCCAGAACACCACAAGGAACGGCGTGGTCGACCTACGGATGCCCGAGGTCTCGTCGTCGCCTCGCAAGGTCCAGATCCCGAAGACGATGAACGACAACCCCGCGAGGTAGGCCACCCAAGGCCCGGCCAGGATGTTGCCCAGCAGGCCTCCGAGCGCCACCGACACGATGTGCGCGACCGCGGTGGCCGCGGCGATTCCGGCCAGCACGAGGCCGGGTTTGTAGCGACCGGCCAGGGTGAGGGCGACCAGCTGGGTCTTGTCGCCCATTTCGGCGAGGAAGACCATGACGAGCGATACGATGAATGCGTCCATGGGGGCAAAAGGTATTACCCGCTCGAGTGGTCTTCAGGGGGTCTTCGACGGCTCAGGCTTTCCTTCGGCCACTTTGGTTGCCGGCTTCGGGAGGGATTGGTGGATCGGTTCCGGGCAGGCGGCGTGGGAACGCTGGCAGACGGCCGCCACACCGGGGATCTGGAAGGCTTCCCGAAGCCAGGGGAGTTGCGCCTCGCGGAACGGAACCGAATCCCACAGGTCGTTGGTTTCCTGCGGATCGGTCCGGAGATCGAACAATCCCCCTTTGGCGCCGCTGCTGAACACGAACTTCACGCCGTCGCGAAGGACGTATCCGCCTTCGATGTCCCACGAGCGGATGTCGCCGGTGTTCTGCCCGATGATCGTGCGCGGCCCCGCGGGCTCGCGCAGCAGGCTGGCGCCGTCCAGGAACTGTCGCACCCGCGGCTGGTCCAGGATTCCCAGCAGGTCGTAGATGGTGGGAGCGACGTCCAGGAGCTGCACGTCCCGGGAAGCCCAGGCGAGCAGGTTCCGGCGCAGGATCTGTCCGGCCGGGGTGGCCGCCAGGCGTTCGGGAACCCGGATCGCGAAGGGGATCCGGATCGTCTCGTCGAAGAACGAATTGATGCGTCCGATCTTCCGCGCGCCGATGTTTTCGCCGTGGTCGGAGACCATGATCACGAGGGTGTTTTCCAGCAGGCCCGATCGGCGGAGACGTTCCAGCCCGACGCCCTGGATGCTGTCCACGTAGCGCACCGATGCCTGGTAGCGCTCGCGACCGGCCAGCGGCAGATCGGTCCTGTCGGGGCCGGGGTAGAACGGGTTGTGGTTGGAATTCAACTGCCACACGCCCAGGAACGGCCCCTTGGTTTCCGCCAGGACCTTGGACAGGCTGTCGAGCGTCAGGGCGTCGTCCACCCCCAGGTCGTTGTTGCGCGGGATGTCCCAGTCGGGGCGGTGCACCACGCGGTCCAGGGATCCGAAATAGTACTGGTCCAGGTGCTCCCAGCGCCAATCCTGCGAGGTGACCAGGAACGTGCGCATTCCGGCGGCCTTGGCGGCCTGGAAGACCGATGGCGAGCGATGGAACCGGAACGTCGACGAATGCGGCGCCACGCCGGTCAGCAGGCTGGGGACGCTGACGGAGGTCGAGCTGGAGTTGGATCGCCCGTGGGGGAACGCCACGACCAGGGAGTCGGCCAGGAATCCGGAGGTCCTGGGCGCCAGGGCGCCGGGGTCGAGCGAATCGAGCAGATTCTGTCCCGGATGGAAGGCGTCGGAGCGCAGCGATTCGTGGAGCACGATCAGCACGTTGCACGGGACCGGCGCGGCGGGCGCGGCGAGCTCGATGCGGTTGGGGCGCTGCAGGTTGGTCCGGTTGCCCGTCATCATGAGGCCGTACTGGAAGAACACGCGCGACCAGTTGGCCAGGAGCGGCAGCGGCTCCTGGAACCGATGCCAGCCCAGGGCGAAGGGCGAGATGGCGCCCAGGCAGACCACCGGCACCGCCGCGAAGGCGACGCGCTTCCAGCCGAGGGCGGATCTTGTCAGGCGGCTCCAGGCGCCGATCCCCAGCAAATGCAGTCCCGCGAGCGCGGGGATGGAAACGGCGAACCACACCACCGCCCAGGGAGTGAAGCCGTCCTGGACCATGGACCAGGCGTTGCGCCATTCCACGATCGCGAATTCCAGGGCGTGGACGTTGGGGAGGTGGTAGAACACCTCCCGGTAGCCGGCGCTGAGCGCGGTGGCGAACGACAGGGCGGCCGCGTCGAACGCGACCAGTCCCCGGAACAACGACCGCGGCGTCTTCCCCGGACGCGAGCGGATCCAGACCAGGAGCACCAGGAAGGAGATCCAGGCCGACAGGTCCCAGGCGAAGCCTGTGGCCCAGACGCCCCATTGCAACGCGCTCCATTCGAGGAACACGGCGTGCTTGTCGATGAAGAGATCCAGGCCCACGAAGCAGGCCGGAAGGGCGAACAAGGCCGCCAAGGTTCCGAGTCCGGACTTCAAGGGGGCTATTTGGGCTGGAGGGCGGTTTCGAGCAGCTTCTTGGACGAATCCGCGACGAATCCCGTCTGGTCGGCGGACAGCGTGTCCAGGGCCAGGCGGATCAGGCTCGTGTCGCCCGAAGCGATGGCGAGTTCGGCGCCTTGCATCAGGCGCTTGGCGTGGTCTTCCAGTTCGGAAAGGCTGTCCATGCGATGGTAGAGGATGCTGTCGTCGCTCTTGGTGACGATCTGTTCGTTCTCGCGCATCGTGCGGTAGGCGTGCAGCGCGGCCGGGAACTGGCGCTGGCGGTAGAGGCTGTCGGCGTGCGCGAAATGCGCGCGCGAGCCTTCGCCCTGGTGCTTGTACCACTGCCAGAACGCGATGCCCCCGATCGCGAGGACCAGGAAGATCACGATGTCCCACTTGGAAACGAACGGTTCCTTCTTTTCCTCTTCGGGCACCGGAGGGAGGAGGTCTTCGTCGGGGTTGGGCTGGGCGGGTGTCTCGCTCACGTTGGGTTCACTCCTTGTGCGATGATTCCTGCGCCAATATAGGCATCGCCCGGTTCCAGGATCCGGACGCGGCGCGATTGGGGGCCGGTGATTTCCAGCCGCACCGTGAAGTCGGGGACGACGACGCCTTCCAGGCGGTCGGCCCATTCGATCAGCAGGACGTGGCCGTCGTCGACGAGCCGGTCCAGGTCCAGGCCAAGGGCTTCTTCCGCCGATCCGAGCCTGTAGAGGTCCAGGTGCTGGATCGTGGGGGCGACGTCCGGATACCCGTGCACCAGGGCGTAGCTGGGCGAACGCACCGCTTTGGTCCAGCCCAGCGCGCGGAGGATGGACCGGACCAGGGTGGTCTTGCCCGCCCCCAGTTCGCCTTCCAGGAACACGACACGGCCGGGCTCCAATAGGGAAGCGAGGCTCCGCCCCAACAGATCGGTGTCGTCGGGGCCCGGCAGGTCGAAGACGGTTTCCGTCACGTCAGCGAGGCGAAAGCGTGCACAGCGGAACCAGGATCTCGGACATGGATAGTCCGCCGGTCACCAGCTTGCCCACGTGCGAGGTGCCGTAGTACTGGTACTTGTTGGGTTGCGTGAAGAACCGGCGCCCCTTGGCCAGGGCCATGGGGCCGCGCGCGGGGTCCAGGGCGGCCGATGCCGGGTTTTCCAGGAAGAACGCGTGGCGTTCGTCGCACGAGATCTCCTTGCCGAACTGGACCCGGAACCCGTGGGGCTGGTCGTCGGAACAGAAGACCTCGATGGCTTCGTCCACCGCGGTGGTGCCGGTCTCCGAGGTGATCACCACCTCGCGGCCCTCGCGCTGGAACCTGCGCAGCAGATGGAAGATCCCCGCGTGCGCCAGCAGCAGCCTGGCCGCGTTGCGGTGGTCTTCGCCGGTGAGCGGGAGCGGATCGTTCCCCTCGAGCTGGGCCGAACGCATCTCCCACGACATCTGGGCGAATTCGTAGACGACCGCGGTCAGGCGCGCCGAACCCAGTCCGTCGGCGCGTTTGGACAGTTCCCGTCCCTGCTCGCAGTTGACGGCCACCCGCACGTCGATGTCGTGTTCGGCGAGGCCCGTGGAGCGGCGCAGGAGCGAGGCCAGCAACGCCGGATCGGACAATTTGTCGGGCGACGGCCAGCGCCATTCGGTCTTTTCCGAAGCCAGCACCTTCTGGGAAGCGCCGCCGAACAAGGCCAGGCGCGACACCTCGGGGATCCCGGGCAGGAGCGCCCATTGGTGGTCCACCTTGACCTCGAACATGCCTTCCAGGAGCGATTGCATGGACAGCCATTGGTCGGTGCGCAGGCCCGAAAGCAGCAGGAGCACCGGGGCCTTGCCGTCCTTGAGGCGCGGCACGAACCGGCGCGCCATCAGGTCCCACACGAAATTGGGTTTGAGCCGTTCGCGACCCATCCAGCCGTACCAGCGCGATTCCACGTACTGCAGGAAGGTGCTTTCCGCTTCTTCCTTCTGGCCGCGGTGGGTTTCGCGCAGGCCTTCGCTTCCGTTGGCGGAAAGATCCAGGTCCCACTGCGAAAGCCGCAGGTGGATCTGTTCCCAGTCGGCCGGTTGCACCGGCCCCAGGATGCGGGCCTTGTTTTCCGCGTACTGGCGCACGTAGCGGCTGGTCTGGTGGTGCGTCTGCAGGCTGCGCGCGTTGAACAGGCTGCGGCAGAGGCTCACGATCTGGGCCGGGTTGACGGGCTTCGTCAGGTAGCCGTCGATGTTGCGACCGATCGCCTCTTCCATCACGTGTTCTTCTTCGGACTTGGTCACCATGACCACGAAGAGATGCGGATTGGATTTCTTGAGGCGCTGCAGCGTGGTCAGGCCGTCGATGCCGGCCATCTGTTCGTCGAGCAGCACGACGTCGTAGTTCTCGCGCAGGGCCATGGACAGGGCGTCGTGGCCGTTGGTGGCCTTGTCGACCACCCATCCGTGGTCTTCCAGGAAGAAGATGTGCGCGCGCAGGAACTCGATTTCGTCATCGACCCAAAGAATGCGCCTGGTTGGTTCTTCAGTAGTGCTCATGCGGCTCCGGATCTGTTGCGATCCAGCGCGGAAGGATCGCGAAGGAGAATAGAAAACCCTGTCCCTTCTCCCAACCTGGAATAGTCGACCCAGATCTTGCCGCCATGGTACTGTTCCACGATGCGGCGCGCCAGGGCGAGCCCCAACCCCCATCCGCGGGTCTTGGATGTCCATCCGGGAAGGAACACGTCGCGCAGGTGCTGCGGAGGGATCCCGCGGCCGTTGTCTTCGACGTCGATGCGCACGTCCTGCAGGAGGTTTCCGGTGGGTTGGGAGGTGATCACGATGCGTCCATCGGGGCGGTCCATGGCGTCCAGGGCGTTCTTGATCAGGTTTTCCAGGACCCAGCTGAACAGTTCGCGGTTCAGCGGAACATCGGGGAGCAGGGCGAGGTCCAGATCGATCACGACCTTGCGGTCTTCCTTGGGAAGGCGCGGCGTGAAATAGTCGACGATCGAGCGGATGACCGTGTTGGGATCCTGCAGATGCAGCTCGGGAAGGCTTCCGATCTGGCTGAAACGCGCGACCACCTGACGCAAGCGGCCCAGGTCGCGGTCCATCTCGTTGGCCAATCGACCCATCTGGGGGATTTCTTCCGACTTGAACCGCATGTATTCGATCCAGCCCACGAGCGAAGAGATGGGCGTTCCCAACTGGTGGGCGGTCTCGCGCGCCAGGCCCACCCAAAGCAGCGAGCGTTCGGTGCCTTGCATGATCTTGAGCCCGAACCAGGTGAGCCCGGCCAGCAGCACGATCGCCACGGCGCCGCCCGCGAGCAGGCCGTACTGTTGGCGCTCCAGGTTGTAGTCGCCGTGGTAGAGCAACCCCTGCGGAGTGCCCCCGACCACGATGGGCCGGACGTTGTCGAGCTTCTGGCAGCTTTTCAGGAATTTCTGGATTTGAGCCTGTTCCGACGGATGCAGCTTGCTGTAGGGCAGCGTTTCCGTCACGTTGGTCGCACCCGTCCAACGGATGTTCCGCCAGTGGATGGGCGTGTTGTCCATGCGGGTGTACAGGAACGGGACTTCCGATCCGCGCATGACGTCTTCCACGAAATCGTAGCCCTGCTTGTGCAGCATGCGCTCGGTGAGCGCGAAGGCGTACAACTGCGCTTCGCGCTCGGCGGTGCGGCTGGAGCGTTCGGCCAGGCTCCACATCATCAGGGCGTGGATGGCCAAAAAGCCCGCCACCACGATCATGGCGATGGCGTAGCCCCAAGCTCGGGTGCGGAACGGCGCGCGCTGGTAGCCGTGGCCGATCCAGCGCTTCAGGCGTTCGAAGTGCCGGATCGCCTGCCGGACGACCTTTATGCGCGCAAGAATTCGACGCCGCCCAGGTATGGACGCAGGACTTCGGGCACCTTGAACGATCCGTCTTCCTGCTGGTAGGTTTCCAGGAGCGCCACCAGGATGCGCGGCGTGGCCAGGCCCGAACCGTTGAGCGTGTGGGCCAGCACGGGCTTGCCGTCGGCGCCGCGGGTGCGGATGCCGGCGCGGCGGGCCTGGAAGTCCTCGAAATTGGAGCAGGAGCTGACTTCCAGCCATTTCTTTTCCACCGGGGCCCAGACCTCGATGTCGTAGCACTTGGCGGCCCCGAATCCCATGTCGCCCGAGCAAAGGAGCAGGGTGCGGTAGGGCAGTCCCAGCTTCTTGACCAGGTTTTCCGCCTGGGCGGTCAGGACTTCGTGGGCGTCGTAGCTGGCTTCCGGTGCGCTGAACCACACCATCTCGACCTTGTCGAACTGGTGCAGGCGCAAGAACCCTTTGGTGTCCTTGCCGTAGCTGCCCGCTTCGCGACGGAAGCAGGGCGTGTACGCGCAGTACTTGATGGGCATTTCCTTGGGGTCCAGGATCTCGTCGGCGTGCAGGTTCGTGACCGGGACCTCGGCCGTCGGGATCAGGTACAGATCGTCTTCCTGGCAGGTGTAGAGCTGGTCGGCGAACTTGGGCAGGTTGCCGGTGCCGGTCATGCTGGCCCGGTTGACCATCAGCGGAGGCTGGACTTCCAGGAATCCCGCTTCGCGGTGTTCGTCCAGGAACCAGGCCACCAGCGCACGCTCCAGGCGGGCGCCCCAGCCGGTGTACACGGGAAAGCCCGCGCCGGAAATCTTGGCGCCGCGCTTGAAGTCGAACAGCTTGAGGGCTTCGCCCACCTGCAGGTGGTCCTTGGCCCAGGCCGGAGCTTCCTTGATTTCGCCCCAGTTGCGAGCCACCACGTTGTCTTCGCTGGAACGGCCGTCGGGCACCGAATCGTGGGGCAGGTTGGGCAGACCCATGAGGATGTCTTCCAGTTCCTTTTCCGTCGCCGCGAGCTTGGATTCGGCTTCCACCTGCTCGTCGCCGCGCGACTTGATGGCCGCGATGGCGTCGGAGGCGTCCTTGCCTTCGCGCTTGAGCTTGCCGACTTCGGCGGATGCGGCGTTCTTGGCCGCCTTGGCGGCCTCCACGACCGAGATCAGGGAGCGACGGGATTCGTCGAGCTCCACCAGGCGGTCGACGGGAGCCTCGAGGCCGCGGCGGAGCCAGGCCTTGCGGAGGAGTTCAGGATTTTCGCGGACAAGACGAGGGTTGATCATGGGAAATGGAAAAGTAGCGACAGCGGCGTCGGAAAAGCCAGTGTTGTCGGCAAAGCGAACCATCGCTTTTTGGCTAAGTCGTTGTCTTTCAATGAATTGCCAAGGCAGGCAAAGGTTGAATGCTCGATTTCGAAAGCAAAGGCGGGCCAGGGTGGAATGGTGGGAAATTCAAACTTTTCCCACGGATAACTTGCCAAATCCACCAGATCCTCGTTATTCTAGGAGGGATTCCACAACCCTTTGTGGCATGGAGGTTTTGTTGGCCAACGCGACCAAGCAGGATCTTGTGCAGCGCGCCGCGTTTTTAACCGGTGCCTCCCAGACTCGAACCCGGCAAGTGCTGGAAGAATTTTTGCGCGTGGTGGGTGAAAACCTCCAAAGCGGCAAGACCATCGAAATGCGCAATTTCGGGACGTTCCATACCCGTCGTCGCCAACCGCGTCCGGCGCGCAATCCGCGCACCGGCGAGCTGGTTCCGTTGGGCGAGCGCACCGTGCCGTTGTTCAAGTTCAGTTCCGAACTCCGCCTGGGCGAGTCTCCGGAACCCGATTGGGAGCTGGTGGAGGCCAAATCCTGATCGCCGCCCTGGTTCTGGCGGGGCTGATGGGTGCCGATCCCGTCAGTCTTCACCTGGAACCACTCCTTGCCGCCCCTTCGCTTTCGGGCAGGTTGGACAGCGTTTTTCGCGATTCCTTGCGCGCCCGTGGTGCGGACCTGTTCCCTCTGGATTCGTTCCGACGCCTGCAGGATCGCGGCGAATGGACCGTCTCCGAAAAGACCGCGGCCGCGGTCGCCAAGCTCAAGACCTTGACCAAGCGCGATCGGATCGGGTGGGTTCGGGTGGATATGCCCAATCCGGAATTCCGCCGCATGAAGTGGTTCCCGATCTGGGCCAAGCGCGAGTGGGTGCTGCGCGGCGAGGTGTTCCGCTCCACGGACAGCACCCCCGAAGTGGAACGGTTTTCCATCCGGCGCGAACTGCCGCTGGGGTTCGTCGGGACCTGGGGGGCCGCCCAGTACCCGCCATCTTCCGCCGATGTCCGCCAAGCCTTGGATCTGTTGTCGCAGGACCTTGCCGCGCGCGTGGCCGGATTCCTGACGGCGCCCGCCACGACACCTTAGTCACCGGTTTCCAAGCCCGCTCGCGATCGCCTGGTCGGTACCCTCCCAAAGGGCGGTTTCGTGCCGGATTCGGGGGGTGAACGGCGGGTCTGGGTGCGAAAAAGATCCGGCAATCGGTCGATTGCCAAGGGCGGGGGGGGTGTGCTAGGTTTGCCGCTCCGATGTTCAGGCGACCGTTTTAGGGCAGGTGGGGAGATTCCCGCCAATCCGCCCCCCCCCCGGGTTCCAAGGTCTCCAGGATCGGGCCGGATTTAGTTCGGCCTATCCAATCTTTGTCGTCTGTCTATTCCAAAGGAGGGAGCATGTCCCAGGAAGATCCCAGGATTCTCGAACTCCGCGCGATGCGCGAAAAGGTGCGCCAGGGCGGCGGCAAGGACCGCGTGGACGCCCAGCACAAGAAGGGCAAGCTCACCGCTCGCGAGCGGATCGATCTCCTGATCGACAAGGGCACCTTCCACGAGTTGGAGCCCTACGTTTCGCACCAGGGCGACGAGTTGGGAATCGCCATGGACCGCATCCCGGGCGACGGGGTGGTCACCGGCTACGGCAAGATCGACGGCCGACCGGTCTACCTCTACGCCCAGGATTTCACGGTCTACGGCGGCACCATGTCGGACATGGTCTCGCGCAAGATCTGCCGCCTCATGGACCTCGCGCTGCGCAACGGCGCTCCGCTGGTGGGACTGATCGATTCGGGCGGCGCCCGCATCCAGGAAGGCGTGAAGAGCCTGGGCGGCTACGCCGAGATCTTCCGTCGCAACGCCCGCTATTCGGGCGTGATCCCCCAGATTTCCGTCATGCTCGGGCCCTGCGCCGGCGGCGCGGCCTACAGCCCGGCCATCACCGACATCATCATCATGGTCAAGGGACATTCGTACATGTTCCTGACCGGCCCCGACGTCATCAGGGCGGTCACGGGCGAAGTCGTGGACGCCGAGACCCTGGGCGGCTGCGAGACGCACATGAGCATCTCGGGCACCAGCCATTTCGCGGCCGACAACGACCAGCACGCGCTGGCCATGACCCGCGACCTTCTCAGCTACTTCCCGTCGAACAACATCGAGAACCCTCCCATGGTCGCCAACAGCGACCCGTCCGACCGCATGGTGGAGGAGTTGAACTCGATCGTGCCCATCGACCCCATGATCCCGTACGTGATGCACGAGGTGGTGGAATACCTGGTCGACGAAGGCTCGTGGCGCGAGTTCCAGCCCACCTGGGCCTGCAACGCCCTCACCGGCCTGGCCCGCATGGGCGGCATGACCGTGGGCATCGTCGGGCAGGAACCGTCCGTGATGGCCGGCGTCGTGGACATCGACGCGGCCGACAAGATCTGCCGGTTCGTGCGCACCTGCGACTGCTTCAACATCCCCATCCTGACCCTGATCGACAGCCCGGGATTCCTGCCCGGCGTGGACCAGGAACACCGCGGCATCATCCGCCACGGCGCGAAGGTGCTCTACGCCTACGCCGAGGCTTCCGTGCCCAAGGTCTCCATCGTGACCCGCAAGGCCTACGGCGGCGCCTACGTGGTGATGAGCTCCAAGTACCTGGGAACCGACGTCACCTACGCATGGCCCTCGGCCGAGATCGCGGTGATGGGCGCCGAAGGCGCGGTGAACATCCTGTTCAAGAAGCAGATCGACGCGGCCATCGACAAGGTGGGCGAAGCCAAGCGCCTGGCCGAAGACTACCGCAAGCGCTTCAACAATCCCTACTTCGCCGCCGCCAGCGGGTACATCGACGACATCATCGAGCCGCGCGAAACGCGCATGAAGGTGATCGAAGCCTTCAAGGCGCTGCGCGACAAGTCGTCGCCGACGCCGCCGCGCAAGCACGGCAACATGCCCGTCTAAGGAGGATCCATGGAATTCAATCCTCTCAAGTTCGTCGTCGGCAGGATCGTCCGGCCCACCCTGCGCAAGCTCGCGGGGGAGGCCGGCGAAGAATTCCGCCACGACAAGGAACTGCGTCGCAAGGTGGCCGTGGCCGCCGTCGCCATCGCCAGGGCCCAGGCCGAATCGGATTCGGCTTTCGCTTCCGGTTCGTCGTCCGGCGACGGTTCCAACCCAGTCACCGCCTGGCAGGCCGTCACGCGCGGTCGCACCATCAAAGGTCGAGGTATCCGATGAAGATGAAGCTCTCCGTGGAAGGAAAGACCTTCGAAGTCCAGCTGGGCGATCTCAACGCCAAGCCCGTGATCGTGATGGTCGACGGCGATCGCCTGGAAGTCTGGCCCGAAGAGGCTCCGGCTCCCGTGGTCGCTCCTGTGGAAGCGGCTCCCGTGGCGTTCCCCAAGCATTCGGCCCACGTGCCGGTGCCGGTGTGGAAGCCGCGCAAGACCGATGTCATCCCCGGCACG
>ENA-UPSM01002775-UPSM01002775.1-activated-sludge-metagenome-genome-assembly--contig:-NODE-2775-length-20701-cov-6.858375_pt1 | contig 20701 bp, 24 predicted proteins | sample MGYA00238181_ERZ773283 | MGnify/ENA primary metagenome ERZ773283 (study PRJEB29023, sample SAMN05720199) | activated sludge metagenome | isolation source: Anaerobic digester | place: Japan...
CGATAGATTATCGTCCGGACCGGGAAAACAGAGTTTTATTGATATTTGAACGTGCAGGACAAGTGTGCTGTACTTGCTGCGTTCTTATTTTCAATGATTTGAAAATGACTCCGTTTTCCGGCAGAAGTTTATGGTTGATCGCATCGTTTTCCCTCATGATTGCGCACGCCGGTCAAATCGCACACCTTAACCGGTCTATGTCGCACAGTTGGGGCTAGAAAAATACTGGCATAAGTAATTATAAATTAAGTGTGCGGCATGGTCCGGTTTCCACGCAACTTTCTTTGGGAATCTCCAAGTAGAGAAAGACGATAGGCATTGTGAATGGTTCTGTCGAGAATGGCATCCGCTAAAGTGGGGTCTGGGAAACGGAGATGCCAGTCGGTCACTGGAACCTGAGAAACAATCAGAGTGGCCTTTTTATTGAAACGGTCATCAAATATTTCCAACAAATCCTGAGTACCGGATAATGAAATGGGGTCACGCATCCAATCATCCAGGATAAGTACATCCGTTTTATTAAGAGATTGCAGGAATGAAAGATAGGTGCCATCCTGCCTGGAATGATCCATAGCGTGCAGAAGGCGGGAAGTGCGCCAATAACGGACAGAATAGCCGGAACGGCACGCTGCAACTCCCAACGAAGATGCGATAAAAGTTTTGCCGGTGCCTGTAGCACCCAATATCAAAACATTGAGAGCTTTATCAACCCAGATACATTGAGCCATTTCCAGGACCAGTCGTCTATCCAGGCCGCGTTCGGGAGAAAAATCAATATCTTCAATAGCCGCAGACATGGGAAATTCGGCCAGTTTCAATCGACGTTGGTTGCGACTATCGGAACGGTGGGTACATTCCAACTCAACCAGAAGTAATAACCGTTCTTCAAAGGGCAGATCAGCATACAATGGGTTGCCAGCTTGTTCCAGGAGCCCTTTGCGAAAAGCAGTCAGGCGTAGTTGTAATAATTTTTCCAGCAGGGTTTGTGAAATCATAATCAGTGTCCTTTATTGGTAATATTCATGACCGCGTATATTGTCATGAGCAGGGAGTGCTTCAGGAATGGATGGGGTTTCTTGTTTGGCAAGCCATTCCAACTCATCCTTCACAGCCTTATAGGATAAGGATTTGCTTTCCAGAGCCGCCTGGCAGGCCTGTTCCAGGCGAGAAGAAGGATATTTCTTAGCAAGGTTGAGGATGCCCAGACAGGAACGATAAGCCTGCTCCGGAAATGAGCGTGATTTTAGGGTTGCATTGATGAACTCGTGGGTTTGCGGTCCCACCTTTTCAGCCCAGGAAAGAAGCTGTTTGGTATCGATCTTGTTCAAAAACTGGTGGTTAGGAGGCATATGCTCGCGCAGGGTAGTATATCCTCCGGCTTTGGAGCTGTGAAGATGGGTAGCCACGCCTTTGCCTTTGTGAAAGACCTCCACCAGGTGTTCTGTAACCCGCAGATCCACTTCCTGGTGAATCAAGGGATGAGGAACCGAGTAAAAATGTTTCTCGAATTCGACATGGTAATCGATATTAACTCTGGCTGTCTTGCGAACTGCGTATTCATACGGTTTTTCAGGCAAGGGCTTTAAGTTGGGCAGATCGATATCCTCAAACTCCTGGTGCCGGGTGCGTCCAGTAGCCAGCATCATCTTGTTGTTGAGTTCATCCAACTTTTCCCGTATGGCCTGGTTGGCTTCTGCCAGGCTAAAAAAGGTGCGGTTTCTCAAAGGGGCTATGACCCAGCGTTCAACGTTCTGGACAGCATTTTCCACCTTTCCTTTATCCCTGGGTTTTCTTACCCGGGCTGGTAAAACAGCGATTTGGTAATACGCTGCCAATTCCTGGTATGCCAGGTTGATGCTGGGTTCGTAGTAATCCGGTTTCGTTACCCCTGTTTTCAGGTTGTCCGGAATCACGATTTTCACCACACCACCGATGAACGCAAAAGCTCTGACGTGTCCGTTGTTCCAGTTACATTGGTTCTCTCCAGATTGGGCTTCTGCGTATGTGTAGTTGCTGGCTGGTAACACAGCCACAAACACTGGTGCCATGAAAACTTCGCCTGTTTCGGGATTTATAATCCGGATTTTCAGCCCGGCATAATCCACCTGCATCCGTTCGCCGCCCACATGGACTTTGCGCATGATGGGTTCATTGTGCTCTTTTTTCCACCGCCGGTAATATTCTCCAAATTGCGAGTGCTTGTACCCATCCGGATGCTTCTCAATATATTCCATCCAGACCAGTTGCAAGGTTACTCCTTTTTTTCGCAGTTCTTTGCGTACCTCTTCCCAGTCCGGGAGCGTCTTGAATTTGGTTTCTGGCACGGGGACAGGATCACCAAACAGCTTTTGATATAGATCATCTTCACTCAGTTCCTCCAATGGCCAACTGACTCCGGCTGCTTCTGCCCGACGCAGGTATTCCCCAACAGTGCTATTGGAGATGTTGCAGGCTCCGGCGATGGCTCGGTTGGATAAGCCTGCTTCATGTTTTAAACGCAATATTTCTCTGATTTTTTTCACGGTTAATCGCTCCTGGGCCATGTTATCCTCCTTGTTCCTGGAAGATAGCATGCCATAGTTTTGGATTAACCAGTATTTTTTTTGTCCCCGATTTTTTTTACAAAAGTGTGCGGCTTACACCGGTTTGGGTGTGCGACATGCTCCGGTGAAGGTGTGCGGCATACTCCGGTTTAACTGTGCGCCATGCTCCGGCATATGCACTCATGATTCTATATGAACTAAATTGGATACGCTATTTTTTGAATGAACATACGGAAAAGAATTTCTATCGTAGTTTTTGCGGAATTCCCGTTCCAGCTGCGAGTTTACCCGTTTTAGCTTTCTTGTTATTAGGTATCTACGGAAATGTTATTTGGCTGATTTTGTCGAGCATTTTACTCGGGATCGGACATATCGGAATACACATTCGGCATTTAAGAGCGATAGAGAAAGTCTTGTAAGAATCGATTTGCACAAACAAGCGAGTTACTATTTCTTTACCATTTTCCCTGTATTGAAAAGGCTTATCGGAAATTTTTACGAATCCTCTTCTTTCCGATAAACGATCCTCAATGAGTTATTACCGATGGGTCGTCAACACTTTTTCGGATAAAAAGTTAAGCAGTCCAGTAATTACTGGTTCAAAGACCAATTTGCAAACATTGATAAGGACTGGAATAACCGAGACGTTTCTGGCCCTGGCTCGTGTTATAGAAGCCTTCAATGTACTGAAACACACCTTGCCGAGCACTTTCTCGAGTAGGAAAGCGACCGAGCTGAAATATCAGTGAGGTTTAAGTGATAAAGAAGGTAGATATGGGAAAATTCCTCAATTCCATCCAACCTCTCTATGAATTCTGGAAATACCTCGACTTCACCATTGATCTCAGGTATCGCGGATTGGATAGGAGCGTCTTCTTTTGCCTTGATTGGAGTATGGATTATGCTTATTGGATTAAATATGATACTTATTCCATCAAATTCCTTTAGTCATCGTAAAAAGCCTGATTCCTTTTACCTGGGGGAAACTTGCCCCCTGTTGAATTGTTGTAATTGCTGCTTCTTCGTCTATAACCCTGGAGCCTGAAAGAAAAGAAATTCCATGATCAAATAAAAGCGGAGTCATGGGTGTTGAAGGGCCTAAGACCATAACAATCGAATCAGATGGGCAAAGTGAGAGTAAACCTTCAATGGAATGATTGATAAAAGCAGTACCCGTGATGGCAATTACGTCAGCCTGGGGAATGAATTCTTTTGCAGCTTCTTCGGGAAAATCGTTGCCGTAGGGCTTTTTTTCGATTACCCAGCAATTTTTAGAGATAGTCTTCATCCGGTCTACAAATGGGAAATGCCCGACAACCACCAGGTTTTTGCCACTGCTCTCCCGAGCAATCACCTCGGCTGCATTTACTCGTTCTAGTCGTTGTTCATCCAAATCCAGCAGGGAATTAATTGCTGCAATTCCGATACTTGCTTCTAAAAGATTATCCGACAACACCCAACCTGCCAATTCTTGGGCGCTCTTTTCACTCAAACTTCCTACATCTCTGACTTGTGAATGACCGTGCGGTCCATCACCTACGATTGTTGAACCAAGTCCACAATATTTACTGCTTACTAATGTCCAATGTACGCCGACAATAATCTTTCGAATCGGGATCGGATCTGAAGGGATTGTCTTAAGCAGTGCTTCTAGTAATTTCATCATGTCACCTTTTTTTTCTTATGGCTTAGTTATTGACATCTCAAGATTGTATGAGGAACCTTCCTCGCTTTGAATTTGGACTTGCAGGAAAAGAGCCACCTAGTGGATAACATTTTCAACTATTTCAGAGAACTTATCCGCGGCCATAGCCACACGAGCATTTAGCATTATTGAAAGAGAATTTACGGTAATTTCTGGAATAAATCTCGCCCAATTAGAGGAAAACGATTTTTCGAGAAAGTTGGCAGTCGTAAAGCTAATTTTGGTCCCTTCTTCAGGATAAGAGACAAAGAGTTTTATATGACCAACCATTCCCTCTTTCTTCTGGAGGGCAGCCAGTAGCAGCTTGATCAATTGATTAAACGCTGGCTTGATCCTTTCTTCAAATTCATCAAAACTGCACCGAAAACACCCTCCAGTCACCTGCCGGGTGGGGATCCGGCTCGATTCGAAGAAATCTGTGTCAACTTGAAATTGTCCCTTATCGTTGGTGACAATCCCCACCGTTTTGCCTAGTTGGATGAGGCTTTTGGTTGCAGTAATGATTGCTGTTGTTTTTCCTGAACCCAGAAAGTCATTAATCAGATGAAGTTCCATTTTTACTCAGAAAATCTTCTTGACTTACTCTAAGAATAGCAGCCCTACCCGAAAGACCAGCAGGTCGATTCCACATGAAACGACCGACATTAATCCTATACTGAAGAAGGTCTACCTCCACGAGCGTGATTTCCTGCTTGACTGCCGCCATCGTCGCTGTGAATGGTCATGCTGTTCCTCTCTCACCATAGTAGAAGCAAGGCCGCAATATTTGCTTGCCATCAGCGTCCAGTGAACTCCAACAATTCCTTTCCGAATCGGTATCTGGTTTTCTGGAAGTGTGGTTAAGGTTTCTTCGAGTAATTTCATATCATTTCCTCTTAATAAATGATCACCGTATCAGGCTAAACGCCCAATATTCCTGATAGGATAAAAACAAAAATAGACCCCAGAATGATTCCAATTGCCACATAATGCTCATGACCAAATTCTCTCGCTGTCGGGATGAGCTCATCCAGCGTAATAAAGACCATTACACCACCAGCGAAAGCCAGGGCTCCGGGTACCAACTTTTGAAACGTAACCAGGAAAAGGCTAGCAATAAGCGCACCAATCGGTTCAGCAAAACCAGAAATAAAAGCCATCCAAAAAGCATCCCACCTGCAGACACCCCCCTTACAAAGAGGTAATGCAGTCGCTATTCCTTCGGGGATATTGTGCAGCATGATGGCCAATGCGATGAACAAGCCAAATTGTGAGTTATGCAGGTAGCCTGCGCCTACAGCGATTCCTTCGGGGAAATTGTGCAATGTAATGCCAACCACTAGAAGGAGACCGGTATTGACCAATCTCATATCAAGGTTTTGACCTTCCCATCGTCTGTGGCCAAATCGCCTTCTGCCATAATAGGGCTGACCTGTAGGAATGTTAGGAGAAATTGGTTTTTCACTTCGTACTTCTCTTTCTGAAAAACGAATGTGAGGCGCAAAATGATCCAGTATAAACATAACGGTTGCCCCGATGGCAAACCCGATCGTCGCCGTCCAGGGACCAGCAAGTTGCCATGCTTCGTTCACCAGATCCAGAAAGGAAAGGCAAATCATGACGCCGGCGGTGATTCCCATTAATAAACCATACATTCTTTTACCTGGTCTGCGGATGACAGCAATCAATCCACCCAGTCCGGTGCCCAGGCTGGCCACCAGACTGAGTAATACGATATTAACTAATGGGGGTATATCAGGAATCATGATGGAAGTTCGTTGTTCCTTCCTGATAATTTCTTGAAATGACGTAAGAAGTATCTTTCATTTCGGTAATTGATGGAGGAGATCTCTTTAGCAGCTATTAATTCTTCAACAACACTCCATGTACCCCCAGCCATCGAGACCATTGTTCTTAAGGCTTCTTCACGCAAAGGATGGACAGCGGTAATGCTGAGGATATCTTCTGCAAGATCTCCAGTGGAAATAAACTCCCCTACTTCAGTCTCAAAAAGCAAATCCATAAATGGAATTTTAGCAGAACAAATCTTGATTATCTGCTGAAGTGAATCAGGGGAAGGGGCTGTTATCCCAGGTTCGGCAGGCGGACGGGTGGGAATGGACAGGTAAGATTTGAACGGCTGCAGTTCGAGAAGAAAGTCGCATAGCTCGCGTGTGGTATTTTCGTTATCATTCAAACCGGCTACCAACATTGATTCTGTGACCAACTCACCGTGATACTTTTTTTGGAATATGAGCATTCCATCGAGAATATCTGGTAAGGACAACTGTCGGTGAGGCCGGTTAATCTTTCTCCACATGGTCTCATCTACGGAATCTACTTTCAAAGAGACCCAGTCTGCCTGCAAAAGTTCTTCCTGAACATCCAGCCGGTTGATCAGCGAGGCGTTTGAAATGACTGCAATAGGTATTCTGAACTGCTTTAGTCTCCCGATGATTTTGCCAAGGTTCAAATCTAGGGTCGGTTCGCCGTCTGGAACAAGCGTCAAGTACTCGATTTCTTTTCCCACCTGGGCACATTCCACAACTTTTCTCTCAACATCCGCAAGGATCTGATCGACCGGGTAAAATTCTTGGCGTTCAAAGCTCATATGCGTTGTTCTACCAACCTGGCAATAAACACAGGAATATGGGCAATATTTCGACGGGATATGATTGATCCCAAGGCTATAACCTAATCTGCGAGATGGAACTGGCCCAAAAACAATGTTCATGTCATGCTCCATTATTTCTGACTCGTGACAATAAAGATCGCAACCAATATGCCTACCAATAAAAAGAACAATGAGAATTTGCGATTTTCTTTCTCAACTGCTGGAAGTAAATGAGACGCGCCTACATAAACAAGTGCCCCAGCAGAAATTGCAAGTAAAACCCCTAATAAAGGAAAGCTGATTTTTTCAATGAATGGAAAAGAAATCACCGTGCCCAATGGTGTAGAGATGCCTGCTGCCAAGAATGCGTAAAACGCAGATTTCTTTCTAGAAAAACCGCTACGTTCAAGAAGAACGAACGTCACTATGCCTTCTGGAAACTCATGAAGGATCATACCAATAGCAGCCAAAGCGCCGGTGAAAATACTTACATTAAAAGTAATCGAATAAATGATTCCATCAATTAGGGAATGAAGTCCGATCCCAATCATCGGAATTACACCTATGGACAGGTTTTCCCGATTGCATTCATTACAGAAAAGGATATTTATAAAACGATTAATAGTGTACAACCCCATAAAACCTACCAATAGATAAATTGGCGCGGAGGAGGTCATCCGAAAAGATGTCGGTATGATATGCAAGAAGGAAACAGAAATGAGTACACCTGCGGCAAAACTCATAAAATAAACCGCATTTTTAATGCCCCAGTTTTCGAATTTAATGATAATAAAAATCCCGATAGTTGTGACAAGACAGGATAGGCAACTAGCTAGGATTACAGCCACAGATGTGCTCATTTATAGCCTCAAGTCATTTCTACAAATCGAAAGAATACCTGTCATAGAAATTTATCTAGGTACCATGAAATAGACACTGATCATTGATTCTTTATTTAGCGTCATTGTTAATTATAGGATTTGCGTGTGGCTTCATCTGTCATGGTTGCTACCAGTCTGGTCTTCCAGAAAGGGTCTTGCCATGTGCCGAGTTGCGTGTGCATATCCATGTACTTTTGTGGAATTGGATGAGATCCAATAACAACTTTTACGCCGTATTTTTTCTCCAGGAAATTTTTGAATGTATCGAAATACGGGCAGGGTGGATACCCTACCAGCATCCCGGTGGCCAGATGGATCACTTGGACACCATTTTTGACCATTTCTTCGCCGGCATACTCGATGTTCCCGCCTGGGCAGCCATTGCAGGTGGTGTAACCCACCAGTTCAACCTCAGAGTCAGCATAAATGCTGAAAGCACCTTCTCGATTTCGCATCGCTCTCAGACATTTACCACCTGCACAAGTGCGGTATCGATCACAAATAATGATTCCAATCTTTATAATGTTTTCCATATTTTCTCCTGTCGATTACATCTTTGGTGGTTGGCAATCGGGGGTGTTTTTTTCAATCCATTCCACAACCGCTGTGAATTCTGGTATTTGACACTCTTCTACTTTTCCCTGATCACAGAGAACTGCTATGTTCCTATCAATAGGCAACCGTGCTAAAACAGGAACATTAAGCGCTTGGGCTGTTTCCTCGGTATGACTTGGCCCAAAAACTTGATATTCTTTACCAGTATCTGGCGCTCTGAAAAAACTCATATTTTCGACGATACCTAAGATAGGAATACCGATTTGAGTCGCCATGTTAGCGGCTTTTCGCACCACCATCCCGGCCAGGTCTTGTGGGGAGGTTACTAGCAATATCCCGCTCATGGGTAAAGATTGCATTATGGTCAACGGCGCATCAGAAGTACCTGGTGGCAAATCAACGATAAAGAAATCGAGAGTATCCCACAATGTGTCTGTCCAGAATTGTTTAATAGCACGGCCCATAAGGGGACCTCGCCATACGACCGCCTGTTCTTCATTTTCAAGCAGAAGATTGATGGACATCACTTTGATCCCCGAAGCGGTAATAGGCGGTAATATTGCTCGTGGTGTGTAGGAAACTTCTGGACGGTTTTCAAAGAACATCTTAGGGATGCTTGGACCGGTAATATCCGCGTCCAGAATTCCAACCTGGTACCCGGCTCTTCGAAGCGATACTGCAAGAAGCCCTGTGACCAGCGATTTTCCTACACCGCCCTTTCCACTCATCACAGCGATGACTTTTTTGACGTGATTCAGGTCTTGAACACCTCCAAATTCCTTTTCTGATTGTATAGGTTCCTTTCCATGGTTTTGATCAATGACAACATCTACTTTTTGAATACCTTCAATTTGGCGAATCACTTGCTTGATCTCTGAAGTGAATCGATCCAGTAACGGGCATTTCATCGTGTCAGGCCGAAAATGAACAATAACGTTGTTTCCCTCAATTTCCACATCAGCAATGAAATTCAGACTCACGATATCCTGTTCGAGTTCGGGATCTTTTACTCCTTTTAGCGCTTGTAAAATTGCAGCTCTTTGAATCATTTCGCCTCCATTATTTTTCAAGACCAGAACGTAGGATCTCATTCAATTTTTCTGCCTCAACGTAATCGACGACAGTTATGCGCTGCCCGGTTATTCCTTCCACTTCACCGATGGCTTGGATAATCATCACCGCAAGCGGGACAGCGATTGGACATAAAGGTGAAGAAGGCCGAAAAGTGTAAGTGGCCTTCCCTTTCTCGTCGATTAATAGATCCAATACCAGCTTCATGCGGATGACGTCAGCTCCGGTTTCTGGATCAATCACTTTACTCAGTTTTTCAATAACGGCTTTTTCAAGAGCTACTTGATCCATAATGGCCATCCTTGAGTTGAAGTAGCTGAATGGTTTTTTGCCACACATCTCGAACAGCTCGCGAAGCGGGTGAGTCGGGAAACAATAAAGTAATAGGCTTCCCTTCGAGCATTGCCCTGGGAATGTTTTCGTCATAAGGAATTTCGCCGATCAGGTCAATGCCTTCAGCATCGGCGAATTCCCGGATGGCTCTGGTGCCCTCTGGATAAATATCCGCTTTGTTGATGCAGATGACTGTCGGGACGCGGAAATGACGCAACGTGCCCAGTACCCGTTTGAGATCATGCAGCCCTGTCAGGCTGGGCTCGGTCATGATCAACCCCAGATCTGTGCTGGAACAGGCAGAAATAACTGGGCAACCGATGCCAGGTGGGCCATCGATGATCATCAAATACGAATGGGAATCTTCAGCGTATAAACGGCCTTGTTGTTTGATCAAAGTGACTAATTTGCCTGAATTCTCTTTTCCTGGAAATAATTCCGCATGAAACAAGGAGCCAAAGGGGGTCTGTGACTGAAACCAGTTCCCTTCCTGCTGCTGGACCATGTGGATCGCTCCTTCCGGGCAGGCATATACGCAGGCAGCGCAACCGTCGCAGGCGATGGGGTCGATCCATTGCGTCTGTGCATTTTGGGGATCCGGGAAGATTGCATCGTACCGGCAAACTGCGGAGCAAGCCTCACAGTTTACACACTGATCAGAATCGATTATGGCCAGCGAACCACCCCAGAATTCATTTGGATCGTGGATGTTCGGCTGGAGAACAAGGCTCAAATTTGCCGCATCCACATCTGCATCCACAAATACAGAAGGTGGAAAGTTCGCTTGAGTAAAGCTTAAGTGCGCAAATGCAGCGCTAATGCTCGTCTTTCCTGTGCCTCCTTTTCCACTAAGAACTACAATCTGCTTCATGATTTGTAAACCTCAAGTCCAGAGTGGAGCCGCGCCTCATCAACAATCGGACCTCTCAATAGGAAGCCTAATGCCAGATTGCTACCCCGAATGACGAGAAGCTGTCCCCCCGGATTTATATCAACAGTTGGTGTAAGAAAAAAGTGCATTTCTTTGCTGATAAGACCTTCCCCTATTATGCGCGAGTGAATTAATTATTGAAGAAGCCACTTTCACTCGGTATGCTAATCCAAAACCGCTAGATTGCCGACTCAGGATCATCTTGATGAAGCCTATATTCTTGAAAGGCTTTTGTCGGAATCGGGACATCCTTATCCGGAACAACAATCGCCTGATCGAACACCCATTTACCGCCCTTTGTTCCTTGTGGCATTCAGCAATTCTCCTGTATTTGGTTGACTAATTGTTGAAATAATGCGGAATATTCCGGGTAAATATCAATCAGGGTTTTTCCTGCAGAAACTCCTTCAGCAATTTGGCGGTCAAATGGAATACGTAAAAGGATGGGTAGTTTTACGGCAGTGCAATACGTTTCTACAGCGTTGTCTCCAATTCCATCACGATTAATAATCACACCAGCTGAAATATCCATATCTTTCAAGATGCCCATGATTTGTTTCAAGTCATGCAACCCAAATGGAGTAGATTCGGTGACTAAAAGGACAAAATCCATACCACGCAGTGTTTCAACGACAGAACAGGATGCTCCTGGAGGAGCATCATAAATATCGATAGTATCTGGTGAAGACTGCCGCAACTTTTTAAGTTGCCGAATCACGGGTGTAGGCATTGGTTCGCTAATCGTCAACTGACCACGATAGAACCCAATGCTTTCCATCGCCTTCCCTCGCTCCAGTGAACCAATTGGGTTGGGGACTTCAACGATTGCGTTTTCAGGACAATTCCAAGTACAGCTACCACACCCATGGCACAATTGCGGAAAGACGAGGATGTTTTCCCCAACTTTTGCCAGTGCATGGAATTGGCAGACGTCCACGCACCGACCGCAGGCAGTGCATGTCTCGGTTTGAATTTTCGGAATTTGAATGACTGCCTGTGTGCTTTCGGAAAAAGTGGGTTTTAGAAACAAATGCCCGTTTGGCGCTTCAACATCACAATCGAAATAGCGAACCTTTGCCAGACCTGCCAAGCTAAGCGCAAGGCTGGTGGCAATGGTCGTTTTTCCTGTACCGCCTTTTCCACTGGCAACTGCAATTTGCATAAACACTTCCTGTTCCGTCGTTTACTGAAACTTCGGCAGTTGATTATTCTTAAAATGATCTACAGCTTCTTGCACTGTCGCTGTCGTCTCAGTAAAAAGTCTCATTTCTATCTTTGCAGCCTGAAAGGCTGTGGCGGCGTGTGGGCCAAAATCACCACTTAAAACCACATCGGCTTTTTGATCCACGACAAACTGTGCCGCGGCTACTCCAGCCCCTCCGGATTGACTAGCTCCAGGGTTTTGAAAGGCTTCCCACTGGTTCGTTTCCGTGTTGAAAAGAATTAACCATGGAGAACGGCCAAATCGGTTGTCGATGTTGCTTTCAAGCGCAGGATTCTGGGCGGAAATTAAAAGTATCATAGGGGCTCCTCTATGTCGGCGAACGCAGACATTTGATATATTGCTTTATGCCAACTCTTCTGCTCCATAGAAAACGTGTTGTACTTTCAGGGCAGCTGCAGCATGTCCCGGGAGTTTTTCTGGATTCCATTTCTTCATATCCTCATAAATCGGCCCTTCTGTGTGATACACGACCGTCCCTTTTATTTGATAGGATTTGCCTTCTTTGGTGATAAAAAGAAGCGAGGCTTTACTCCCTGCCAGGATATTGGCGCGGGTCTTGTTGAAGAAGTTATCTGCCACAACCAGGGTATCGTCGCTGTATTTGCTGACGCAGGTTGCATAAATGGCATTCGGAATGCCTTCTAAATCCACTGTGGTCAATACGATCGGGCCTTCACGATTCTCCCAAGCTTTGTTGACTTCTTGAGGTAATGCAGTCATTTTTGTTTCTCCTTGGATCGATTTGAAAATAAGCGAAAGTGCGATTTGACAATTAGCAGCTTTTTAAAGCTGATCGACATTATCCCTTAGGATCTTTGAATTTTCTTATGGGGTAATCCTTTGATTGATCAAATACATTGCCACCGACCACTAAAATTATGCGATCTCCTAATGCCTGTGAAAATCGGTTTTCTAGGGTCTTGCCACACCAAGTCTAGTTTCCACCTAATCCCTTACTTCATTAGGGTGCCTCGATAAACAGGCAGCACGATCAAAGTGGTTCATCTGGAATTCGCGGGGTGGGGTAGTAATTGTGGTGTTATGTGGCATGCTTCACGCGCCACATAACACCACCTCTTCCCCTTCACCACGCCGATTCCCAAAAACTCAAATTATCTTTGGAGGCGTTTCATATCAAAACTGGTTTAGTGCAAAAATTCTGTGTGGTCAATGAGCTTGCCGTCGATAAACGCCTGAGCAGCAGCCTCGATATCATCCAGATCCGTTACCACGGGTTGGATATTTAAGCGGCGCATGCTTTCGTAAGCACCCATACCCATACCTCCACATAGTAGGACTTTACAATCCGCAATCGTTTGTGCCATGCTTACATGTTTATCATGGGATTGAGCATCCATTCCGTGCCCTTTCTCTTGAGATTCTCCCTCGTGGGCTTGTTCATGAAATTGATCATGTCCCATTTTGTTGCGCATTTCACGGTTGACGATCTTCCCGTCTTCAATGGTCAAAACTAAATAGTAAGGTGCGCGACCAAAATGCTGGCTGATAGTTTTACCATCTTCGGTTATTGCTGCGATTTTCATTGAGATCTCCTTTTTAATCGTATCTATTGAAAAATGCCGTCCTCCGAGTTCTTCGCGTTCATCGGAAGGATATAAAATTAACAACAGTTGAGCGGTCTTATCACTGTCATTGATCCAACAATGCGGAAGATGGGCTTCAAAAACCAGGCTGTCTCCAGGTTTTAGGATGAAGTCATTTTCCTCCACTTTATAGTGAATAACGCCTGTCAGGCAATAAACAAATTCGTGCCCGGTGTGGACAATCGTGCGCTCTCCACTACCAGCACCTGGTTTTAAGGTGACTACGAATGGCTGGACATAGCTTCCCGCCAGGTCTTTACCGAGATTTTCAATCTCGGTTTTACCTAACGCACTTTTTGGGCGTTGATCTGCTGAAGTAAAAACCATTCGTTTCTCAATGGATTTCAATTCAAAAAAGGTGGTAATGGGAACATGGAGGGCTAAAGATAATTGCTGAAGAGTGCTTACGGACGGCGAGATTTTTCCATTCTCTATCAAACTGAGTGTGTTTGCATTCAATCCGCTGGACTCTGCTAGAGCACGTAGCGAGAACCCCTTTTTCGTCCGTATATCCCGCAAGTTACGGCCGACTAAAACCTCTGCAGGAGTCTGAGTCTCTATTTTTTTGGGATCAAATTGTGTGTCAGACATTTAAAAATCTTCCTTCTCAACTAGCTTAGAACAAAGATGCATGTTGTTTCTATGTATAATCCATAGATTCTTAAAACGTTCTGGTGGATATTTGCTTTATGATCAACGGAAACAATATCATCTCTGATCAGTTATTCAAGGTTCAGCGTTTTCTTCACTGATTGATTTGAACTACCAACCCCGCGGTATCAAAGAATCCAAATATTCATCGAGGGATTGCAAATCTTCTTCGTGCTCAACTTCCTGTTGGAGAATGGTCAAGGCTATGTTATAGGTCACAGGGTCTTTGTCCTTCACTGTCTGTAGCAGTTTTTGATACACATCAATTGTGCACTGTTCACCCTTGATGTTTTGGGCAAGCACTTCTCGAACGAATGGATTGGTGGGAGCATCATACCCACATTGTGTATTTTTCTGCCATTCCTCAGGGCTTATCAATGGCGTTCTGCCCAGTTGAATAATCCGTAAGGCTAACATGTCAGCATGGGCTAACTCTTCTGTCGCATGCAACAGCAATTCCGATGCAACTGCATCCTTCATGGGACCTTTTACAATTGGGGGCCCAACTAATATTGATAATAAGCTAACCATTCATCTGCAAAAGCACGGTTTAAAACCTCTATCAGCTTTTCAATATCTACCTCTACAATTTGACGGCCTTTTGTTCACATTTGTGGCTCCTTTTTGTAATATTTACCCGGTTATCTGGACACAGCTAACAGACGACAGTTTTCTGTCTTTATCTCTCACAATGTCCAGATATGATTTGAGCATCGTTATTCATACCCTTTGAATTATTGTTAAAATCAAAATTTCATACCATTATTATAGTACTATATTTGAAATAAGAAGTAAATTACACTAATATAATTACACAAGATTACATGTTGGTGATTTTTGTCACATCAATGAATCGGGGTCTTTTGTTAAAATATTAATAAGAATTGAATCGATCATCGTGGCTTATTCCAGATCAGGTGTAGACTGGGATTCAAACGAATCGGTCTTTCTTACCATCACAATTCACAATTGATAAAGAAACATATATTGCATTAGCCGAATGGAGAAAAAATGAAACAAACTGATGTATTAATTCTGGGAGGTTTATCCGGTATAACCGCAGGGATGAGTTGCCGCAAGTTTTACCCGGATAAGAAAGTAACACTTATTCGTAAAGAAGACACAGTACTTATTCCGTGTGGAATCCCGTATATTTTTGGAACAGTGGGAGCCCCCAAAAATAATGTGATTCCTGATGGATTGCTAGAAAAGAATGGTATTGAGTTGATTAGAAACGAAGTTGTGTCTGTCGACCGGTCCGAAAAAACTGTCACGTTGAAAGATGGAGAGGTCATCACTTACGAAAAACTGATTTTTGCGACAGGTTCTGTTCCAGCAGTTGCGCCTATCCCTGGCATAGATAAAAAGATGGTGTTTACGGTTAGAAAGGATTTTAACTACCTGGAAGGTATGCTTGAGGAATTAAAGTCTGTGAAAGATCTGGTTATTATTGGAGGCGGCTTCATTGGCGTTGAATTTGCTGATGAGTGCCGTAAAGATCATGAGATGAACATCACGCTCATTGAAGCACTCCCACATTGTTTACAGATGGCCATGGACGATGAATTCTGCCAGGAGGCTGAAGCAAAATTAGCAGAAACTGGCATCAAGATATTAAAAGGCTCTCAAGTGAAATCTATCCAGGGCGATGATTCGGTCAAGAGCGTCAAGCTTACGGATAATACCGAAATTAAAGCTGACATGGTCATCCTTGCCATCGGCGCAAAGCCTAACACAGAATTGGCGAAAAAAGCAGGATTGGAACTTGGTTACCAGGGAGCAATAAAAACGGACCGGTATATGCAATCATACAATGATCCGGATGTGTACGCTTGCGGAGATTGCGCGGAGAAACATTCATTCTTCTCTGGTAAGGCTCTACCCGCCATGCTGGCATCAGTTGCAACCTCTGAAGCGCGCATCGCGGGATCCAACTTGTATTCGCCCACCCATCAGAACTTTGGCACCATCAGCGTTTTCTCGACATATATTAATGGACGAGCGTTCGCCGTGGCAGGGTTAACAGAAAGACAAGCCCGGGAATGTAAAATGAATGTGATGATCGGAACCGCTGAGGCTCCAGATACTCATCCCGGTGGCATGCCCAACTCCTCGCTTACCAAAGTCAAGCTGGTATTCGCAAAAGGAACTGGAATCCTTCTGGGCGGTTCCATCTCAGGTGGAAGGCCAGTTGGAGAAATGATCAATGTGATCAGCGCTTGCATCATGCATCAAATGACCGCAAACGATATCTATCAATTCCAAATGGGAACCCACCCAGCATTAACTTCTTCGCCAATTATGTATCCGATCGTTAATGCAGCCGGGATGGTTCTTTCGCAAGCTTGAGGTTGATAGATGAAAAAATAGGAAGACGATTTTTTCGACTTTCAATTTGAAAAGGCAGCAAAATATACCCCTTGAAGAAGACAGCAAGGGGTATATTATTAATAGAATATTCTATATTTATCTATTGACATTAATAGAATATTGTGCTATTCTATAAGTGTCAATATGTAATTGGAGGTGTGAATAGGTGCCAAGACATGGTAGAGGATGGGCAATGGAGCAAGGGGATGGGCAAGAGAAGCGACACTCTTCTTTGATCGTATCCTTATTGGAACCCGCTTTACTGATTCTGGTAAAGGGAGAGCCAAGTCATGGATACTCGCTGCTTGCCAAGCTTGGAGAAATGGGCATAGATACGCTTCACCCAAGTGTCGTTTACCGAACTTTGCGAGAAATGGAAGATTTAGGATGGATTCAATCCGATTGGGAAACTGATCAGACGCAAGGTCCTCCCCGGCGGACTTACCATTTGACTGTGCAGGGCGAAGATGCCTTGCAATATTGGAAGCAGGAATTATCAAGAACGAATGAGATCATCCTGCAGTTGCTTGAGAAAATTTAGAAAGGCTGAAAGGAGGCTGATATGCCTGCAAGAGATGGAACCGGACCGTTAGGTCAAGGTTCGCGGACGGGTCGAGGTATGGGAAATTGTAAAACGACCGGCGTTAACACGGGGCGGATTTCAACTACAACCCCATTGTTTAGCGGTCCGTTTCACTGGGGCGGCCGGGTGTGGGATTTTACATTTGACCGTCTATTCGGTCGCCAGCATGCAAACCGGATCAATAGACGATAGTTCATAACTTTCGAAAGGAGAATAATATGCCCAGATTTGATGGAACTGGACCATTGGGTACGGGGCTAATCGGCAGAGGATTAGGCCCTTGCGGAGAAGGCCAGGCGCGGGGAAGAGGACGTGGCTTTGGTCGCGGCAATTTTGGCTGGGGCATGGGGCAATTTACTGCACCTCAACCTGAGATAGAAGAAGTGCTAGAACAACGCAAGACCTGGCTGGAAAAACAATTAGCTGCGATTAGCCAACGGCTACAAGATTTGAACGAAAAATAAATCAAGAACCTGATCTACAAACCCCTGAGTAGCTCATTAATATAAATGGCTACTCAGATTTTTTGCCTCCCGAGTTTTACAGTTGGGAAAAAATAAAAACGCTCTAAATGCGCCGAAAATACGGGGGGAAAGAGTGTTGATTTCATTTGGAAAAAGGTTATCTACCAGCGCATAATGTCACGGAGCAATCAGGAAACCGGAACCTCTGCATCGAACTGATTATCGTGTTCGACGGATGAAATCATTAAAAACCGAAGGCATCTTTCAAGACGAAAAAATCAAATCGAAACGGAATTACCAGCCCATAGAATCAATTCCCAATCCGTTATCAACAGTAATTCGCTCGCCACTTTCGAGATTAAAAACATATAATGTTGACTGAGGATATAAACCACCACCCGGTTCATTTCTGATATAAGCCAGCAGAGTCTGGTCCGGTGACCACCCGATTACTGAATTCGCATAATCTATAATAATTTTATTTTGAAAATCTTTTGTTGAAGCGACGACCAGTTGGTTTGAATCCGCTTCCTCTGAAATGATGAAATATTCGCCATCGTATTCTGAATATTTAAAACGGGTATATGCGATGTAATTATGATCCGGCGAAAGTCTCTTAGTTCCGATTATATAATCATTCCTTTCCTCTAGAGGATATTGTTCATCACAGTATGGATCAATACTGAGATATTCGGTATCTTGAATGACATTTCCCGATTCAATATTCATGTAATAAAGTTGGTCTGATAAACCGGCAGAACAAGCTGCGTTTTTCATCGCGATGTAGTTTCCGTCATTACTTATTTTATATCCGATGCTGTATGCATGACTGGCATCATCCAATTTTGCAAGGTTCGTTATTATTTTCGATTCTCCGGTTCTCGGATCAATACGAACCAATTCTACATGATCGGGACCGACAATGTCGTTATCTGTGAAGATGCAATCACCGATCGTTCTTGTGAAATATAAATTATTCTGATTATCCCAGCCGACAAGCGTATCAGCCAAAATGTCTGGTTTGGAAATCTTCTCCCAAGAAAAAATAATATTCCCTTGAAGATCGAGGATCATAAATGAATCTCTTAACTCGACTCCGACATATTTTGAATCAGGGGAAAGCATCGGGTTATAGTATGAATTTTCCCAAGAAAGTTCACCATCAAAGGTGAGAGCCTGGACTGATCCAGTTTCAGGATCGTAAGAATAAATATTTCCTTCTTTTGTATAAATCAAAGGTCGGGCACCAGATTGATTCTCTAAAGCAGCGTTATTTGTTACAACAATACTGTTATTCATATCCATTTCTCCGACTATGAAAACCGGAAAATTAAGGATATAAAAATTTGTTTCTATATTAACGGGAATTATTCCTTCTGTTTCGGTTTTGTTTTCAATATCAAAAAAATAGAATGAGTTTGATGAAGGTTGGTTTATTGAAAAAGATGATTCATCATTTTCATTTGACCAAACAATAGATATATTCTGCCCGTCATTTTGTAGGAATCGATAATCGCATACATCTCGAACCTCATTTCCAAATGGATCGATTACAGGAAATCTTCCGAGCGGTTTTGTGTTTTTTATCGCAAGGTTTAAGGTTTTAAGAACATTCAAACTGATGTCGTTAATTACGTAGACATCTTCGAAATCCGGAGAAAAAGTGTACCAGAATACTTTTTCAACCGGATACGTTGATAAAAGCATGGTATAGGTTCGAATCAATCCAATTGCCGAAAGCGTAATTTCATCGTAATGATTATATGAATCAGAAAGCTTTGTCAGCCAATCGTTTGAATAACCCACTTCAGTTATCCAAATTGGGTATTCTTTCTTAAAAATCTCTTTGACTGCTTTATTGAAAGATTGTATATAATCAGCCATATTTCCGGTAACAATCCTTTTGTCAATAATATTTTGAGTGATCGTATCCGGAAAAGCGGCTCCCCAATAGATATGTAAACCAATTGCATCAAACGGCGGTTTGTTCCAATATTTTTCTGCATTTCGCAAAAAATCTGCTGGATCATAACCGTTTTTAAAATCAGCGGAAGCAATTAAACCGCCTAAAATAACCCTATCATTAGGATCATATTTTTTAATGATTTTATATGCATGATCCAGCATTTTGGCGTAAATATTTACTTCAACAGACTGTGCGTTTGGACGAACTTTTTTCCAAAACTCGATACAATTCATCTCGTTGCCGATTTCCCAATAATCAATTCCGTAACCTAATTCCTTAACAATCTTCTCAACTGCATAATCCCATTTTTCAAAAAAATCATCATCATTTTTTGCAAAACCAACGCCGTAAGTCAATAATCCAACGATTTTCAGATTTTGATTTCTTGCCGCTTCGATCATTCTTTTTTGATTTTTAAAATCGCTAATGTTATCAACGATAATTTCCTCTCGAACGTATGATATACCGGCATTATTTAATGTTTTATATGCTTCAAGCATTCCTTCGGAATAGTTATTTCTTAATGCAATTGCCGAGCCCATCCCAAATCCATCTGATAAACCTTCCGCAGATGCACATGACAATACCGAAAAAATCAAAAAGATCGGGAAAAGGTAAATAAAGATTTTTATTTTCATGATTGACTCCATTTTCAGACGAGATCGTGCCTTGTGTGGGTGAAAAACGAATCCCTTTGGAAATCGGTTGTTTTGAATCTTTTTATTTTTCTTGCTTATTATCTGTATATGATGTGAATTATAAACAAAAATAAAGAATCAGTTAATAACCGATTTGGAAAGCCATTCTTTCGGTAAATCATGATATTTACGGATTATGTATGCGGCGATAAGGACAGTGATGCATGGCATTGGGATACTTTTGTGAACAAGATCTTCCAAAGCCCGGAATATGCCGACGTTCTCGCAAACTTGTTCAACGAAGCGAAATGAAGTTCACTTGGATGAATGCGACAATTTCAGATAGTCTATTTTGAAAAATAGCAGAAAGAATACGAATATCGATCCAATCCGGAAATGAGAAAACAAGACCGCCGAGCTTGGCAATGATACATTGTCGGCTCGGGGAAAATTGTTTGTTAGTCAAAAGAATCACACTCCCCATCATGAAAGATAAGAGGTTGATGTGTGATTCTGAATTATTTTACAGATTAAGCTTCGGAATTCTTAAGGAAAGGCAACTCAGACCGCCGTCCTGCTTCATAAATT
>ENA-UPSM01002778-UPSM01002778.1-activated-sludge-metagenome-genome-assembly--contig:-NODE-2778-length-20690-cov-4.992634_pt1 | contig 20690 bp, 16 predicted proteins | sample MGYA00238181_ERZ773283 | MGnify/ENA primary metagenome ERZ773283 (study PRJEB29023, sample SAMN05720199) | activated sludge metagenome | isolation source: Anaerobic digester | place: Japan...
ATGTTTCCAGTAAGTCCTGCAGAACAATAGTATGGTAGCTGATGCTCCTCTCGTCATGCACACCATCCTCCAGAACCTGCCTTTTTGCTTCGCTCCAAAGCCCGTCCAATCCGATCTTTTGCCACGCAATCGCTTCCTTTTGGCTTGGCATCAATAGACCTGCCCAGGCAAGTGCCTTGAAATTGGCAATCAAATGGTTGTTGGATATATCCGTCTCAAGGTTTGCGGCAAGAACACGCGCCTGAAGCGCAAGACTGTTTGCCAGTTCTTCTTTCCAGAATCGCTGCCATTCCGGAGAATCTCGAAAGATGGATGCAACACGCAACCAGGCAACAATTCTGCGTGACAGTGGATATGGTTCCCAACCGGCGCCTTTTCCGACTGGATTTTGCCGCAACCAATCGGATATCAAATTCATTAACGCACTGCTGTAACGCCCATCTCCGGTGGCAAGATAAGCCTGAGCAAGAAGTAGAGCCCATTCGCCATAATGAAGGTTGTATGTCCAGAGTGGTTCCGGAAACGGCGCCGAGTTCCAAGAAACAGGATGATCGAGAGCCACAGCAGGAAGGTTCAGAAAAGAAAACTCGTGAAGCACGAGTTTATCTGCGTTACTGATGAATGCTTGCCGTTTTGCGAGGATTGACGCCGCATCGGCTTCATCGAAACATTTTAGGTCAGGTATTTTATTGGAAGCGTCTCCAGTTTGCTTAGTGATTGGAAATAGAAGGTTACCGCATAATGGATAAAGAAAACGGTAACGCAAAGACCGGTTCAAGCGTGTGACGATACGTGCAGCACCGGCACGCTGCGCTGTGTCCATCATTAACAAAAATCTTTGCATAGGGAGAATCTTGTGTAGGGATTGTTCCGCACTGATGTGTCATTCCGGCATGGGCCTGGCCGGAATCCATTTTTCACTGTTATCATTTAAGACTGGATCCCCGACAAGCCCTTTCGGGGATGACATTTCTGCGGCGCGTTCGGGGAACGCGCCCTACATAGAAATAATGAGACGAAGATTATTTGTTGATTTCAGATTTCAATTTTGACGGGTTTCATCTCGCGGAGTGATTCAAGCACGGCAAAAGTCGCACGCGTCACAGTGAAAATCTCCTGCAACGGGATTGGCGCTTCCGTGCCTTTTCGATAATACCCAACGAAAGATTCCCATTCGCCCCGATGCCCCTTATCCTGTTTGAGCATTGACTTCACAACTTTTCGTTTTCCGTCTCTTGTCATCTCCAACCGCCGGAAATTATCAAGAACACCAATCGCACCGCCACCGAAAACCTCCACCCGCTCTTTAGGAAACGACTTGTCGCCATTGGCCGCGTAGGTAACAGTGCCAATAGAACGATCTGCAAATTCAATCATGACAACAAGGTTGTCGTTCCTGTAGCGGCCACCATTGGGAAGCACCCGGGCATAGACGGAAACAGGCATAGCTCCTGCAAGAAACGTGAGATAATCGATAAAATGGCAGACTTCTCCGATGATGCGGCCACCGCCCTGCTCCGGATCGTGCACCCAATGCTCCGGCGGAATATACCCGGCATTGACACGGTAATTCATAATCAGCGGTTCGCCAAGACCAGTAAAGAATTCTTTTAACTGGCAACTCATGGGGGCAAAACGGCGATTGAATCCAACCATCAGGGCGGGAGCTTCCTTCCCTGACTGGTTGCATTGCCTGTAAAATACTTCAATCTCTTCCAGTTCCGAGGTTTCTACACAAAGAGGCTTTTCCAAAAACACGTGTTTCCCTGCTGCCAGCGATTCCAGCACCTGTCGTCCATGCAGATTATGCCGCGTACCGATAACGACAGCATCAATATCGTTATCCTTGATCAGTTTCTGATAATCCGTCGTCGCGTACCGGAATCCAAATTTCTTGGCAACTTTCTGAGCGCTGGCACCGGTGGCGTTAGCGACGGCAATCAGCTCAAGCCCTTCCAGGCCGTTCATTGCCGGAAGCAGGGTTGACGTTGCAAATTCACCCGCGCCGATCATGCCAATCCTCAAATTGCCTGAAGAAGGCTTCTTTGCGTTTTTTATAGATGCCGGTTCTTTATCGCATTTGAATTCTTTCGCTGCAATAGCGACTGACTCCGGATACGTAAGCAAAACACCAAGAAAGTCTTCTTTCGTTTTCCCGGTAATAAGATCATAAGCGAGAGGACCATCGGCAATAGGAAAGCGATGCGTAATGAGGGGCTTTACCGACGCTTTGCCTTCCGCCAGTAACTGCAGGAAGGCCTGCATATTCCTGTTTTCCGTCCAGCGTACGTATCCAAAAGGATAATCCCGGCCTTTTTCCTCATACTCCTGATCGTAACGTCCCGGGCCATAGGAACGGGATATCCGGAAGATTAATTCCTTTTCATAATATTCCCGCCTTGGGATTTCCAGCCCGACCATGCCGACAACCACAACGGTACCGTGAAAACGCGCGATCTCACCGGCCAGCGTCACCGGTTCGTTGCTGCTGGAACCGGCTGCCACGATAACCTTGTCCACTCCTTTGTTCAGTGTCACCCGCAAACAAAGTGATTGAAAATCTCCGGCTGTTGTCGCCGTATCATTCACACCCAGTGATTTTGCCAAAGTGCAGCGGCCGGCATTCGTATCCATACCCAGTACGATACAGCCCGCGGCTTTTGCCTGCTGTGCGGCCAAAAGACCGACAAGACCGAGGCCGATGATCGCCACCGTTTCACCCAGTGCAATATCAGCCAGCCGCAAGCCCTGCAGGGCAATGGCACCTAATGTTGTGAAAGCTGCCTCTTCCGCTGTCACACCTTCCGGCACCTTCGCCGCAAGATTCTTCGGAATAAAAACGACATCCGCATGATTGGCATAACCTGCACCGCCACAGGCCACCAGATCGCCAACCTGAAAGCCATCCACACCTTCGCCAACGGCGATAACTGTTCCAGCGCAGGAATAACCGAGAGGCATCGGGGCATCCAGTTTCCGGAAAACCGCTTCGGCTGTTGTCACAATGCCGTCTCGTAGCGTCTTGTCAATCACCTGCTTGACCAGATCCGGCCGCGCCATCGCTTTTCCCAAGAGATTTTTCCGCGCGAGATCCACCATGAGTTTCTCAGTGCCTGCACTGACCAGAGAAGTGATATTTCTCACCAGGATGCCGCCCGCCTTCAATGCCGGAGCAGGCACATCCATAACTTCCAGCTTGCCATCACCGTAATTCTGTATAATTGCTTTCATCGATTAAATTTCACCTTCAATTCTCTTAATAAACAGAAAACTTTAAAATTTCTTTTCCTGGATTCCCGCCAGAAGCATGCGGGAATGACAAAATTACTTTTTATATGGATGTGAAAAACTATGAGATTTTTCAATAACTTCCCTCATGTCATTTCGAGGAGCATAGCGACGAGAAATCTAAGATTCCTCACCCGCAAGCGGGATTCGGAATGACAATCAGTGTTAAGATTTCTCACATACGTTCGAAATGACAGAGAAGGAGCGGTCGAAATGACAGTTTGATCATTGTGCAAAGGTTTATCTCTCACCTTATAATCCTTTTTAAAGAATAGTAACCGAGGGCCAGGTATTCCCGCAGACCGATCTGCAACTTCCAGAGGCTCTCGGCGGATGGAAGCCAATCAACCATCGAATATTTTTCAGGTCTGGATAAATAATCCACCGGATAGGCTACCGGATTAAGCCCCTCTCTTTGAAAGAGCAGCATGGCACGAGGCATATGATAAGCGGATGTTACAAGAATGAAAGATTTATCGCCCAACAGAGCTCGCACATTTTTCGGGTGCTCTTCGGTGCTCTTCGATGCACTTTCCGAAATAACTTCTCTTGCCGGCATCAGAACCTGAGCGAGCTGCTTCATATGATCCCCTGTTTTCAAGCCGCTGCGATCTCTGCCCGCCGCACCGGAGAAACATATCTGCTCTTTGCTGCCAAGCCTGTTCGCCAGTTCCATCCCACCAACAAAACGGTAGATAGACCCATGCGGCAGTGCCGAAGAAAGCAACTCACCCGTCGGCCTGTAACCACCACCGGTAAGTACCACCACATCCTTTAGACCTTTTTCCTGCAATGACGACACTGACGGTTGAGAATATCGATTTTCTAGTGACGACAATAGCATGTCTGCTGCCGGCCGTGTGCACACAAGCCATGCCACACTCAGAACAGCCATTCCGAATACAAAAACACCCCTCTTCTTTCTTGTGGATACCCATAAATAAATCAGCGCAAAAAAGAAAAACCAAAACAGCAGATTGGGAAGTATATTGACAATAATTGAGCGCATTTTTTAATTGAGAGCTTTAAATAATTCCATTTATGTCATTTCGAGGAGCAAAGCGACGAGAAATCTAAGATTCCTCATCCGCAAGCGGGTTTCGGAATGACAATAAATGTTAAGATTTCTCACATATGTTCGAAATGACAGAGAGGGTGCGATCAAAATCACAGTTTGATCATGATGCAAAGGTTTAAATTGAAGTTAATAATACAAGTTTTCCAATCATAATTTTTGATACAAATCGATATATTTATCGGCAATGATCTTCATTCTGAATTTTGAATCCACCGTTTTCACAGCATTGCTGGAAAGCATTTTTCTCATGCTTGAATTGGTGAGAAGTTGAATAATAGCTTCAGCTAATTCTTGATCATTCTCCTGTTCGACAATAATTCCATCACTACCATTGTTAATAATGTTTTCCGTCACACCTTCTATATTAGTCGCAACGCAGGCGTTGCCGCAGGCCATAGCCTCCAGCAACACATTACCGAAAGATTCATTACGCGAAGGGAAAACGAAAATATCGCTTGCCAGATAATAGTTTAATGTATCTTTAACTTTACCAGTCAGAAATACCGATTTACCAATGGCATCCTTTAATAACTCGGCAAACCACCCATAAAATGGTTCATGTTCATTATATGGACCAACCAGCACAAGGCAAGCATTCGACATGTTTTCCTGAACATTTATCCAGGCCTTCGCCAATACATCAATACCCTTGCGGTACTCGATGGAACCTATATAAAGAACGATAGGCCTGGTTCTCTCAATACCTAATCGATCACACAAATCATTTCTGCATTGCGCCGACAGATTATTATCAGGTTTAAATCGGTCTTCCACACCATTGGGAATCAGATAAACTTTATCAACCGGATATTGAAACTCTGACACAGTTTCCAGCACTCTTTCCGAAATAGCTATCATCGCGTCAAAATATTTCAACAGAGATTCTTTGACAAGGCCGCATCTTGAATTCTTCAGTGCTTTTGGGTCATCCTCACCCGTCAAAGTGATTTTATAAATGGCCTTCTTTGAAAGAATTTTCGCAACAATTAATGCCGGAAGAGCTGCAACACAATAGCCGTGAACATGGAGAATATCATATAATTTTTTGTTTCTAACCAGCCAAAAGATAGCAGAGAAGGCAAATTGAATAGACCGCATTCTTTCATTACGGCTTGAACCGATGTATGCTATTTCAACACCATCAACATCACCCTTAAAATACTTTCCAGATGAAGAAGAACATAATCCTATAACAGATAATCCTTTTTGCTGAAGTGCTCTTGATAGAAAAATAGCCTGCTTTCCTGACCCCGTGAACTCAGGCGGCAATTTCTCTGCGAACATGCAAATTCTATTCATGAAAAGATCGCTTCGCCTGCATCAACGCTGAAGCAGATAATAATAATTCTTCTATTGGTCTATGTAATTTATTTTCCGAGATGCAATTCATCACGTCCCTAACTTCCTGCTCCCATCCTCTGTCCACCCTTCCCTTCCAGACTGTTGCAATCTTGCCATCCTTGTAGCGTTGGCAGGTTGTAAAATCATAAATCATGAATTGCTGATCCGTCATCTTTACCTCGATGTATTCGTCACAGCCAATCAGCGCTTCACCACGGTCAGCAAAGATAAGATTTACGAGAGATCCGTCATCGTATCTAAGAATAATAACGTTATTTGATTGTTTGTTGCCGCCAAGTGCAGAAATCACCTGAACATCAGAAGGTATTCTCGGGTACAGCAGAGCGACAGCATAATCTATCCAGTGACATCCGTTGCTGACAATTCGGGTACTCTGATGCGGCCAATTGTAGTAATGAGTACCGGGAATCGTCTGTTCGCGAATGGAAGCTGTAATCGTCAACGGTCCACCGGTTTTATCTATCTCATCTTTGATAATCTTTGTCACCGGCGAATGATATCTGTTATATCCAACAAAGAAAAGCGCATCAGGATTCCTTTCCAGCGTTTCTTTTAATTTGTTATATTGTTCCTCGTTGATGACCGGAGGCTTCTCGACGAATACCTTTTTGCCTGATTCCAATGCCATACAGGCAATGTCTGCATGTGCATCGTGCCAGGTAGCAATGAAAACAGCATCAACTTTATCGCTGTGACACACATCCGCCGGATTGGAACTGATGAGAGGAATATTGAACAATTCAGCGCCTTGAAGCAGTCGCACAGGATCCGTATCCGCAGCCATTGTGATCCTCACACGTTCATCCTTGAGAAGGAAAGGAATCAAGTTGCCCCGCATCCACATTCCCATGCCGATGATTCCGACGTTAATCTTGTCTTTAGATGTTATCTTTAATGGGCTTCGTTCTATGATAGTACTTTCATCTAAAATGTTTTTATCATCACCGCTCACAAAACAGCAGGCATCATCGAGCGATATTGTTGCACCTTCCCCGGCCTGCGCCACATCGACAATGTTCATTAAATCTTTCGGTTTCCACGCTCGTTTACACATGTCCGCAAGTGCGACTTCAAGAGATTTCTGCTTCAAGTAAGAAGGGGTCTCCAAGGGTAGGCGGCTGAAAATGTTTAATTGATGAATGCTTGATGGTGGAAAACCAATCCATCTATCTTTCAATGCCGCCCAGTTATTATCTGAAAGTTTTTCAGCAGAAAGACCAACGAAACAAATATGTTCATTTTCCAAGGAGTCAGCAAGAGCGTCCATCCATTCAGGGCTACTGATCATCACTATAACATTTTCTTTCAGCTTAGCCCTGACCTGTGCAACCGCCTTAGCATCCGGACAGGGGAAATGAATTACTGGTTGATCGGAATCACTAAGCATCCGCAAAAGAAGCAGGCATGGCAAAGTATTGCCACAAATAATGACAGTTTGGTCAACCTTTTGAATTTCGCCAATACGTCTGGAGGCTTCTAAAGCCAGTGAGTAGTGTAAAATTGAAGCGGCACTTTCTATTTCCAAACCTTCTGGCACATCAACTGTCTGTTCTTTATGTACCAATATCCGGTCAAGATAGGCCGGACAATCAAAACGGAAGCCTGCCCGGATTGAACCGACCGGAAAGCTATCGTCACCACCGTTATCAATTACCTGGCCGGCAAAAGAAGCATTAATCTGCAGGAGTTGCACCCGATAGGAAAGCAGATTAGATTTAACCTTTGCAAGTGTCCTTTTAAGGCCGATCAAACGCGCATAAGCAATGGCGCGCCGCACGGAATTGAAGCTGCGCCGCATAATGGACACAAACAGATTTATTCCAGAAGATTCTTTCTGGGCGTTACCTTGAGCACCTGTTGTAGTAGCGGCCAATGTCTTCAAGATGAGACATCCCGGGTAGTTTGCACTCGGCACCGGTGCTTTTTTCCACGTATCAAGAAGAAGAATTTTCATAGATTGGTTAGTTTCCGATCGACTCTCCTTGTCATTTCGACCTTAGGGAGAAATCTTTACGAATATTGTCATTTCGAAGCGCAGCGAGAAATCTTATACCACCTATCATTTCGATTTTCCTTGTCATTTCGACCGAAGGGAGAAATCTTACAATCCCTCACTCAAATCATTCCACATTGGATTTATTTGATTCACCAGCTTGTTTTTTTTCTCTCTGCGCCATTTTTTGATTTCTTTTTCTCTTGCTATTGCCGCGTTTATATCGTTCGTTTCCTCGACGTAAACCAATTTATTTAAATTATATTTTTTTGAAAAACCATCAATTAACTTGTTCTTATGTTCATAAATACGTCGGTTCAAATCATTAGTTACGCCAACGTAAAGCACATTGTTGTTCCAGTTGGTTAGTAAATATACATAATAATTTTTCGTCAAAAACATAAGATTCCTCACATACGTTCGGAATGACATTGGTACTAGCTAACTATGACACGCTGAATGACATTTGACTCCACCTCTTTGTCATTTCGACCGTGGGGAGAAATCTTGTTAAAATAATCATTAAGATTCCTCGCTGCGCTTCGGAATGACACGTGGTGCTACTGTTACGCTTCGGAATGACACGGCTAAGGTCTATTTTCCCCTCTCTCGAACAAAACTTTTTCAATAACCTCCAGAAATCGTCGGGCAACGAGGCTGGACTCAAATCTTTCTTCAATATGTGCGGCACCCTGCAAAACCATTGTACGCATTTGTTCTCGCTTTTCTATCGCTGCAATAATTGATCGAACAAGACCGGTTATATCATCCGGAGGAACCAGAACAGCGCCGGGTCCGACAACTTCCGGAATAGCATCTGTTTGATAGGCAACAACCGGTGTCCCGCAAAGAATCGCTTCCGCAACAGTTCTGCAGAAAGATTCTGTCTTCGAAGTCTGAACATAAACATCCGCACGACGCATCAGAGCCGGCAGGTAATCTATTGCACCGGTGAATATGACATTTTCGAAAAGACCGAGGTCAAAAACTCTGCTTTTCAAAGACGTAAAATAATCCGCCGTTTTTTCCACGCCACTATCATCACCAATATCACCGGCGATTAAAGCCAAGCACTTAGAATACTTTTTTTTAATCCCCGGCAAAGCTTCAATCAATTGATCATGACCTTTTTTCGGGAAGATAACACCTGCGCTTACAATTATTGGATATTTTCCGGAAAGTTTTTCCTCAATATCTTTCGGTAAACCTGCTTCAGCAGCGTGATGTATCTTGCTTATATTCATCGGATTCGGAACGGTTTCCACAATGTCATCATTCAAGCCACCTTTTACAAGAGCATTCCGAAGTGTTTCCGAAACAGCGATGATTTTATCGGAACCGGCTGCAAGAAGCGAAAGAAAATACTGCATCAGACGCGGATGACCGCCCAGCCGGTAAAGAAACGTCATGGCATGAAAGATCTTCACATGAGGCACACCCAAACGATGTGCCAGAATACTGCCGATAAAGATTTGTTCAGAATTACTCAATATCATGGAGGGTGAAAGCTGTCGCACCAAGGGAAGCAGCCGACGAACACCTAGAGTGATGTTGCTGATGTTTTGTAAAAGGATATCACCAGCCAATGACGCGCGCCATTGCATAACTTCCGGCCAGATTACTATACGGCAGCCAAGACGCTCAAATTCCATAGCCGCGTCATTCTTCTCGTGCAGCGCGATGATAAAATCAATATCATGACCAACTAGTTGAGAAACAATATCAAACAGGTATCTGTGTGGCCCGATCCATTTTGTCCAGGGGTGAAGACACAAGATGGTGATTCTTTTCGTCACTTATCTACCCGACATGATGGCATGCACGACGCCTTGTGCCCAGTGCTCAGGCGTGAAATCACTAATGATCTTTTTGGACGCCTCGCCCATCTTTCCACGCAGTTCTGCATCACCACAAAGCAGCGATAAATGTTTCGTCAAGGCATCCACATCGCCAACAGGAAAAACAAAACCGTTCTCTCCTTCATGAACCAAGTCAGGACCCGCCCCCACCGCATCAGAAACAATTAACGGTAGGCCGAATTCCATCGCTTCATTTAAAACGAAGCCCCATGGCTCCCACCGACTGGGTAGAACAAATACATCACTCGCCGCATAAGCCCGGCACACTTCATCTTTGTTCAGAAGACCCAACACCTTAACATCGCCCTGTAAACTACTTTGCTCAATCATCTGCTGATAATGGACCCTATCCGGGCCATCGCCAATAATGAGTAGAGTTAAATTACTAAAACTTTGTTTGAGCCGACTGAAAGCATTTAACAAAATCGTCAAGTTTTTATGATTATCGTACAATCTGCCGACAAAGCATATATTAATGCCTTCCACATTCAATTCTTTCTTCAACGATTCTTTTTTACCATTTAATTGCTTGGACATCCCCCGATAATATTCAACATCGGTCGCATTAGGCGCAGTGAAAATCGAATCTTCACTCATCCCCATTATTTTACAAAAATCTCTTGCTCTTGACCCCGGTACAATGCAGCCTTTAGCGTGCTTAAGTAATATCCTTTTAATAATATTTTTGATCTTGGATTTTGCAGCATCATATTGCGTAGTCTCTATCCAGAAAAAGAACTTCTTCTTTTTTAACAATGCCCAGAACCAGAGCAGTAAATAGGTGGGTTCATCCCAACCACCCACAATGATTACGTCACAATCTTCCTTTAAAACAGGCATGATGTTATTCAGATGTCTGGGATCAGGAGGAGGCGCCAGCATCGTAAAACCATGAAGCCATGTGGCATCAAACATTTGCTGATTTTTTTCAATGATAATGCCTCTGTTCAAAATATCTTTGGCCAGAAAATAGTATTTTATTCTACCCTGTAAAAACTCATGCAAGCGATTGAAACATTCAATGCGGTAACTTGACAGAACATTAGTAACAAGAGCGACTTTCATCATAATTTCATGTTTTTTATTTGATCCAGAAATAGCACATCAGGATTATCAGGATTCAACTCACCTATGAACTGCCCCTTTTGCGGTATAATTCTCCAGGTTGAAGCAACGGGTTGACCGGGGTGCGATATGGTGGGCATTTGTCCAAAGTATGAAGCCCATGCCGCAAATGAACTTGCACCCGGTACAAGTAAAACATTCGCTTTTGAAAGAATCAATAAATCCGTAATGGCAGAACCGGGGCGAACAAAAGTTACATTATCCATTTCAAGCAATTCATGGAGTTGTTTTCGAGTGCCGTCGGATACTACATATGCATGTGCATTATATCCTACTGATTTACGAATCAATTGCAGGCAATTTATATACCATTTAAGGGGTGTCTTATCCAATGGACCTATGGGCTGATAGTCTGTGTTGGTCGGTTCTTTGAAATCATTCCCGCATCGAACACAAATGCCGATCGGCACATCCGAAATATTATCAACCATCTTTAAATACTTTTTTCTAGTTGAATTGCGCAGTTCTTGCAGCAAGAAGTCATTCCACCCATTAAGTTTTTCAAAAAATGTTTTCCATCCCTTAAATGTTATAAGAACTTTACTGCCATCAGATAAATCTTGCAGGGGGTTATCTAACTTATCAGGTTCATCAATGCTTTTTGCATCTTTAGTTTCCAAAAATCCACGGATTAATCCCAGCTCACTAATTTCTCTTTGAAACAAACCAAATAAAATTAATTGCTTATGATAATTCCCATAATCTACTCCGCCTCTCAATAGCTGACCAATCGCAAGCCTCATCCAAATCGGAGTTATCATCTGTACATCGGGATGCAAGTGTGCAAATACTTTGCAGCGTGCCCAAGGAAATAACCTGTTACCCAATCCCGTTCCGCGTCCAAATTTTGCCCGGCAAATGATCTTCCCATTCATTATCAATTACTCGACATATTTTTCTTCTGCAACATTGCCTGCATCCATATCGTTATAATCTGTTGCTCGAATACTCTGCACTGACAAAATGGAAAAGAATAACCAGAACGGAACTGTTGAGGAACTGCCGAAGCCGAAGAGCCAGTCTTCAAATACAGCATTGACCAACCCAGCTACAACCAATGACATCATCACAGCATTTAGCTGCATGTTTTGAACTGATACTATAGAACGCCAAGCCTTGATCATAGTGTATAATATCGGAATGGCTGATAAAAATAATCCTATGACACCACATTCAATCAATAACCGAAGATAGGAATTATGCACACCATAAAAATACAATTCCGGGTTTTGTGCACCGGCTATTTGCATCTTTAAATCGCTGCTGCCAAATCCAACACCAAAGAAGGGGGTATCTTGGAACATATTCCATCCTAGGGCCCAGGCAATTAATCGCCCCGAACTGTCGTTCTCAAAAAGCCTTTCTGTTGCTTGCGGAAATAATAATGTCACGACTGTCAGCATCACGAAACTGACAATCATTATCGCCAGCATTAATCTAATCTTCTTGTGGCCCAAACGTAAGTTCATCAAATAAAATGTCATAAGTCCCATCAACAAACCAAGCACGGATGCCCTGGAACCGGACAAAAACACCATCAACCCGCTAATCAGGACATTTAAAAAGAAAATATTACGGCTGACTGGCGTTGCAGCCATGCGTGTACCATAAAGAAACAGCAGTGTTGATATCATAGCTGTTAAACCCGCACTATTCGGGTTTCTAAAAAAAACTTTTATTCGGCCATCTATATATGCGTCAGAGGCATAATTTCTGATTGAGTAAAACGCGTAAATATTTATGAAGATAAAAATGACCGATAAGATGATCATGAATTTATGCTGACTATCTTCATCCTGCAAATAGTACTCCACTGCCATAGGAAAACCGATTAATACGAATACAGCCGAGATGCTTCTTTGAATAGATGTCACCGGATCATCAGCATAGAATGCTGAAATGAAAATGAATATAATAAAGGGAATCCATTTCTTCCATGGATCCAGGAACGGTTCGTCAACAAATTGCGATATCTTCCCTCTAAGAAAAATTGTTTTTAAAAAAAGAACACCCGGCGGCACAAAACGGGCGTAATAGAGATATTGACCTGAAACAAGTCGCGTATCGGCCAGTAAAACACCCACAACGCTGGTAATGATAAGCAACCATGACGGCAGGAAAAAACATATAATGGTGAGTAAGATAACAGGGGTATCAAATAACATTCAAGCCACCCTTATATCCTGTTACCAGATAAAAATACCCCAGTTCAGAAATAACAGGGATTTTGTTTAAGATAGTTAACGCTCTTGCCGTATTGCCGATAAAGCCGGGAGGGCCATAGCCTACATGTATTACCTGTGGAAGAAAACCGATCTCGCGGCATAATTGGGAAAGGCTGCGCCCCGAAAAAAACTGGACATCATCAAAACAAGAGCCGTCTTCGCATAAAAAATAACGGGCGCCTATGCGGCCCTTCCGAAAAAGCATTGCCCAGAAATTTGCATTCTTCGCAAAATCAGCACTTCTTTTCCTGCCACGACAGCGACGTTTCCATTCCCCGAACATAAACAGAGGATTGAGTATATTCATATCTGTAATCATGACTGCCCCGCCCGGCCGTGTTGCCTGATAAACCTTCTTTAAAAAATTATTCTGATCCGGTATAGCGGCAAGGACGGAGGCAAGCCATGTCAACGATAGACCGGCAGGGGGTATAAAATCGTTTAAGTCGCCGGCGACGAATTCTACATCAAGCTTTTTTTGAAACTTGTTTTCATAATAAACTTGCCGCTTTTTTGCGATGTCGATCTGTGCTTCCCTATCCACGGCAACAACACGGGTACCAAGAAAAGCAAAGAGAAAACTCTCTGATCCATACCCGCAACCGGCATCAAAGACGAAAGGATTATCTGTCTTTTGAATTTCTCGGACCGGAGGGATTCGACGTGCCGTATAGACGGCTCCGGCAATTTCCGGTGGCAGGTTCATATACCGAAGCATTGTTTCATAATGCGACCTTAAAAGTGCATTTTCATCTTCTGATAATAAGGGATTCCCATTCCTGATTTCTTCCCTTAGCATGATATAGAAATCAGCAACAATTCGCTCAGGGCTAGTCAATGAGTTGAACACAGGCATTATAAAGAATTTCCGCACCTTTCTTTGGTGTATGCAGGGCAATGGTAGCCCGTGACTCGCTTCCCATTTGTTTGGCGATGGCGGGATTATTTGCCAGATAAATCATTTTTTAAGAGTATTATTCCAAAATAGGTTGGATAAGTTTTTTATATATAGAAAGATACCTATCTGCTGTAACATCCCATGTAAATTCCAGTGAACGTCTGCGCCCTGCTTCACCCATCTTGGCAACTCGACTACCCGCAGTGGTAAAATACATCAAGGCGTCAGCAAGCCCTGCAACATTATCCTGTGGCACAAGCAAGCCCGTTTCGCCATTAATGACAATATCTTCAGACCCTGTTCCAAGACATGCAACAACAGGCTTGCCACAGGCCATTGCCTCCAGATAGACGACACCGAATGATTCATTCCGTGACGGTAGCGTGAAGACGTCGGCTTCCATGACTTTACGAATAGCATCCTTATTTAAAAGACGTCCGGTAAATTCGACCCTGTCTTTTATTCCGAGATCTCTTGCCAATTCTTCCAATCTAATCCGTTCAGGTCCGTCACCAACAACTGTATAATGCCAATCGTGAATCCCTCTATCGTTCAGTCTGGCTAATGCTCGCAAGTTCAAGTCCACGCCCTTTATTCGCCAAAGATTGCATACGCTGATAAACTTCATTTTTCCGGATTCTTTGCACGGATGAAACATTTTCATCATCTGCTGGATCATTGCATGGTCAACGCCATTTGGTATGCGCTCAATTCTCCTTGGCGTTCCATTACCATTTAATTTTTCGATAAATGACACAAGGGGTGTACCCACAGCAATTATAGCAGCAGATTCGGATATCATTCTTTGATAATGAATCTGTGCGTTTTTTCTCGTATACAATTCTGCATCATCTTCAATGTGCATTGTAACAACCAGAGGGCATTTGAGGCGTCTTGCGACCAACACTGCCGCCATTCCAACAGGCCATGTACTGTGAACTTGAATCAAATCGAAGGAAATATCATTTAAATGCTTCTTGATGATCTGCAGAATCGCAAATGCGCACGAATAAATTGTCAATGTCAGAAAATGATATTGTGGCACATGAATATATCTTGCTGAGTAAACATCAATACCATGCCGTGTCTCTTTTTCTTGCAGTAAGGCAAGGTCTTTATATCGTGGAATCCGCTTCGCAATACTTTTAGGAAGCCAGGGTTTGCAAATAATGACCGTTAGATTCACCCCTTTCTTCTTCAAAGCAAGAGCATGCTGTTCATTGAACAGGCCTTCAATTTCATTACCGATATTCGGATATACGGGTGTTAGCACAAGGATATTCATAAGAATATTAATGATGTAATTATTGTTTAGTGCATATTTAGCTTCCCGTTCAAGCGACCCAATCTCTGTAATATCCCACACCAACCAAAATAACTTATGAAATCCCGCACCTTTTGTTGAAATTTCTGGTTATTAGAAAAGATACAATCAGAAAGAGATGGTGGTAGCGGCCCCATTCCGTTCCTGATACCTTTTAAAACGCTTTTCAATGAAAAGGTATAAATGCCATAAAGCAGATCATGGACAATAAGGGATGGCATAAGCTTCTTTTGCTGGGGCTTGGTCAGGTATGTACGCATAAACCAATAACGATTTCGGACTTTGTAAAATGTGCTTAAAGCAGATCTGGCCACACCGGATGATTTGTGCAACATTAATATTTCAGGATAATAATAAATTTTGTATCCGGCAGCCAGTATCTTCATCTGTAAGAAAGCTTCTGAACCATAAAGGAACACGTCGCGGTTATAGTAGCCTGCCTTATCAAGCATATTTCTCTTGAATCCAACACCGCCACTATGAAACCCTCCTGTATTGATTGGCCCTATATCATGATTTTTTGATCGGTGACTTTCAATGGAATCACCTTCCCGATATTCTTCCACACGTGTCGCGACAACAGCCAAGTCTGAAGGACCTTCGCTGAACCGCCGAACAACTTCGGAAAGTACGTTTTCATCAGGCATCAACGAATCATTATCCATTTGAAAGATATACTCCCCTTTCGCCATTTCAAAACCAATTGAATATCCATCCATACCTATATTTTCATTTAGCTTCTTATATCGCACTTCAGGGTATTCACTTCTTAACATTAATATCGAATTATCAGTTGAAGCATTATCAACGACTATAACATCAAGGTCATTTACTTTCTGGGTCAGAACTGATTTCAACGCATTGCGAAGATCATTACAGCGATTATAATTAACAATCACAACGGAGATTAGTTCTTTATTCATATCAGACGTATCCGAATTATGCTTTTTTCAAAAATTCATTTTCAAGCATTTGTTCCCACAGATGTGCGATATTAACCCAATCATAAGATTGAACATGTCTGGCACCTGCTACACCCATTGTCAACCGTTGCTCAATATTACTAATCAATAACTTCAAACGCATTGCCATTTCTTCTTCTGTAGAAACAACAAAACCTGTAACTCCATCAATAACAGATGGTGTATTGTAGTCAGCAAAAACAATGCAAGGTAAACCAGTGGCTGCCGCCTCTAAGGTAACTTTAGGCAGTCCTTCAAATCGAGAAGGAAGTATAAATATATCTGACTGCGTCATCATATCTCTTATCTCGATCTGGGACTTAGGCCCATGAAAAAAGACATTTTTAAGATTTTGACGTTCTTTCATTGCCATCAATTTCTTCATATAGTTTACTGCTGCGTCACTATTAGGGCCACCAATAAGATGGAACTCTATCTGCTTATCAAGATTGTTAGCTGCAATTTCAAGGATTAAATGAGGCCTTTTTCGTTCTTGTATTGTCCCGACAAAAATAACTTTGCAAGGTGGTTGATGACCACGGCGATCAACAAATTTAAAAAAGCTTGTATCGACGCCCACGGGAATAGTCGGACCGGAAATGCCTAAATTGTTTATAAAATCATTTCTAATAGCATCAGTAATTGGAATAGTAACATCTGACTTGTGTATACTTTGAAATAGCGTCTTACTTTGACGCGACGGCAATTTATGAGCTTGTTCAAAGGATACTTCAATTGGTTCCACAGTTAATCTTTTCCGGGCAAGAGGCTTTAATTTCCAAAATAATGATGCAACACGCGGATTCTGTGCCGGATAGACAATTGCATCATAATTCCCTAAAAGCATCTCCCTTAGTTGCATCAATGACCCGCCACGTCGTGGCATATGCATTATCTTAATGTTCTTCTTTTCTTTTAATCGAGGATCCAGTTTTTGGTTCCACCCTAGGAATAAAGTCGATGTGAAACGATCAGAATGTAATCTCAATGCAATATCCCTTGCATTAAGGCTCTGTGCATTAAAATTATCATCATTGACTGATACATTGAATAATACATTTATCATTCTTGCCACAATAAAAAATACAATTATGTTAATAGAGATGACATCAGTGATGAATGTCAAACAAATTAGCCTTCGTACTGAGTTGGCAACCGAAAGCTTCAGGATCGGCGTCCACCATTGCCATCAGTTGTTCAAGATGAGCAAGTGACCGGGCAAATAAAAATATCTTTTGTTCTTCAAACCGATCCTTATAGCGAAAAGGATGCCACTCAAAAGATATTAGAGGAATAGAACGGTGCAGACAATCCATGAATAGAGTCGATGAAAATGTTATAACCATACGTGCTTGATCAAGTAAAGCTTCTATAGGACCCCCTTGTTCAACTCTGTGATATGGCGAACTCATACCACCCAGCCATTTGCTGTAAACAGAAGGATTCTCTCGTGGATGTACTCTGACCACGAACTGTCTACCGAGGGCACAGGCAGCCTTTTGGCAGCATTGCACTAGTTCTCGATGTTCGTCAATATTCATAAAGGGTGAGTTGTTGACAGGTGCGGAAAAAAAAATAATGGCATCTCGACGTCTGGGCGCTGTATGTTTATTTTTTTTATTTCCTACCACGCGTGTATGCTTTTTTGTTTCGGTTGGCATGATATCATACCAGAACTGGCCTCTTACCCATAGCTCATCTGTTCGCAGAGGTTGATAATCAAGAAAGTCATTGCCAAACACTCCATGCTGTAACATCAGACTTGGAATGTTTCTTTGTCGTGTAAGCTCAAGGAGTACTGCTTCATGTGAACTTCCTTGATTGGCTACAACAATTTTTTCAGGTGCTAAATCGTCTACCATTCGCTCGAACATGCAAACCAAACGTGCCACCTCTGGCAAGGCGTACCTTCTCCAGTGATCTATACATCCCATTTCCGCCAAGAGTTGCTTTGCTGGCTGTCCGCCAACTTCTTCCATAAGCGCTGTAATATGTTCGTGGATTTGCTCTTCAGGAAATGGATTACCCTTTCTATATTCCCAGATGTATCGAAAAGGCACGCCCTGTCGCTGGAAAGGTCGGGCTGCGGCCGCGCCGTTAACAACCGGTGACCATTCCCCCAACATATCTCTATAGACAAGCATTGTAGATGAAAATACGGCAGCTGCCGAATAAGCAAGCACAGGTTTCCGTTTGAATGACGCTGGGGGTGTGGGAAGAGTAACGGGACCTAAAATATGAAGCCACTTTCTATCCAAATCCAGTCTTTCAAGTAATGCACCAGCTATCGACCGCCAGCCCTGTCGTGCTTCACCCTTAAGCATCCTAAAGCGGGATATTAATTTTCTAAAATCTCGCCCTGCAGTTGATGTAATTGTATCGATTGGTCCGACCGTATTTTCAACTTGCCGGATAAGCCGCTTGTACATAAGTGGTTGTGGTGCCTGAATAATCACACTATCTCCAGCTTTTATTCTTTCTAATATTGATGCGGCACATATATCCTGAAGATAAGCTTCGTGGCAGACTATAGCGAGCGCATCCTCAAGTACTTTTAATAAAGACACGCTTCTGAAATAACCAGTATTTTGCCACAGATTATGGGCCATTTGATATGAACAACGCTGGATCTCTTTCTCGTCACCTAGAAGAGATGCGGCGGTCACCACCTCGCCAGCTTTAGGTAAAAGTGAACTATCCGGTGCGACACGTGCCGGCCAGATTAACAGGTCTGGAGTAAACCCGTAATCATTGCGCGGTACATCATTCGGTGCTACGAATAAAACTCTTTTCATTAAATTATCGAACCTTGTACTCCGTTTCAAAAGTCAAAGAATTTCTGTTTTCTTCCAGCCAGCGTTCACATCGAGGAATGTCTTCTTTGTCATGGACATCAAAGCATCCGTCAGTAAAAATAGGACGTACACGATTACCCATAAAATCCCATGGTTTTTGTCCACCCGCTGATCGTACTGAAAGTGATATATTAAGAACCCAAAAATTATGGCAAAGGAAATAGCAGGGCACCAACTCTTGCCGATTAGTAGATATATTCTTACCTGTAAAATCAAAAAAAGGTTCAAGGAACCCTTTATTATCGACCTGTTTGGCGCGGTACGGATGATGGTCTTGGTCATTGATTACAGGCACAGCGGCGGAAATTGTTTTGTCTTCCAAAATCATGTTAATGCCCTCATCGATCCACTCCGTTTTTGTGGTTACATTGTTTCCAAGAAGAACTACGAGGATGTCAGGATAACATTGCTTTTCAGCCATAAAATCCAAAGCATGAAGGATGGCATCTACATGTCGTGATTCGGCCCGCGCAAGTTCTGCAGGTCGTAAAATCGGTTCGAAACCAAGCTCTCTGCCAATACCAAGGATTTCATGACTGTCACTCGATGTCCAAAATGAAGAGATTAAAGTTGAACGGCTTGCAGCGGCAGCCGGATACCAGACCAATGGCCGGTCTCCAACACGCATGAGATTCTTACTAGTGAGCGTACTGGAGCCTTTGGCTGTCAGTAAAGCTGCTATATTCATGTCAACTCCTTCACGCGAATGTAACGCGCTAAAAGATCATTGGCAACATCCAAGTCATCCATATCCTTGATCTCCATAGCTGTAAGTCGATCCACCGGAAAAAAAATGGGATTGCGCCCGATTGTACTACATAAATCAAGTGCTGATTCACGCATGATAATTGAGCAGCCATTGGTCATAATCATTACTGGCTCAATTTCCCGCCGTGAAGAATGCTCATGCAATTGAAAGTTGACTGGATGACCTTGATATAAAACATATTCTTTAAGCAATATTGTTGTCAGCAGAGAGTCATATTCTGGTTTACGTTCGGCAAAGGCTTTTATGCAAACACGATAATCAGCAGCCCCTATGAATGGCGAGGTAACATAAGTCCAGAGAATCATAGGTTCTTGTGTTTTCAGCACCGAGGTTGTAATCATTTCTGAAAGGGTTAGGTTGGCGTCACGTCGAATAACTGAAACCCCTTGTTGTTGACACCATTTAGCAATGGTATCGGATGGAGTAGATACATAGACTCTCGCCTCCGGCAACAGGTTACAGACTTGAGATAGTTTCCATTCTAACAGAGAAACATCACCGAAAGGAGCCATGTCACCTTGCGCGTGATACGCGTTTTTCTCCAGGGCTGGTACAATAATCGCTATTGATTTCATTTTATTGCCTCCTCTGTAAATCTGTAAGGCGCGATAATTCAGCCTTCATGGCATTATCGCTGAATTCTTTTTTAGATAAAATGTATAATTCCTCAAAACGCAAAGCACTCTGAAGCGCCTCTTTGCCGGCAAGCATACTGTCTGTAGGCAGGATGACCTTTCTCGTCTCCAACCGTGAGATCATAGACGTAAGATGTGGTCGTTCCCTTAACAGTTCCAGACTCCGTACAGTGATTTTTCCACCTACTGTTATTGTCAGATCGCGTTCAATGGCTTTCTGTGCCAGTTTTTCAATTAAGTCTAGGATAAAGGGACTATCAGGTACTAATGACGAATCAAAATAAGAGGCTGAAAGATCAGATCTGCCGACGGTAATA
>ENA-UPSM01002791-UPSM01002791.1-activated-sludge-metagenome-genome-assembly--contig:-NODE-2791-length-20640-cov-6.668156_pt1 | contig 20640 bp, 18 predicted proteins | sample MGYA00238181_ERZ773283 | MGnify/ENA primary metagenome ERZ773283 (study PRJEB29023, sample SAMN05720199) | activated sludge metagenome | isolation source: Anaerobic digester | place: Japan...
CTGCCGCGGCTGGCGGCCGTCCGCCTCTCAGCCGCGCGGCAGCAGCACGATCTTGCCCACGTGCTCGCCTTCGAGCATCTCGTGGGCGCGACGCGCCTCGCGCAGCGGCAGCGTCGCGCCCACGACGGCGCGTACGGTGCCGTCGGCGGCCATCGCCGCCACCTCGCGCATGATCGCGGCGACGCCCGCGCGCCCCGCGTTGTTCAGGCTCATGAAGAGCAGTGTCGCATCGACGCCCAGGGCCTCGCCGATGGGGAGGCTGACCTGTGACGATGGCCCCTCTCCCGTACAGACGATGCGCCCGCCCTTGACGATCAGCTTCAGGTCGGTGGCGAGGTTGGCGCTGATCACCAGCTCGTGGACGAGGTCGACGCCGCGCCCGTCGGTGAGTTCCTTGACGCGCGCCACGACGTCCTCGGTCTTGTAGTCGATGACCTCATCGGCGCCGAGCGAGCGGACGAGGTCCGCCGCCTCGGCGCCGCCCACCGTCGTCAGCACGCGGGCGCCGCGCGCCTTGGCGATCTGGATGGACGCGGAGCCGACGCCGCCGGCCCCGCCCTGCACGAGCACGGTCTCGCCGGCCTGGAGATCGCCGCGCCTGACGAGGCCGTAGTAGGCGGTGGGGAAGACCATGCCGAGGGCCGCGGCGTCGACGAACGAGAGCGACGGCGGTTTGGGCACCGCCTGCGCCTCGGCGATGAGAGCGTACTCGGCGTAGCTGCCCTCGCTGCCGATGCCGAGGCCGCTGAAGATCACCTCGTCGCCGGGACGGACGCTCGTCACCTCGGCGCCGACCCGTTCCACCACGCCGGCGCCGTCCGAGCCGAGGATCTTCGGCGGCTGCTTCGGCGTCGGGAAGCGGCCCTCGCGCACGGCGACGTCGACCGGGTTCACGGTCGCCGCCTCGACGCGCACCAGGACCTGTCGTGGGCCGGGCTCGGGGTCGGGGACGTCCTCATAGACGAGGACCTCGGGGCCGCCGTGTTCGTGGATGCGCACCGCCTTCATCGTCGCCTCCTGCCGCTGGTCGCGTCTCATACGCGGCGGCTCTCCCGCCGCTCGCCTCGCCCCGCACACGCCGGCTCTCCCGCCGCTCGCCTCGCCCCGTACGCACTGACGGGCGCGTTCGCTTCGGACCATCGGCGGCGCTCCGGACGCAGGCGGTACGTACCCGTGTGGCCGCCCGCTCTCACTCGCCGCAGGACGCTCCGACGGCGGCCACGGTCTCGCCCAGGGCAATGGCGACTGAGCCCGGGGTCGCGAGGCTGAACCGCTCCGCTCGCGGAAACCCGCCCCGTAGAGGGCGTTCGCCCGGGTTCTCTTGTCCTCAGTCTCTCGGGTTTCGTCGCGGTTGCGCCCCGCGTGCCGATCGTCGGCTCCCGCGGCGCTTCGTTTGACGGTCGCCGCGCCACGGCTGTACGCTTCGTCCGTTGTCTCCCGGTTGTCGGGAAGCCGGTGCCAAGCCGGCGCTGCCCCGCAACTGTAGCCGCCGACGAACGTCGCAGAGAGCCACTGCCCGGCAGGGTGGGAAGGCGCGACCAGTAGGATGAAGCGGAAGCCAGGACACCGTGGCCGGGGGCACATCGCGTCAACGCCTCGAGGGAGGGCAGCGGTGGATCGATCTGAAAGCCACCTCATCTTCGTCACCGGGGGCGCTCGCAGCGGGAAGAGCGCCTACGCGGAGCGGCTGGCCATGCAGCTTTCCGGGCAATGCGGCGGTCGCGTCGTATACCTGGCGACATGTGAGGTCAACGACCCAGAGATGGTTTCGCGGGTCACCATGCATCGCGCCAAGCGATCCGGATCGTGGACCACGGTGGAGTGCCCGCTCGAGGTGGCCGCGGCGGTCCGCGAGCACGGTGGCCCAGCGGCCCCGGACGCCGTCTTCCTGCTCGACTGCGTGAGCTTCTGGGTCAGCAACCTGATCTTCTCGAGCGGCGACCATGGCGGCGCGGCGCCGCCCGAGGAGGGCTTCAACTACGACGACAGCTTGCTCACGGCCGAGCAGGAGCGTGCCGCGTCTCGCCGTGTCTCGGACGCCGTCGACGATCTGCTGGCAGCTCTCGCCGAGACCGGCGTCATGCTGATCACCGTCACCAACGAGGTCGGCATGGGCGTTGTCCCCGAGTATCCGCTGGCGCGTCTGTATCGCGATCAGCTCGGCTGGGCAAACCAGCGTCTTGCCGCGGCCGCCGGTCGCGCCGTTCTTCTTGTCTCCGGGCTTGCCCTTGACCTCAAGGTGCAGCCCCCTGCCGATGCTCAGGAGGTCACGCGGTGACCGGCCTTCTCAACACCACCATCCGCCATATCGGTCCTCTCGACGCTGAGGCGATGAGCTCCGCCGAGATGCGCCAACTGCAGCTGACCAAGCCGCCGAAGTCGCTTGGCCGCCTCGAGGCGCTGTCGATCCAGCTCGCGGGCATCCAAGGCCGGCCGCTGCCGACGATCGAGAGCAAGGCCATCGCTGTGATGGCCGCCGATCACGGCGTTACGGCGGCCGGCGTCAGCGCCTTCCCTGCCGAGGTCACGCCCGCGATGGTCTTCAACATGCTCGCGGGCGGTGCCGGCATCAACGTCATCGGCCGCCATGTGGGCGCTCGCGTGATCGTCACGGACCTCGGTGTCAATGCCGACCTGAGCGCCGCCAAGGGTCTCCGTGACCGCAAGATCCGCATGGGTACCGCCAACATGGTGGATGGGCCCGCGATGACTCGCGCAGAGGCGATCCGCGCCGTCGAGGTCGGGATCGAGCTGGTCGGCGAGGAGGCCGAGCGGGGCCTCGACATCATCGCCACCGGCGAGGTCGGCATCGGCAACACGACTGCCGCTTCCGCCGTGATCGCGGCGCTCACCGGACAGCCGGTCGCCACCGTCACCGGTCGGGGCACGGGCATCACGGCGGACGCGCTTCAGAACAAGGTGGCCGTCATCGAGAAGGCTCTCGTCGTCAACCGCCCCGACGCCAATGACCCCATCGATGTGCTCGCGAAAGTCGGCGGCCTCGACATCGCGGGGATGGCTGGTGTGTTCCTTGGCGGCGCCGAGCGGCGCATCCCGGTCGTCATGGACGGCTTCATCAGCTCCGCCGCGGCGCTCACCGCCGTGCGGCTGTGCCACGAGTGCGTCGACTACATCCTCCCCAGTCACGTCAGCATCGAGAGAGGGCACCAGGTGGTGCTCGACGAGCTCGGCCTGGTGCCCCTGTTCGACCTTCAGATGAGGCTGGGCGAGGGCACTGGGGCGGCCCTTTCGATGAGCATCGTGGAGGCCGCCGCCCGCATCCTCTCGGAGATGGCGACGTTCGAGAGCGCCGGCGTGGCGGGTGATCCGTCTGAGGCTGATGCCGACCTCACGCGCTAAGACAAGCGGGTGCCCGAGCGTGTGCCATGTGCCCGCCACCCGGCGGCCGTTCCCTGTGGCCGGCGGCCGGCGTGCTGCGGCCGGTGATCGCCGTGAAGCCCTGGCAGGCGACCATGACTAGGTCTGCGCGCGGAGGCGGCTGGGCCGCGAGTCGCTTGCGACTCGCGGCCCAGCCGCGCTGCCTATCGCTGGCGGTCACCTTTCTCACGAGCGTGCCGCTACCGGTGCGGGGCGAGGTCGCTTCCCGCGACCTGTGGGGCAGCATGGGATGGTACCCGCTTGTCGGCCTCGGGCTCGGTGCGGCCGCCTGGGGGTTGTTCGCTGGGGCGTCGGCGTTGCTGCCGCCGCTCGTGGCGGCCGCCCTTGTCGTCCTGGTGGTCGAGGCGTTCACCCGCGGGCTGCACCTCGACGGCCTGATGGACACCTGCGACGGCTACTTCAGCGGCGCAGGCCGGGAGGGCGCTCTCGAGATCATGAAGGACAGCCGTGCCGGGGCCATGGGCGTTGCCGGCGCGATCCTGGTGATCGTGGTGAAGACCGCGGCGCTCGGCGCCCTGTCGCCGGCTGAGGCCGCCGCGCCGCTCCTGGCGGGTTGGGCGGCGGCCCGCACGCTGCCGACGCTCGATGTCTTCCTTTTTCCTTACGCGCGGGAGGCGGGCACCGGCCATGGGTTCACTCGTGAGCGTAGCCCCGGTGTCCTCGCTCTCGCGTTGGGGTGGCTGGCGGCGGCCGGCGTGGCGGCGGCTGCCGCCAGCCCTGACTGGTGGGGCGCGCTGCTGATCGTCGCCGGCGCGCTCCTCGTTCCCCTTCTGTTGCAGGCCGCCGTTGCGAAGCGGCTCGGCGGCCTCACGGGCGACGTCTATGGCATGGGCATCGAACTCGCCGAAGCCGCTGCGCTCGTCATCGGCTGTGCGCTCCTGCGGTAGGTGAGGCGATGAAGCTCTATGTCGTGCGGCACGGCGTCTCGACCGGCAACTCGCCGGGTCTCCTGATGGGGCAGGGTGATCATCCGTTGACGGCGGTGGGGGAGGCCCAGGCGCGGGCTGTGGCCGCTCGCCTCGCGCCGCTCGGGCCGATGCCCGTGTACTGCAGCGATCTCCTGAGGGCAAGGGCGACGGCGGAGACCATCGCTCGGGAGTGGGGGCCGGCATCGGTCCGGCCCGACAGGCGGTTGCGCGAGCTCGACCTCGGCGACTACGAGGGGTGCGGCTGGGACGAGTTCGCCGGAGACGCAACGCTCCGGGCCGCCCTCGATGCCGACCCGTACAACACCGCGCTCCCGGGGGGCGAGTCGCTGGCGCTTCTCGCCGAGCGTGTGCTCGCCGCCATGCGTGACATCGTCGCCACCTGCAGGCACGAGGCGGCTGCGATCGTCGCGCACGACGGCACCATCCGGGTAATCGTCAACCACCATCTCGGGGTACCGGCCGAGAAGTGGTGGACGCTGAGCACGACCCACTGCGGCGTGTCGTTGCTCGAGTGGACCGACGGATGGGTCAACGTGCGCTTCGTGAACGATACGTGCCATCTGGCTGGGCTGGTGTTGCCGCCGGAAGACCAGCGCGGCGAGGGGTCGTGATCCTCGCCCCGCATGGCTGGCCGGTGGCGCTCGGCATGGTCCTGCTGGCCGGCCTGATCGACGTCGCCGCGGGCGAGCTGCCGGCCGCTCTGCACCCCGTCGTGTGGATGGGGCGGTTGATCGATGCCCTTCAGGCGCGCCTGCCGCGCCGGCGCGCCGCTGTCCAGCTTGTCTACGGTATCCTCGTCTTCGTCGTGGTGGCCGGCATCGGGGCCGTCGCCGGCGCCGGCTTCAACCTCTTGCTCGCCCGGCTGCCTTGGTGGTTGGCGCTGCCGGTTGGTGCGCTGGTGCTGAAGACCACGTTCTCGTTGCGCGGCCTGGTCGTCGCCGGACGTGACGTACAGCGCGATCTGGGGCGCGATCTGAGAGCGGCGCGTGCCGATCTGGCGGCGCTCGTCAGCCGCGACCGCGAGCTTCCACCGCGCGAGATCGTTTCCGCAGCGGTAGAGTCGCTGGCCGAGAATCTCAACGACAGCGTCGTAGCTCCGCTCTTCTTCTTCGTGCTTTTCGGCCTGCCCGGCGCGCTCGTCTATCGGGCGGTAAACACCATGGACGCCATGATCGGTTACCGTGGTGAGTACGAGTACGTGGGCAAGGCGGCGGCGCGAGGCGACGACGCCCTCAACTGGATTCCCGCGCGGTTGACGGCGCTTCTGCTCGTCGCACTGGGGAGTCTGCGCGGCACGGCTCGCGCCGCTTGGGTCGCCCTTCGTACTCGGCCTCGCCCTGCGCCGGGTCCCAACAAGCTGGTGGCCATATCCGCCATGGCCGGGCTGCTCGGGGTGCAGCTCGAGAAACCGGGCAGCTATGCCGTCGGGCTGCCGGAGCGGCCGCTCGAGGCCGGCGTGATCGGCGATGCGGCGGTCGTGGTGTGGGTCGCCGGCGGCATCAGCCTGGGAACGGCGGCCTGCCTGGCCGCGCTACTGGCCTGGGGTCTATGGGGATGAGCTTCTTCCGTCGTATCGCGCCCTCAGTCCACGGCGCCATCGACCTCGGCGCGCTGCGCGCCGAAGGGTTCGATCCTGGCGAGATCATCGATTTCAGCTCCAACCAGTCGCCGCTGGGGGCGTCACCGGCGGTCGCCGCCGCGGTCGCCGCGGCGGTCGTCGACGCCTACCCGGATCCGCGCGCGGGCCCCTTTGTCGCCGCGCTAGCCGCTCATGAAGGGCTGGGGCCGGAGCAGGTGGTGGCCGGCAACGGCAGCACCGAGCTCATCAGGCTGATCGCCCAGCTGACTCTGGCGCCAGGGCAGATCGCGCTCTCGCTGGCGCCTTCATTCGGCGAGTGCGAGGTCGGCACGCGGCTTGCGGGTGGGCACTTCGCGGAGGTGCGTCTGACGCACGCGGGTCCCGGGGCGGGCTTCTTCTGCGACGAGCCCGCCCTTCGTGCGGCTCTCGTCGACCTGGCGCCGCGACTCTGCTGGCTGTGTTCGCCGAACAACCCGACCGGGGCGGCGCTGCCCGCTCCGCTGATCGCCGCCCTCGTCGCGGATCACCCTGCCACGTTGTTCGTTCTGGATGAGGCCTACCGTGATCTTCTTGCCGAGCGCCAATGGCTGCCGGAGCTTCTCGAAGCGGGCAACCTCGTCGTGCTGCGCTCGATGACGAAGTACTGGGGGCTTGCGGGCCTCAGGGTCGGCTATGCGCTCGCCGATGCCACCCTGGCGGCGCCTCTGCGCGCCGCCGCGCCCCCATGGAACGTCAACGCGTGCGCTCAGGCCGCCGCGGTGGTCTCGCTGGAGGACGATGACCACCACGTGCGTGCCGTGCGGGAGCTGATCAGCGAGCGCGACCGGCTGGCGGCGGCCCTACTGGCGCGTGGCTGGGCGGTCGAGCCGACGACGGCCGGCTTCTTCCTCATCCACGTCGGTGACGCCGCCGCCGTGCGTCGCCTGCTGCTCAAGAGCGGCTGCCTGGTGCGCGACTGCACCTCGTTCGGCCTGCCCGCGCACATCCGCGTGAGCCCGCGGGCAACCGATCAGAACGACCGTCTGCTGGCGGCGTTCGACGCGCTGCCGCTACCCAGTGGGCCGCGATGACGGCCGCCCGCGTCGTCATGGTGCTCGGCACCGGCTCCCACGCGGGGAAGAGTGTGCTGGCCGCGGCGCTCTGCCGGATCTACGCGCGCCGCGGCCATCGTGTGGCGCCGTTCAAGGCGCAGAACATGTCGCTCAACTCGTTTGTCACGTCCGAAGGAGGCGAGCTCGGCCGTGCCCAGGCGTATCAGGCCCGGGCTGCGGGCGTGGAACCGCACGTCGACATGAACCCGGTGCTTCTTAAGCCCAGCTCGCGGGCCGGCAGCCAGGTGGTCGTGCTGGGGCGGCCTGTGGCTCACATGTCTGTCAGCGAGTACCACGCCTACCAGCCGCGGGTCTGGCCGATCGTGACGGCGGCGCTCGAGCGGCTGCGCGCGAGCAACGACCTCGTCGTCATCGAGGGCGCCGGCAGCCCGGCCGAGATCAACCTGCGCGATCAGGACATCGTCAACATGAAGGTGGCGCGCCATGCGCGGTGCCCCGTGCTGCTGGTCGGCGATGTCGACCGTGGGGGCGTCTTCGCCAGTCTCGTGGGCCATATGGAGCTGTTCACACCGGAGGAGCGTGGCCACGTCGCCGCCTTCGTCATCAATAAGTTCCGGGGCGACGCGAAGCTGCTCGACCCGGGCATCGAGTACCTGCGGCAACGCACCGGCGTGCCGACGCTCGGCGTCGTGCCCATGCTAGAGGACTGGCGGGGCGATGACGAGGATTCGCTGGGCATCGAGGACCAGCGGCAACGGGCGAAGCCGGACGCGCCGCTGCAGATCGCGGTGGTGCGACTGCCGTTCGTCAGCAATTTCAGCGACTTCGACGCGCTGGCGGACGAGCCTGACGTGAACGTGCGGTATGTGACGACGGCTGACGGTTTGGCTGGCGCGGCTGCGATCATCCTGCCTGGCACCAAGAGCACCATCGCCGACCTCGCTTGGCTGCGCGACAGCGGGCTTGCGGTGGCGGTGCAGGCCGCGGCCGTCGCCGGCACGTCGGTGATCGGCATCTGCGGCGGCTACCAGATGCTGGGCCGCCGCATCCTCGACCCTCAGCACGTCGAGTCGGAGTGCGACGGCATTGACGGCCTCGGCCTGCTCGACGTGGCGACGACGTTCGCCGGCGAGAAGCTCACGGTGCGTGTGGAAGGCGAGCTGCTGGCCGTCGACCTCACCAGCGCCGCCGGCTCTGCGCCTGCCGCCCGGGACGTGGACGTCTCGCCTCTCGCCCTCCTCGGCCCCGCGGGTACGCCGTTGCGCGGGTACGAGATCCATATGGGCCGCACGTGTCTGGGTGGCGGCGCGGCGCCGCTGCTCCGCCTGCGTGTGGCCGACGGCTCGGAGCACGACGATGGCGCCGTCTCGCTGTCCGGTGGGGCCGCGGTCTGTGGCAGTTACGTGCACGGTCTCTTCGACCACCCCGCGTTGCGCGGCGCCTTCCTGGCTCGGCTCCGGGCCGGGCTGGGCCTGCCGCCTCGTGAGGGCGCCGCTGCGCTGCGCGACGACGGCGTCGACCGCCTCGCCGATCATGTCGAGGCGCACCTGGACGCGGCTCTCCTCGCGCGTATCGTGGGGCTCGACATGCGCTGACTGTGCCGCTGCCGATTTCCCCGTCCTCGGTGGTCTTGCTCCATAACGCCCCGCCGGCATGGCGCCTCCGGGTGGGCTGATGCCACCGTCCGTGAGCGGCTCGGTCGCGGGCTCCGAGCCCGCGAGGCATCGGTTGACATGGAGAGGGAAGATGATAGTTTTCCTCAATCGTGTCATCGCAAGGTCCGCAGTCAGAGGTCGACATCGAGACTGTGTTCTCGCAGCGTGGCTTGCCGTACACAAGGCAGCGGCGCGCCATCTGGGAACAGTTCTCGACCGCGTGCCGCGCCGCGACCATCGGGGAGATCGCCGAGGCGGTGCGTGCGGAGGGCATCGGGCAGGCGACCGTCTACCGCACCGTCACGCTCCTTCACGACCTCGGTCTGCTGGTGCGCGTCCGGGATCGTGGCGGCGAGGTCTGCTACACGGCTGTGCGCATCGGTCACACCCACCCGCTGATCTGCGGCGTCTGCCGCAGAATCGTCAACTTCGACGGCGACGGCGATCTTGCCTATCTCGAGAAGCAGCTCGAACGAGAGACGGGGTTCGTCGTCTACGGCCATCATCTCGAGGTGTACGGCGTCTGCGCCGACTGCCGCGAGCAAGGCTGCGGGTGAGCCGGTTGAACTGGGACCCTGTGCACGCTATCGACGGACATCTGCCGCCCCTGAGCTGTACGCTCGCCGACGGAGGATCGCGGTCATGAGTACGGCTGCGCTCGCTGGCCGCCGCTTCTTCGCTTCGTGGAGCGGGGGAAAGGACGCCTACCTTGCCTTCGCCCGCGCCGTTGCGGCCGGTGGCCGCCCTGCGGCGCTGGTCTGCATGCTGCACGAGAACGGCGCCGCGAGCCGCGGCCACGGCCTGCCGCTGGCTCTGCTCGAGGCGCAGGCCGCCGCGCTCGGCGTGCCGCTCGTCACCCGTGCCTCGACCTGGGACGACTACGAGGCGGTCTTCATCTCTGTGCTCCGCGAGCTGCGCGCCGAGGGCGTCGAGGCGGGCGTGTTCGGCGACATCGATCTCCAGGAGCACCGCAACTGGGTTGAAGGCGTCAGTGGGATCGCCGGACTCTCCTGCCACCTGCCGCTGTGGCAGGAGGAGCGGCGCGCGCTGCTCGGCGAGTTCCTCGCCTCGGGCGCGCGCGCCACTGTCGTCGCCGTCGATGCTTCGCGGGCGAGCGTCGACTACCTCGGCCGGGAGATCGGCGACGCGTTCTTCGCCGAGCTTGAAGCAGCCGGTCTCGATATCTGCGGAGAAGCGGGGGAGTACCACACGATGGTCACGTCATCACCGCTCTTCTCCGCTCCGGTCGCCTTGTCCTGGGGTGGCGTCGTGGAGCGCGACGGCCACTGGGTCCTCGACTTCGCGCTCTCGCCGAACGACCGTCCCGACGAGGCATGAATGAGGCTGCCACCAGCGTGAAAGGAGCACCACGACCATGACCATCCCCAAACTGCGCTCCGGCCGCTTCGCGGCTGTCGTCCTCACAGTCTGCCTGGTCTGCGCCCTGGCCGCCGTGATGCTCGCCGGCTGCGGCTCCGACGGCGGGACCGAGGCCTCGTCCTCCTCGACTGTCGCCGGCCCGATCACGGTCACCGACGACGCGGGTCAGCAGGTCTCGCTCGAGCAGCCTGCGGAACGGATCGTCAGCCTCGCGCCTGCCAACACCGAGATCGCCTACGCCATCGGCGCCGGCGACAAGATGGTCGCCGGCACGAGCTACGACGACTACCCCGAGGATGCCAAGGCGCTGCCCAAGATCGGCGACTTCGCCAACCCTAGCGTGGAGAAGATCGCGTCCTTCGACCCTGACCTCGTTCTCGCCGCCGGTGGCGTTCAGGACGGACTGCGCACCAAGCTCGAAGACCTCGGCATCAAGGTATACGTGATCGATCCGACGACCTACGGCGGCGTCATGACCACCATCAGCCGGGTCGGGAAGCTGGCGGGGACGTCGGCCGAGGCCGAGAAGGTCGTGCAGGAGATGGCGAAGGCCAGGGATGACGTGCAGGCGAGGGTCGGCTCACTCGCCAAGGTCGACACCTTCCTCGAGATCTACAGCGAACCACTCATGACGGCCGGCAGTGGGACCTTCATCGATGACATGATCAACTTGGCCGGCGGAACCAACATCGGGGCCACCGCCGGCGACGGATACCCGAATTTCAGCGCCGAGGTGCTGCTCGAGAAGGATCCGGCCGTGTACATCGCCGATTCCGGCTCCATGAGTGAACCCGGCGCCATCGCCGAGCGCGACGGTTATGCGGGTCTCACGGCTGTCAAAGAGGGCCGCGTCTACGTCATCAACGACAACCTCATCGCACGATGCGGCCCGCGCCTTGCCAAGGGTCTCGCGCGGCTCGCCAGGATGATCCATCCGGAGGCCTACGCCGCCCAGTGATCCGGCTGGGTCGGACAAGCGTCTGGCCTGGCATCGTGCTGACGGCGGGCGTCTTCGTGGTCTGCCTGCTGATGTCGCTGGCCTTTGGACCGGCCTCGCTGCCGCTTGCCAGGATCTGGCATTTGGTGACAGCGGGGCCGGTGGCGGGCGATCTGGACAGTGCCATCTTCTGGCAGATCCGCCTGCCCCGCGCGCTTCTCGCCTGCCTCGTCGGCGCGGAGCTCGCGGTGGCCGGCGTCATCATGCAGGACCTGTTCCTGAACCCGCTCACGGATCCTTACGTGACCGGAGTCTCGTCGGGCGCCGCGCTGGGTGCGACGCTCGGCATCGTGCTGCACGTCGCCCAGTTCCCCTGGATGACCGTTCTCGCCCTTGCCGGCGGGTTCGCCACGCTCGGCATCGTCTGGATGGCAGCGCGCCGGCGCGGGCGCGTGAACATCTTCATTCTGCTGCTTGCGGGCGTGACGGTCTCCTACCTGGCGAGTGCGGTCGTCACGTTTCTTATGATCAAGGCAGGCGACGACATGCACGCCATCGTCTACTGGCTCATGGGCAGCTTCTCGGGGCGCGGCTGGACCGAGGTCGAACTCGCCCTGCTTGCCGTGCCGTTGATGCTCATCCCGCTGTTCCGCACGAGAGAGATGGACATTCTGCTGCAGGGCGAGAAGCGCGCGCTGGAGCTCGGCGTCGAGGTGGAACGCACCAAGCGGCTGCTGCTCGTGACGGCGGGCGTGCTCACCGCGATCGCCGTGTCGGTCAGCGGGATCATCGGGTTCGTCGGGCTCGTGGTGCCGCACATCGTGCGGCTTCTCGTGGGCCCGGGCCATCGCGGTCTCCTGCCCGTCTCACTCCTCTTCGGCGCGGCGATGCTCAACGTCGCCGACCTCATGTCGCGCACGCTGCTGATGCCTAACGAGATCCCCGTCGGCGTCGTCACGACCTTCGTCGGCGCGCCGCTGTTCGTCTACCTCCTGCGCCGGGGAAAGGCGTGATGCCTGCCGTCGTAGTTGGTCCGGGCGTGGCGTCGGGAGCATCTCCCGTCGTCTCCGTGCGTCAGGTCGGGTTCGGGTACGACGGGCGCCCAGTTCTCAAGCGCGTGTCGTTCGACGTCGGCGCCGGCGACTTCGTGGGCGTCGTCGGGCCCAACGGGTCCGGCAAGAGCACGCTCATAGACCTGATCGACGGGATCTTGCAGCCGCAGCAAGGCGAGGTTCTCATCGCGGGTCGGGCGACGCGCGAGTACCGCCGCCGTGACCTGGCTCGGGAGGTCGCGCTGGTGCCGCAGAGCTTCGCGCTAGATTTCGACCTGTCGGTACGCGAGGTGGTCGAGATGGGCGCCTACTGTCGCGCACGGTCCGGGGAGGTTCGGGGTGACGCCGAGTGGACGCTCGCGCGGCTCGGCATCGCCGAGCTGATCGAGCGTCGGTTCACGGAGCTCTCGGGCGGCGAGCGTCAGCTCGTCGTGCTCGCTCAGGCGTTGATGCAGCGCGCCGGTCTTCTTCTTCTCGATGAGCCGGCCTCCGCCCTGGACGTCTCGCATCAGTTGCGGCTCTTCGACCTGCTCAGGGACTTGAATGCCGACGGGCTGACAGTCATCTGCATCCTTCACGACCTCAACCTGGCGCTTCACTACTTCAGCAAGCTGCTTGTGCTCTCGGACGGCGAGCTCGCCGCCTTCGGCCCGCCGGAAGAGGTGCTTACGCCGGAGACGGTCGAGGCCGTCTACGGTGTGCGCGCCTACATGCATCGCCACGCGGGCCGCACATACCTGACGTACTCGCCGCGTCTGCGGGGCGAACGCAAAGGCCGGATCCACGTGGTCTGCGGCGGAGGCACCGGCGCGGGCCTCATGCGGGAGCTCGTCGACGCCGGTTGGGAGGTCTCCGCCGGCGTCCTCAACGCCCTCGACACCGACGAGGAGGCCGGTCGGGAGCTTGGGCTGAGGATGGTCGTTGAGGCGCCGTTCTCACCGGTGGGCGACGAGACGCACACCGAGAACGTCGCCCTCATGCGGACCGCCGACCTCGTGATCCTCACGGACGTGCCCGTGAGCCTCGGCAACGCGCGCAACGTGGAGGCGGTGTGCACGGCTGCCCGGGAAGGCGTGCGGGTCTGGGCGGCTGAAGGCGTGCTGGCGGCCGACCTTGCCGGAGCGACCGGGGCCCTCGTCGAGAGCGGTGTCGAGCTTCACGCCGACACGGCCGCCATGCTGGCGGCGCTCACGGCGCGAGATGGCTCCCAACGGCCTGCTTGACGCGCCGTCTCCGGGCGTAGCTTCATAGCCTGTTCACCCCCCAGAATGTGACTGGCGCCAGATTCCGACCGCCAGGGGTACGTCTTGGCGGTCATGGGGATGTCGGCGGGCGTGCGGCTACCGGCCAGTCGCCCGCTGTGGCACGGGCTTGCCCCGGCCGTACTTGCGATGCTGATGGCGATGGCGTCAGCCTGTGGGGTGGAGGAGCAGGCGACAGATACGGGAAGCGCCGTCCTTCGCTCCCCGGAGAAGCTTGTCGTCGCGATCGGCGAGCACGGAATCATCGTCATGAGGATCGACGGCGGTTTGGGCACCGCCTGCGCCTCGGCGATGAGGGCGTGCTCTGTGTGGCCAAGCCCGCAGGTGGGTCGCCGGCTCTGACGGGCGGGCCCTCGGGCGAAGGGGGCCCGCCCGGGGTCCGCCGGCGTCCCGGTCGCCGCCGGCGCGATCAGCCTTGCGCGGCCGGCGTCTGTGGCGCCTCCGGCTCTTGCAGGGCGCGCGGGGGCCGGTGGCGCAGGATCGCGCGGCGGCCGTACCACACGGCCGCGCCGATGGCGCCGAAGAGGACGAGGAAGGGCAGCAGGGCGCCAAGGGCGACGGCCGTCGCAGCGGCGCCGTCGCCGATCAGGCGCAGCGAGTTGATGAACGCGCCCCAGAACGTGTCGGACTCGTCGATCGTCCCCGATTGCGGCGCGCCGCGCTCGCGCATCGTGACGGTGATCGTCCCGTAGCTCGTGACCTCGCTCAGCTGGGTGATCTCAGCGGACAGCCGCTCGATGGCGAGTTGTGCCTCGTCGATGCGGTCCTGGACGGCGAGCGTCTCCCTGATGTTCTTGGTCTGGGCGAGGAAGCCGAGGAGACGCCGCTCCACGGCCTTCTGGTGCCGCAGGCGGGCGCGCAGGTCGACCATCTGGTCGCTCACGTCGTCGGCGGACGTGGTCAGGTCGACGACCTCACCGAGCTTCGAGAACCGCTCGACGGCGGCGTCGAACCTCGCTTCCGGGACGCGGACGGTCATGGTCCCGTACTGGACGACGTCGCTTTCGTCGTCGCTGCCGCTCACGCCGTCGCCGTCGCTCGGGCCACTCGCGTTCGCGTCGCCGCTCGCGCTGCTGCTGCCCGAGGACCTCGGCTGGCCGGCGGCGTTCTCGTCGCTGCTCATCGCCGCACCGCTCGCGTCGCGCGCCAGCGGCGCGACAGGTCTGTACCAGGCGGTCTGGCTCCCCATGGAGCTCGACAGGACGTAGCCCCCCATCCCGAGGGTGATGGCGTCGATGCGCTGCATGGCGTCGCGCAGGCCGTGACGCTTCACGGTCAGGGTGAGGGCGCCGTTGCGGACGAGGTAGTGGGCGGATGCGGTCGAGGCCGGCGGGACGTCGGCGTACGAGACCCTGCCATCGCCTGTGGCGGTTGCCTGGTCGCCGGTCGCGGCGCTGTCGGAGGACTGGTCGCTGGCGGGCTCGGGCGCCGCGCCCTCGGCGGTCCGCGTAGCGGTGCCGTCGCCGGGCGCGGCGTCGCCGGTCGTGCCGTTGATGGCGCCCGGGCCCGTCAGGGACAGGGAGGGGCCCGTCGTCGTCTCCGTCGTCGCGTGCCGGTCGTCGTCGCGCACGAGAGCACCGACCAGAGCGAAGAGCGCGAGCAGGGCGACGATGGCGACCGGGACCACGATGCGCAGGCGTCTGGCTCTCATGTCTCTCTCCTCGTCGGGGCCGCGGGGCGGCCGTTGGACTCTGGCGGGGAGACGCGCCTGGTGGCGAGAGGGTTCGCGCCTATTCGTCGAGCAGCTCGTCCGGGGGCGCGAAGCCGCGGCGCATCGTGTTCTCGGTGACGAGGCGCGCCTGCAGGAACTGTTGCAGGTAGTCGGGGCCTCCGGCCTTGGCGCCGACGCCGCTCATCTTGAGGCCCCCGAAGGGTTGGCGCTCGACGAGCGCGCCGGTGATGCCGCGGTTGATGTAGAGGTTGCCGACGCGGAACTCGCGGCGCGCGCGCTCGATCGTCGCCGGGCTTCGCGACATGAGGCCGCCGGTGAGCGCGTACCTGCCGCCGTTGGCGATCGCCAGCGCCTCGTCGATGTCCTTCGCCCTGAGGATGGCGAGGACGGGTCCGAAGATCTCCTCCTGGGCGATGACGGCCGAGGGCGGGACGTCGACGAAGACGTGGGGGGCGACGTAGAAGCCGCCGCCGGGCCAGCCGCCCGGCGGCGGCTCGATCGTCGCCCCTAGCCGGGCCTCCTGCAGACCCTGGGCGATGAAACCCTCGACGCGCTCCTTCGCCTCGGCCGTGATGAGGGGACCGACGCGCGTGCCGGGCTCTTCGGCCGGCCCGACGCGCAGACTGCGCGCCGCCTCGCCGAGCCGGCGCACGAAGTCGTCGTAGGCGGGGTCGAGCACGATGACGCGCGAGGCGGCGGAGCACTTCTGGCCGGCGCAGTGGAAGGCCGAGGCGACGACCTCGGTGACGGCAAGGTCGAGGTCGGCGTCGCCGTCGACGATGACGGCGTTCTTGCCGCCCATCCCGGCGAGCACCGTCTTGACGCTCTCGGGGCCCGGGTTCTGCGCCGCGCGACCGATGACGTTCAAGCCGACGTCCGTCGAGCCGGCGAACGCGACGAGATCGATCCCGGCATGACGGATGAGGAAGTCGCCGACTTCGGCGCCGGGGCCGGGCAGGTAGTTGACCGTCCCGGCCGGGGCGCCGGCCTCGACGAGGATGCGCACCATCCTGTCGGCGACCACCGGCGTCGGCGTCGCCGGCTTGACGATCACCGGGTTCCCGGCGACGAGCGCTGCCGCCGTCATCCCGGTTGGGAGCGCCAGGGGGAAGTCCCACGGCGCGACGACGAGGGCGATGCCGCGCGGCTCGTAGCACATGAGGTTGTGCTCGCCCGGCGCGCGGCCCATACGTCGCGCCTTGTCGAGGCGCAGCATCTCGCGCCCGTAGTACTCGAGGAGGTCGATCGCCTCGTCGGCCTCGGCGCTCGCCTCGCGTCGCGTCTTGCCGGCCTCGAGCGTGAGCAGGGCGGCGAGGTCGAGCTCCCGCGCGCGCATGAGGGCGGCGGCGCGGAAGAGCACGCCGGCGCGCTCGCGCGCCGGCGTGTCGCGCCACGCCGCCGCCGCGGCGCGCGCCGCGGCGACCGCCGCCTCGGCCTCGGCGCGGCCGGCGCAGGCGGTCGTGCCGACGACCTCATCCGGCTGCGACGGGTTCACCGATGTGAGCTTCCGCGCTGTGTCGATCTCGCGCCCTCCGACGAGGAGTGGGTGGTGCGCGCCGGCCGCGGCGTGCTCCCGCGCCAGTGCGGCGTCGTAGGCGGCGCGCACGTCGCGCCGCGAGAACGCCGGGTGCGGCTGGTTGCGGAACGGGGCAGGGGCGCCGGGGTCGGTCGGCACGATCTCGGCCGCGGGCGCCGGCCCGCGGCCGAAGTCGGCCGACGTCTCCGGCGCCCGCACGAGCTCGTCGACCGCCGCGCCTTCGACGAAGGTCTGGCGCAGGAAGGAGTCGTTCGCCGTGTTCTCGAGGAGGCGGCGGACGAGGTAGCCCATGCCGGGGATGAGCTCGCCGACCGGGGCGTACTCACGCAGGCGCAGGCCCATCTCGCGGACCGCGTGCTTCACCGGGTCGCCCATCCCGTGCAGGGTCTGGATCTCGAAGGCATCGTCGGGAAGACCGAGCTCGCGTGCGGTCACGATCGCCGCCGCGAGCGAGCGGATGTTGTGACTCGCGAACGCCGGTCGCACCTGGTCGGGCCGTTGCAGCATCGCCTCGGCCAGTTTCTCGTACATCGCGTCCGTGTCCGGCTTGTGCGTGAACACGGGCGCCGGCCAGCCTTCCTGGGCGGCGCTCACCGTCTCGTAGTCCCAGTACGCTCCCTTGACGAGCCGGATGTGGATGTGACGCCCGCGTTCCTCGGCCCAGCCCACCAGGCGCTCGAGGTCGCGGTCGGCGTCGCGCAGGTACGCCTGGACGACGGTGCCGGCGTCCTCGTAGCCGCGGAACTCCTCCTCGTCGAGCAGGGAGGTGAAGACCTCGTAGGTGAGGTCGCGGTAGCGCACCTGTTCGAGGTCGAGCGTGACGGCGGCGCCGTCGGCTACGGCCTTGCGGAAGATGGGGCGCAAGCGGTCCTTGACGGCCGTGACGCTGCCCTCGAAGTCGACGGGGTCGATCTGCGAGTACAGCGAGGTGATCTTGAGCGAGACGTTCACGCGCGGCAGCGGACCCCAGGCGCTGTCGTCGACTACCGGCACCGGCGGCCACGAGCGCGCCTCCTTGGCGAGTTCGTCGATGATCCCGAGGTACGTGCGCTGGTAGGCCTCGGCTTCGACTTCGCTCACGCTGGCCTCGCCGAGGACGTCGAGCGTGAAGCCCATGCCCTCGCGGCGCAGGAGGCGCAGCGCCCGCTTGGCGTCGGCCGCGTCGCGGCCGACGACGAAGCGCTGCGCGAACCCCTTCATCTGGTTGCGGATGACGGCGTTGGCGAGCGGCGCCACGGGTGAGCGCTGCGCCGTCAGGCTGACGCCCCAGCGCAGCGCCTGGGGCGCCGCCACGTCCCCGCCGGCGAAGTACTCGCGCAGATGTCGGGCGACCTCGCTGCGGCTGCGCAGGCTGGGGAACACGTCGACGAAGCGCAGGATGTCGACTTTGAGGCGTTCGTCGCGCATCGCCCAGTCCATGATCTCGCTCTGCCAGCGTGCCGAGGAGAACAGCGAGGGCTTCGCCGTCCGCGCCACGGCCAGCATCTCGCGCGCTGTCTGCTGGATGCGCGCTTCGCGGTCGCCGTTCACCGTCTCACCTCGTGTGGCGGCCGACGCGTTCGTACGACAGTTTCGTGGGCTGGAACTGGGTGCGGGGCGGCTTGTGGTCGGCGGGGTGGCCGACGGCGATCAGACAGAGGCAACGGTACTTCTCGGGCGTCGTCCCGAGGATCTCGAGCACGGTGACCTCCGCGGGCTGGGGTTCTGGAGCGTTCTCCCAGACTCCGACCCAGCAACTGCCGAGGCCGAGGGCGGTCGCGGCGGTGAGGACGTTCTCAGCAGCGGCCGCGCCGTCCTCGACCCAGGCGTCGGCGTCGGCGCGCCCCAGGACGGCGATGACGAGCGGCGCCCGGGCGAGCAGGCCCGACCACTGATGAACGCCGGCCAGTCGCCGCCGGGTCTCCGCGTCACGCACGACGACGAAGTGCCATGGCCGGCCGTTACCCGAGCTCGGCCCGGCGAAGGCGGCTTCGATCAGGGTGCGTTCGTCCTCCACCGAGACGTCCTCGGCGGTGAACCGCCGGATGCTCCTACGTGCGAGGATGGCTTCGATGGCGTCCATCATGCCCCCTTCGTGCGGCCCTCTCGCGGGGCAGTGCATCGGCCGCTCCGCCAGCCATGATTCTATCAGCGGGCGTCTGCCGGACGCGGCTCTGGTCGGCGTTGGCCGCGGCTGTGGCCGGGTCGCCCTGCGGTCGACCGCGGTGAGCCTGTCGAGGCCCTGGCGGACGCGACGGCCTCATTCCGGTCCGGACGATACAATCGGCGGCGCCGGCGCATCGATGAGGAGGCGGAGGATGCGACACGGTCCGGAGGACGTGCGGCTGGACGGCTTCACGGTGGACGACGTGGACGACGCCCGCGCGTTGTGGCGCGACACCGGAATGTGGCTGCGGCCGTCCGACGGGCCCGAGCACATCGCGCTGCTCGTCGAGCGCGATCCCGACCTGCAGCTTGCCGCTCGCGACGGCGAGGGCCGCCTCGTGGGCACCGTCCTCGGGGGATGGGACGGGCGCCGCGCCTACGTCTATCACCTGGCCGTCGCGCCCGACCGCCAGCGTCGGGGCGTCGCGACCATGCTCATGGACGAGCTCGAGGAACGTTTCCGCGAACGCGGCGCCTTGAAGGCGAAGCTGCAGGTCTTGACCGGCAACGAGGCCTCGCGGGCGTTCTTCACCGCGCGCGGCTACCTGGTCGAGACCGATTGTGAGCCGTGGGGCAAGGAGCTCGTGTCAGGAGGGGCGCCGCCCGCCTGCTGCGACCCGGCGGCGCCGGAGCACCTGCGCAGTGCCTGAGCACCTGCGCGCCGCCGGCGCCACGGGGCAAGGCGCGTCCGCGTAAGTAACCCTCAGCGCGGACGAGGCAGAGCGGCGGGTGCGGACGGAGCGGCGCGGCGGGCGCGGACGGAGCGGAGCGGCGCGGCGGGCGCGGACGGAGCGGCGCGGCGGGCGCGGACGAGGGGGAGCGTCCGCGCCCGCCGCGCTGCGGGGCGCGCGGTCGCGCCCCGTCGGGGGGATCAGCCTCTGGGTTGCTGTTGCGTGATGCAGTGCACGTTGCCGCCGCCGAGGACGATCTCGCGGCCCGCGACAGTGACGACCTCGCGGTCGGGGAACAGCTTCTCGAGCGTGGCCTTGGCGACGGCGTCGTTCGGGTCGTCGAACGTCGGCATGACGACGCCGCCATTACAGATCAGGAAGTTCAGGTACGAAGCGGCCGTCTTGTCGCCCGGCTTACGGGGGATGCTCCCCTCGACGGTGTCGATGCCCCACGCCTCCTCTTCCGTGATCTCGATGATCGCCGGCATCGGGATGGTATGGACTTCGAGGCGACGCCCTCTGGCGTCGGTCGCCTCCCGCAGCCGCCGCAGGTTGTCCTGCAGCAGCTCGTAGCGCCAGTCGTCGTTGTCCTCCGTGACGGCGGCGAGCACGACGCCGGGCCTGACGAAGCAGGCGACGTCGTCCACGTGCCCGTTCGTCTCCTCTGGGTCGATGCCCCTGGCGAGCCAGATGACCGTCTCGACGTTGAGGTAGTCGCGCAGGTACTGCTCGATCTGCTCGCGGGTCAGGTCGGGGTTCCGACCGGGGCTCAGCAGGCACTCCTCGGTCGTGAGCACCGTGCCCTCGCCGTCGACGTGGATCGACCCGCCCTCGAGCACGAGCGGCGCCTTGTAGCGGTCGACGCGCTCGATCTCGGCCACCTTGAGCGGCACGAGCTGGTCCTTGTCCCAGGGGAAGTAGAGGCCGTCGTACAGCCCGCCCCAGGCGTTGAAGTCCCAGTGCACGAGGCGGACGCCGCCCTTGTCGTCGACGACGAACGTCGGCCCGCAGTCGCGTATCCAGGCGTCGTTGTTCGAGATCTCGACGACGCGCACGTGGGCCGGCAGCATCGCGCGGGCGTTCTCGTACTGGTCATGGTTGGCGCCCACGCTGACCGGCTCGAAACGCGCGATCGCCGTCGCGACCTCGACCCAGGCGCGCTGGGCGGGCTTGGCGCCCAGGCGCCAGTTGTCGGGACGCTGCGGCCACAGCATCCAGGTCTGGGCGTGGGGTTCGAACTCGCCCGGCATACGATAGCCGTCGGCGCGGGGGGTGCTCTCGATGCGCATGGTCATGGTAATGCTTCCTCCTCGCTGGCCGGCACGATGTGCGTGCCGGCCTCGCCGGCCAGGGCTTTCGTGACCTCGGTC
>ENA-UPSM01002793-UPSM01002793.1-activated-sludge-metagenome-genome-assembly--contig:-NODE-2793-length-20632-cov-8.178743_pt1 | contig 20632 bp, 20 predicted proteins | sample MGYA00238181_ERZ773283 | MGnify/ENA primary metagenome ERZ773283 (study PRJEB29023, sample SAMN05720199) | activated sludge metagenome | isolation source: Anaerobic digester | place: Japan...
GTTGTTGGTTCAATCACCTATGAGCCTTCACGTCCTCGTTCTCGTCGGCAGCCTGCGCGCCGGCTCCACCAACGCCCAGCTCGCCGACGCCGCCATCGCGCACCTGCCTGCCGGGGTCGATGGCACAGTCTTCGCCCGACTGGCAGAGCTCCCGCACTACAGCGAGGACCTCGACCACGACGACTCCCTCCCCGAGGTCGCCCGCGACCTGCGTGAAGCCGTCGCCGACGCGGATGCCGTGCTCCTGGTCTCTCCCGAGTACAACGGCTCGCTGCCCGGCGTGCTCAAGAACGCCGTCGACTGGGTCTCCCGCCCGCGCGGTGCTGCCGCGATCGCGGGCAAGCCCGCGGCCGTCATCGGCGCCAGCGGCTCCCCTCGTGGCGCCCAGTGGGCCCGTGAGGACGGCATCAAGGTGCTCAAGGTCGCGGGCGCCGCCCCGCTCGAGGACACCGTCGGTGTGGGGTCGGCGTTCCAGGCCTTCCACGACGGCCGCCTCCTCGACTCCGAGCTCGACGGCGCCCTGCGCACCCTCGTCACGGAACTCGTCGATGCCGCGCAGCGCACCTCTGACTCGGACCGCCCCGCCGCCTGATCTCCCTTGCGTCCGGCAGGTGGGGTGCTCCAGCCACCACCCTGCCGGACACACGCGAGAGGGCAGGCACCCCGGCGGCACAATGGGCGGCGATGACTGCCACCCCCGCCCCGCCCCCGCGCGGCCCTGACGCGGGCTCCGTCGAGGAGCTGCTCGCGTTCGATCGCGACCACCTCTGGCACCCGTACTCCTCGGCCCTGACCCCGCAGGATCCGTACCTCGTGGAGTCCGCGCACGGCATCCGGCTGCGGTTGCGCGACCGCGCAGGTGAGCCGCGCGAGGTCATCGACGCGATGTCGTCGTGGTGGTGCGCGATCCACGGGTACGCCGTGCCCGAGCTCGATGCGGCCGCCCGCGCCCAGCTCGGCGCCATGTCGCACGTGATGTTCGGCGGCCTCACCCACGAGCCCGCGATCGGGCTGGCGAGGCGCCTCGTCGACCTCGCCCCCGAGGGTCTGGAGCACGTGTTCCTCGCCGACTCGGGGTCGGTGTCGGTCGAGGTCGCGATGAAGATGGCGCTGCAGTGGCACCTGGCCGCCGGCCGGCGACGCACCCGGTTCTTCACGGTCCGCGGCGGCTACCACGGCGACACGTTCTCGCCGATGTCGGTCACCGACCCCGTGGGAGGCATGCACAGCCTGTTCCGCGGGGTGCTGCCCGAGCACGTCTTCGCACCTCGCCCGCCCGGCGGCATCGATCGGATGCCGGACGACCCCGAGTTCCTCGCATGGGAGCGCGAGACGCGCGCTCTGTTCGGTGAGCACGCGGCATCCGTGGCGGCAGTGATCGTCGAACCCGTGCTCCAAGGGGCGGGCGGGATGCACGTCTACAGCCCGCATGCCGTCGCGGTGCTGCACGACCTGGCGCGTGAGCACGGGGCGCTGGTCATCCACGACGAGATCGCCACAGGGTTCCACCGGACCGGGCCGCTGTGGGCGGGGGCGGGGTCCCACCGGCGCGGATCTGACCAGGTGGTCACGTCTGCACCGGACATCCTCTGCGTCGGCAAGGCACTGACCGGCGGCTACCTGTCTCTCGCCGCGGTGCTGTGCACCTCCGCCGTCGCCCGGGGCGTCAGCGCCGGTGAGGCCGGTGGGCTCATGCACGGCCCGACCTTCATGGGCAACCCGCTGGCCTGCGCCATCGCCTCCGCGAACCTCGACCTGCTGGCCTCACGCGACACGCCCGCCGAGGTGACCCGCATCGAGGGCGGGCTGACCGCGGGGCTGGAGCGGGCGGCATCCCTGACGTCCGTCGCGGACGTGCGCGTGCTGGGGGCCGTCGGAGTCGTGCAGCTGCGCGAGCCCGTTCGCGGCGCCGAGGTGACGGCCGCCGCCCTCGAGCGTGGCGTGTGGGTGCGGCCGTTCCGCGACCTCGTCTACACGATGCCGCCCTACGTGAGCACCGACGACGACCTCGCCACCCTCACGGCCGCGCTGGTCGGAGCGGTCGGGGCCGTCCACGGCTGAGCTACCCGAACGCGGGATCCCCAGAGGCTGGCGCCGAACACAGCGCGCTGCAGACAGCGCAGGATGCCGCGCCCTCTGCAGCGCTGATGGCTCGACTCAGCGTCGGGGCACCGAGATGGACACGAGCACCGGCCCGGACTGGTGCGCCGACGGGCCGCTGGCCCCACATCCGGCAGCGGCACCCGCGCCGCTCGCGTCCCCTGCAGCTGACGCACACGACCCGCAGCCACCCGAGGGGCAGCCCACCGCCAGCTCACGAGCCTCGAGCCGGCCCATCCGCACGAGGTGGTCCACGCACGCGCGCACGGTGTCCAGCGGTAGGTCGCACCGCGTCGCGACCTCCGCGAACGAGCCACACCCGCCTTCGAAGGCGGCGAGCACGGCCGACAGCGGGCGGCGAGCGCTCCCGGCATCCGGCACCACGGCATCCGGCCCGACCTCGACATCCCGGCGTCCCCTCACCAGAACACCCGGCCCACCTGGAAGACCGCGACGGCCAACACCCACGCGACACCGAGCTGGAGGACGACACCGAACGCCGTCCAGCGCATCCCGAGCTCCCGGCGCTGCGCGGCCAGGGTCGCGACGCAGGGGGTGTAGGCGAGCAGGAAGACCATGAAGGCCATGACCGCCACCCCCGTGTGACCGCCGCTCGCGACGTCGAAGGTCTGCTGCAGCTGGGCACCGAGCGCACCCGGCTCGCGCGAGGAGGCCGGCTCGGCCAGGGCGAAGGTCTGCGCCCACGACGAGATGACCGCCTCCTTGGCGACGAACCCCACGAGCAGGGCAGACACCGCCTCCCACGCACCGAAGCCCGCAGGCGCGAGCAGCGGCGCGACGGCTCGGGAGAGCTCGGCGTACAGGCTGTCGGCCACGGCGACCTCACCGAACGCGCCCGAGCCGGAGCCGACGGGGATGGACTGCAGCAGCCAGACCACGACGACCGTGGCGACGATGATGCCGGATGCCGTGCGCAGGAACCCTTCGAGCCTCAGCCACGTCGCGGCGAGACTGAGCCGCGCCGTCGGCCGCTGATAGGGCGGCAGGTCGATGACGAGGGGGTCGCTGCCGACGGTGCGCCACAGGGTCGCGCGCAGGGCCAACCCGACGAGGACCACGAGCAGGATTGACACGAGGTACATCGCGAACACGACGGTGCCCGCCTGCTGCGGGAAGAACGTCGTCGCGAGCAGCACGTAGACCGTCAGCCGCGCCGTGCACGACGTGAACGGCACGAGCAGCGCGGTGAGCACCCGATGGCGCGCGTTGGGCAGGATGCGGGTCGCTGAGATCGCCGGCACGTTGCAGCCGAAGCCGACGACCAGCGGCAGGAACGCCCGGCCGGGCAGGCCCAGGCGGCCCATGAGGCGGTCGGTGACGACGGCCGCGCGGGCGAGGTAGCCAGAGTCCTCGAGCAGCGCGAGCAGCAGGAACATCAGCGCCATGAGCGGCACGAAGGTCAGCAACATGCCGACCCCGGCGATGATGCCGTCGACGACGAGCCCGCGAATCGGGCTGTCCCCCAACCCGACTGCGTCGACGAGCCGGCCTCCGGCGGTCGAGACCGGCCCGGAGACGAACGCGTCGAGGGCGTCCTGCAGCGGAGCCGCGAGCGTCGTCGTGGCCTGGAAGACCAGCCACATGACCGCGAGGAAGAGCAGCGGGCCGATCACCGGCGCGGTGGCGAACCGGTCGATGCGGTCGGACCAGGTCCGCCGTTCACGACCCACGGCGCGCACGGATGCCGTGACGACCGTGTCGATCCACGCGAACCGTTCGTCGGCGGCGGCCAGGTCGTCGAGCCCATCGGTGGCGGGTGCAGCGACAGGCCCGGCGGCGGGGTCGTGGTCTTGGCCGGCGGCGGGGTCGGCCGTCGAAGCGAGGCGCGGCACGGCATCCGCCGTCCCGAGTTGGCGTGACACAGTCTCCACGAGCCCATCGACACCGGACCGACGACGAGGGTCGATCGCGACGACGGGGCAGCCGACCGCGGCGGCGAGCGCCACGGCATCCACCTCGATGCCGCGGCGGGCTGCGACATCGCCCATCGTCACGGCAACGACGACGGGCAGCGTGGTCTCGCGCACCTGGGCGACGAGGTAGAGGCTGCGGGCGAGGTGGGCCGCGCTGGCCACGACGACGACGACATCGGGGCGGCCCGGGGGTGGGGCGAGCACGACCTCTCGGGTCAGCGCCTCGTCGGGGCTCATCGGGTCGAGGGAGTAGGAGCCGGGAAGGTCGACGACGTCCGCAACGGCGCCCCGGGCCCCGAGGGGGCACGCGCCCCGGCCGACCTCCACTGTGGTGCCGGGCCAGTTGCCGACGGTGCGGCGGGCCCCGGTCAGGGCATTGAACAGCGTCGACTTGCCGACGTTAGGGGCCCCACAGAGCACGACGACCGGGGCACCGGCGGGAGCCTGCTCGGCGGCGGCGTCCTCGTGGCACGACGGCGCCGCGACCGAGCGGGGTGCGGGCGGGCTCGTGCTCACCGCGGCACCGGCGCGAGCAGGATCGAGGCGAGCACGTCACGGCCGAGGGCGATCCGCGAGCCCGCCACGTCGATGACCCGGCCGCCACCGGCGCACCGTTGCACGCACCGGACGTGGCTGCCGGGGCGGATGCCGAGCTCGGCCAGGCGCCGCGTGAGGGCGGGCGGGGCGTCGGTGGACAGCACGCGCAACTGAGCCCCGATCGGGGCCTGCGCGAGTGACATCGTCACCCTCGAAACGCTAGTCCTGATGGCGGGCGCACTGGTAATCGGGCTGGGCGCCCTGACTGGGGCGCCGCGGCCGGTCAGCCGAGTGCTGCCCGACGCACGGCATCCGTGGCTGCCTCAGCGGAAGCGCCGAGCATTCGTGCGCGCGCGAGGTAGGCCGCAGCCGCTTCCTCGAGCGCCCGCTCAGGGGTCGCGGTCGCCGGCGGGGTCGGTGCGACCCGGGTGCCGCCTCCACGGCGCGACCGCACGTAGCCGGCCTGCTCGAGCTCGCGGTAGGTGCGAGCGACGGTGCCGGCCGCCAACCCGAGGTCGACGGCAAGCTGGCGTACGGGCGGCAGGCGGTCGCCCGGCGAGAGGACTCCTGAGCCGATGAGGTCGGCGAGCTGCCGGCGCAGCTGCTCGTAGGGCGGCGTCGGATCGAGGACGTCGACCGTGACGGCGGACAGGCTCATGGCAGCGGGGCGCCGAGCGCGGCCGCCGCACCGGACCGCGAGGGCGGCAGGTCGTCGACACGGATCGACGGGGTGAGCACGAGCGAGGCGAGGAGGGCAAAGGCAGCGCCCGCGGCGACGGGGCCGATGACCAGGGCAACCCCGGCCACGACAGTCTCCACGGCACTGTTGGGACAGCTGCCGCCGAAGATCGCGGATGCCATGAACACCGCCAACGGGCCAAGCGTGCCAAGCACGGTGACCGTGGCAGCGGTAAGCACGTTGCCGACCGACCAGCGGCGAAGCATCGTGTCGAGGGCGTGGCTGTCCAGGCCGGGACGCGGCCTGGTGACGATGGCGCGCAGGGCCAGGGCGACGAGCCCGGTGAGCACGACCAGGGCCACGGTGATCGGCACCACGTAGAACGACCCCGGCCACGGGCCACGGCTCGAGCCCATGAGCACGGGGCCCAGGTCAGGGTCGATGACGGTGCAGGTCTGGGTGAAGGAGCGGCCCGCCCGGCCCAGGTCGTCGGCCGACCCCCAGGCCGCCCCGACGGCGAGCGCCCCCGCGAGCAGTGTTGACGACATCGCAAGCGTGATGGCCCGACCTCGCGGAAGGACCGCCCGCAGGGTTCGCGTCTCGACCGTGGCAGAGCGGCGGATGCCGACCTTGGGCCGGGCGGTCAGCTCACCGATGATGGTGCCGATGAGGATGCCCGCACCCAGGGCCGTCGGAGCGAGGGCGGTGACTCGACCCAGGGCATCGACCTGCTGCCCGCCTTGGAGCAGGAGAACTGCCGCCACCCCTCCGAGGAGCAGTCCGACCAGCCGCCAACGCCGGGTGTGGCGGGCGATCTCGACGACACCACCGTGCTCGGACAGTGCCACGGTGACGACGACGCGACGCATCAGGGCGACGACGAGGCCGACGAGAGCGAACGGGACGGCAAAGATGGCGACTCGCACGACAACCCCCGGTTGTATCGACTGATTGGTACAAGAGCAGCATGACCCCGGGGGACCTCTTGTGTCAAGCACTTGTGACAAACCGTCGTCAGGATCGGCGTCACCCGACGCGTGGGTGATTCCCAAGCCGGTCCAGCACCCGAAGGCGCTCTCGTTCGGCCTCGAGGTGGGTCCGGCCGGCATCGGTGATCTTCACGGGTTCGCGCAGCCAGCGGCCGAGCGGAGCGCCACCACCTGTGAGGAAGCCGCAGAGATCCAGGTAGGCCAGCCATTGGGACCCGACGCCCTCGGGCAGTCCGGCACGGTCGAAGAGCCAGGGGGCGTCGATGCCGTCGCTCTTCGCAGTTGCCGACAGGAGCGCGAACGCCTCAGACCCCGCAGGCCAGGTCGCGGCGGGGGCTGTGGTGACCTCCCCGCGAATGGCCGCCAGGTTGAGGTTCAACCGCTCCCTGCGTGTCGAGGGAAGGCTCCCGGCAGCGGGGGCCACCCGCTGCCACCCCCACGGAAGGGCGCGGCCCACAAGGAGGGCGATGAAGCCCAGCAGCATGAGCGCTGCAGGCATCCGCTCACGATCGCCACTGACCAGGCCACTGACCATCGTCACGGCGAACCCCAGCCAGACCATGAGAAAGACCACCAGCCCGACTCGACGAACCAAGCCCCAGCGCAGACCCGCGGGGTGCAAAACCGACGTCGCACTCTCGGCCTGCAGCACAGCGCGAGCCGCCTCCGGCGTCACCGCCGCCGTCAGCGGCCGGCCCTCCGGCCAGCCGGGCACGGCGCCCTCCAGCGTCGCCATCGGCGGGTACCCCCCACCACCCCCGGTCGTCGCCATGACCGCATTCTCCACCCAACCTCGCGATCGCGCACGGCATCCAGAGCCGGATGCCGTTGCGCCGGGGCCGCACCAACTCGCACCTTCGAGGGGCCACGCCCAGATCGGCGTGCAAGGATCGGGCAGGTGAACAGCCCCCTCGACTGGATCCGCGCCGCGGCCGCGTCACGCGAAGCCGCTGGCCTGACCCGGCGCCTCACGACGACGAAGGCCGGCGACGGCCTCGACCTCGCCGGCAACGACTACCTCGGGCTGCGCACCCACCCCGCCGTCATCGCGGGGGCGGTCGCCGCGGCCGAGACCTACGGCGCGGGCGCGGGCGCCTCCCGCCTCGTGAGCGGAACCCTGCACATCCACGACGAGCTCGAGTCGGCCCTGGTGGCCCTCACCGGCGCCCCCAGCGCCCTCGTGATGTCGACCGGGTACGCCGCGAACCTCGCGGCCCTGACCACCCTCGCCGATGCCGGCACGCTCATCGTCAGCGACGAGCACACCCACGCGAGCCTCATCGACGGCTGCCGCCTGTCGCGCGCCGCAGTCACGGTCTCGCGCCACAACGACCTCGACCACGTCGCCGACCTGCTCTCGCGCCGGGACGCCCCGCGCGCCGTCGTCGTCGCCGAGTCGATCTACTCGGTGCTCGGCGACGCCGCCCCCGTCGAGGACCTCATCGCCCTCACGGACGAGGTCGGGGCCCTCCTGATCATCGACGAGGCGCACGCGCTGGGGGTCGTCGGGCCCCGCGGTGGCGGGCTCGTCGCGGCGGCCGGCCAGGCCGGGGCCGAGCACGTCGTCGTCACCGGGACCCTGTCGAAGGCCTTCGGATCCCAGGGCGGAGCTGTGCTGTCCTCCCCGGACATCCGCGAGCACCTGGTCAACACGGCGCGACCGTTCATCTACGACACCGGCCTCGCCCCGGCAGCGGCCGGCGCAGCACTGGCCGCCCTGGGCGTGCTCGCCGACCACCCCGAGCTCCTCGACCGCCTCGGCGCCACCGCCGCCCGCCTCGCCGAGGCATGTGGGGTCCCGGCGCCGGCAGGGGCCGTCATGTCGGTGCGGATGCCGGGCCCTCACGAAGCGGTGGATGCCGTCGAGCGGGCGCGCGCGCACGGCATCCGGATCGGGTGTTTCCGGCCCCCGTCGACCCCCGACGGCTCCTCACGGCTGCGGCTCACCGCGCATGCCGACCTCGATGACGCGGACCTCGAGCGGGCCTGCGCCGTGCTCGAGACCCTGGTGCCCGACCATGGCTGACCCGCGCTCGCTGACCTCGGTGGTCTTCGTCACCGGCACCGGAACCGAGGTCGGCAAGACCGTCGCGACGGCCGCGCTGGCCGCCGTCGTACACGAGCGCGGCAGCAGCGTCGCCGTGGTCAAGCCTGCGCAGACCGGTCTGGAGCCGGGTGAGCCCGGGGACGTCGACGAGGTGCGCCGCCTCGCCGGCGACGACATCGCGACGCACGAGCTCGTGCGGCTGCGCGACCCGCTCTCACCAGAGGCCGCCGCGCGCCGGGCCGGGGTGACCCTGCCCCCGGTGGCCGTCCACGCCAAGCGTATCGGCGAGATCGCGGCCGAGTCGGAGGTCGTGTTCGTCGAGGGTGCCGGGGGCCTGCTCGTGCGGCTCGACAGCCGCGGCGGCACCCTGGCCGACCTCGCAGCGGGGCTGCGCTACAAGGGAATCGGCGCCGGGGTGGTGCTCGTGGCCAGTGCCGGGCTCGGCACGCTCAACACGGCCGCGCTGACCGCCGAGGCGCTGGCGGCGCGCTCGCTGCCCCTGCTGGGGGTCGTCATCGGCTCGTGGCCGACCGAGCCCGGCCTGGCCGAGGAGAGCAACCTGATCGACCTTCCGCGCGTCACCGGGGCGCCGCTGTGGGGGGCGATCCCGGAAGGTGCCGGGGCCCTCACCGGTGAGCAGTTCCGGGCCGGCGTGCCCGACTGGTTCGACCTCCACTGACCAGCCCCCGACCCCGCCCGAGCCCCAGCCCCAGCCCCTCCGTTCCCGACTTCGTGCGACTTCGGTGCGGATTTTCCCGGTTTGAGCGCCCCGGTGCGCACGCAAGTCGCACGAAGTCGGGATGAGGTGTCGGGGTTGAGAGGATGGGTGGATGAGCAAGCGAGAGCCGTACCGCGTGTGTGTCGTGTGCTGGGGCAACATCTGCCGCTCCCCCATGGGGGAGTACCTGCTTCGTGAGGCGTTCGCGGATGCCGGGCTGGCCGACCGCGTCGTCGTCGACTCGGCGGGCACCTCGGCCGAGGAGCTCGGCAACGGGATGCACCCGCGCACCGCCGGCGTCATGCGCCGCAACGGCCACCCCGACACCGGCTGGAGCAGCCACCGGGCCCGCCGGTTCGACGCCTCGTGGTTCGACCGCTACGACCTCGTGCTGCCCGTCGACCACATCCACGTCGACCGCCTTCGTGACCTGGCGCGTGATGACGCCGACCTCGCCAAGGTTCGCCTGTTCCGCTCCTTCGACCCGGATGCCGTCGCGTCGGGCGAGATCGGTATGGAGGACCCCTGGTATGGCACCGACCCGGCCTACGACCAGACCTATGCCGAGATCACGTCCGCCATCCCGGGCATCGTCGAGCACGTGCGCGCCGCTCTGGGAGACTGAGCGCATGAGCAGCCTCGCCGCCTCGACCTCGCTCGCCGACGCCCAGCCCCCGATCGCGCTCGGTGCGCTCGACGGGCGCTACCGCGGGACGGTCGCAGCCCTCGTCGACCACCTCAGTGAGCCGGCCCTGAACCGGGCCCGCGTGCACGTGGAGGTCGAGTGGTTGATCCACCTCACCGAGCGTGAGGTGGTTCCGGGCGTGCGGCGACTCACGGCATCCGAGATCGAGAGCCTGCGCGAGATGGTGCGCACGTTCGGCGCGGCCGAGATCGACGAGATGGCCGCCACCGAGCGGGTCACCCAGCACGACGTGAAGGCTGTCGAGTACTTCGTGAAGAAGCGGCTCACCCAGATCGCGCCCGACGATGCAGACCGCGGCCTGGCCGAGCTCATCCACTTCGCGTGCACGAGCGAGGACGTCAACAACCTGTCGTACGCCGTGATGGTCAAGGGGGCCGTGACCGAGGTCTGGCTGCCGCGGGCGACCGCGCTCGTCGAGGCAATCGCGACGATGGCCTCCGACCTGCGCGACGTGCCGCTGCTCGCCCACACCCACGGCCAGCCCGCGACGCCGACGACCATGGGCAAGGAACTCGCCGTGCTCGCGTGGCGCCTCCAGCGCCAGCTCGCCCGCATCGAGGACGCCGAGTTCCTCGGCAAGCTCAACGGCGCCACGGGCACCTACGGGGCGCACGTCGCCGCGGTGCCCGGTGCCGACTGGCAGTCGGTGAGCCGCGAGTTCGTCGAGCACCTCGGCCTGACGTGGAACCCGCTCACGACGCAGATCGAGAGCCACGACTGGCAGAGCGAGCTCTACGCCGACATCGCCCGGTTCAACCGCGTGCTGCACAACCTGTGCACCGACGTGTGGACCTACATCTCGATGGGGTACTTCGCGCAGGTCCGCGGCCAGGGCACCGTGGGGAGCTCGACGATGCCGCACAAGGTCAACCCGATCCGCTTCGAGAACGCCGAGGCCAACCTCGAGGTCAGCAACGCGCTGTTCGACGTGCTGGGTGCCACGCTCGTGCAGAGCCGCCTCCAGCGCGATCTCACCGACTCCTCGATGCAGCGCAACATCGGCACCGCCTTCGGGCACAGCCTGCTCGCCATCGACAACGCCACTCGTGGGCTCGCGGGGTTGGATGCCGTTCCCGCCGCCATGGCCGCCGACCTCGACGCGAACTGGGAGGTTCTCGGCGAGCCGATCCAGTCGGCGATGCGGGCCCTCGGGGCGCAGGGAGTGCCGGGGATGGAGGAGCCGTACGAGCGGCTCAAGGAGCTGACCCGCGGGCGGCGCATCGGGCAGGCCGAACTCGTCGAGTTCGTGCGTGGCCTGGGGATGCCGGCCGAGGTCGAGGAGCGCTTGGCGGCGATGACGCCGGCGACCTACGTGGGGCTGGCACCCGAGCTCGTCGACCACCTGCGGTGACCTGTCAGCCACGCTGGAGTCGCTGATCGACACCGGGATCGGCGCCGACACCCACTCCTGGGTGCCGGAGAAGCCGCTGCTGCTCCGCCTCCCCCGCTGGCGCGGCGACGTGGCCTGACGAGCCACCACCAGCTACCCCCTGGCTCCGGGGGCGTCCGGTGACGGAACGTCTCGACTGACCCCTCCGACCCGCAGGAATACCCCCTAGGGGTATCATGTTGGGGTGGACATGACCGAGCACACCGCCACCGTCGCCCCCGGCTACGCGGGGCACAAGGATGACCATCTCAAGAGGCTGCGCCGCATCGAGGGGCAGGTGCGCGGCATCGCGCGGATGGTGGAGTCCGACGCGTACTGCATCGACGTCCTCACCCAGGTGAGCGCCGTGACCCGAGCCCTCCAGGCGGTCAGCCTCGGCCTGCTCGAGGAGCACATCGAGCACTGCGTCGTCGACGCCGCTCGTGAGTCCGACGAGGCCGCCGCCGTCAAGGTCGCCGAGGCCACCGCCGCGATCGCCCGGCTGGTGAGGAGCTGACATGACCCAGACCACCGACCGCCCGCAGCACGACCACGACGAGGTGCGCGAGGTCGACCTCGCCATCACCGGCATGACCTGCGCGTCGTGCTCGGCCCGCATCGAGAAGAAGCTCGGCAAGCTCGACGGCGTGGAAGCCGTGGTGAACCTCGCGACCGAGAAGGCCACCGTGCGCTATGCCGGGGCGGTCACCGTCGAGGACCTGTTGCGCACCGTGCGCGCCACCGGTTACGGCGCCGAGGTCGTCCGCGGCGGCCCTCAGCCGGAGGCCGCCGGGTCGACCCGTACCCCGAGTGACCTATTGGTCGGTACAGGTACGCCCGGCGGCGGATCGGCCCCTACCCCGAGTGACCTATTGGTCGATTCGGGGACGCACGAGAACCACCTCGACCACGCCGTCGCCCCCGAGGACGCCCTGAAGCGGCGTGCCCTCGTCGCGGCGGTGCTCACCGTCCCGGTGGTCATCCTGGCGATGGTCCCCGGCATCCACCTCGACTCCAGCCCGTGGGTGCAGCTCGCCCTCGCGACCCCCGTCGTGCTGTGGGCCGGCTGGCCCTTCCACCGCGCAGCCGCCCTCAACGCGCGCCACGGCGCCTCGACGATGGACACCCTCGTGTCGATCGGCGTGCTCACCGCCTACCTGTGGTCGGCAGTCGTCGTCCTCACCGGTCGCGCCAGCACCATGGCCGACATGGGCACGACAAACGGCGTGGATGCCGCTGGCACCACCCACCTGTGGTTCGAGACCGCCACCGTGGTCACCACCTTCCTGCTCATCGGACGCTGGATGGAGGCCCGCGCCACGGACCGCACCCGCGACGCCCTGCGCGGCCTGATGTCGCTCGGCGCCAAGGACGTCGCGGTCGAGCGGGTCGACCCCACGACCCGGGCGACGACCGAGGTGCGGATCCCCGTCGACCAGCTCGGCGCCGGTGACCGCTTCGTCGTTCGCCCGGGCGAGAAGGTCGCGACCGACGGAAGGATCGTCGAGGGCTCCAGCGCCGTCGACGCCTCCCTCGTCACCGGCGAGTCGCTGCCGGTCGACGTCGCCATCGGCGACGACCTCGTCGGCGGCAGCATCAACACCACCGGCCGGCTCGTCGTCGAGGCCACCCGGGTCGGCGCCGACACCACCCTGGCAGGCATCGCCCGGCTCGTGGAGCGGGCGCAGACGACCAAGGCACCCATCCAGCGTCTGGCCGACCGGGTCTCGGCGATCTTCGTGCCGATCGTGCTCGTGCTCGCGGCACTGACGTTCCTCGGCTGGTGGATCGGCACCGGCGACCCCGCACGCGCCCTCGAGATCGCGATCGCCGTGCTCGTCATCGCCTGCCCCTGCGCCTTGGGGTTGGCCACGCCCACCGCGCTCCTCGTCGGCACCGGGCGAGGCGCCCGCCTCGGCATCCTCATCAAGGGTGCCGACGTCCTCGAGGACACCCGCCGCATCGACACCGTCGTGCTCGACAAGACCGGCACGGTCACCAGCGGCGACATGACCCTCGTCGACGTCGCAACCGCCGGGCGCCTGCCCAAGGACCAGGCACTGCGAGCGGCAGCCGCCGTCGAGACGGGCAGCGAGCACCCCGTCGCCCGAGCAGTCGTCACCGCCGCTGCCAGTCGTGCGATCGACGTTCCGCGCGCCACCGACTTCGTGTCGCTGCCGGGAGCCGGAGCACGGGCGATCATCAAGGGCACCGAGGTCACCGTCGGGCGCGCCGACCTCTTCGACGACGTGCCGCAGGAGCTCGCCCGTCCCACCGTCGACGGCACGACGGTCTGGGTCGGCTGGGGCGGGCGTGCCCACGCCTCGCTCACGGTGGCCGACACGGTACGCCGCAGCTCGCAGCGGGCCGTGCGCGATCTCGCCGAACTGGGCCTGCCGGCGTACCTGTTGACCGGTGACCACGACCAGGCCGCGCTGACCGTGGCCCGTGACGTCGGCATCCCGGTCGGGCGGGTGATCGCCGACGTCCGCCCCGAGGACAAGCACGCGATGATCGCCGACCTGCAGAAGCGCGGCAAGGTCGTCGCGATGGTCGGCGACGGCGTCAACGATGCTGCGGCGCTGGCCCAGGCCGACCTCGGCATCGCCATGGGGACGGGCACGGACGTCGCCGCGGACTCGGCCGACATCGTGCTGCTGCGCTCCGAACTACCCGCCGTCGTCGACGCGATCGAGCTGTCCCGGGCGACCCTGCGCACGATCAAGCAGAACCTCGGCTGGGCCTTCGGCTACAACATCGCGGCGATCCCGCTGGCGATGGCCGGGCTGCTCAACCCGATGATCGCCGGGGGCGCCATGGCTGCCTCCAGCGTGCTCGTCGTGAGCAACAGCCTGCGGCTGCGCCGCTGGTCGCGCGAGGGCTGAGAGAGCCCTTCCGCGACCGGGTCAGATGGTGACGTCGCCGTTCGGGGTGTCGAACGTGACGGCCATGAGGCCGGGCGTGCCGTGCGGGGAGACGAACTTGAAGTCGATGACCGTCGACGTCGAGTCGGCGGGCAGGCCGAGCCACTCGCGCACCCGGTCGGGGTCGCCGGCGATCTGGAGCGACTCGATGGTCACCTCGGTGGCGGCGTCACCCGAGGGGTGCGGCACCCCCTGCGCCCACTCGATGAAGTAGGGCAGCTGCGGGTCGGACTGCAGGCCCTTGATGCCCAGCTGGCGCCAGCGCAGCTCGACCCCGTCGGGGCGGTGGCGGTTGCCGTCAACGGCCTCGCGGCCGAGGCGGGACTCCTGCTCGGTGATGTCGTCGACCTGCACGACCCAGCCGAGCCACCCACCGCCGGCCTCGGAACGCGCACGCACGGCCTGGCCGAAGGGAGCCTTGTCGCTGGCCGGGTGGTCGAGCACCTCGACGACCTCGACGTACCGCTCGTGGGCGAGCGGAAGGATGATGTTGCGTGTCCCGAAGCGCGGGTGGATCCCCCCATCGACCGGGGTCACCCCGATCTGCTCCGCGAGACGCTGCGCCGTGGCCTTGAGGCCGTCGCGCTCGGCGGCATAGACGACGTGGTCAACTCGCATGCCGTTCATCGTCGCACACGAGAAGGGGTGCTCTTGACACAGGCCGGGCTCACGCCGACGCCGTGACAGGAGCGTGACCATCCGGCGGTCACACCGACCACGCCCGCCTCAGGAGGAACGCTGGCGCACCGCTTCGTAGACGACGACGGCGGCAGCCGTGGCCGCGTTGAGCGAGTTGACCCGCCCCACCATGGGGATGCGCACCCGCTCGTCCGCAGCCGTCAGCGCCGCATCGGTCAGTCCCTGCTTCTCGGTGCCGACCGCGATCGCGACGCCGCCGCGGTAGTCGACGTCGGTGTGCGCGGTGTCGGTGTCGGGGGTGGTCGCGATGAGTCGGATGCCGTTGCGCCGCAACCACACCACGACCTCCTCGGTCGTCGCGGAGGCGACGGGGACGGAGAAGACCGTGCCCTTGCTGGCCCGCACGACGTTGGGGTTGCCCCAGTCGGTGACGGGGTCGGCGGCGACGACGGCGGCGACGCCCGCGGCATCCGCGGTGCGCAGCACGGCCCCGAGGTTCCCCGGCTTCTCGAGGCCCTCGCAGACGAGCACGAGCGGGTCGGGCGGCAGGTCGAGGTCACCGAGCGCCACCCCGGCCACGGGGACGACGGCGAGGAACCCGTCCGGCCCCTCGCGGTAGGCGACCTTCTCGAACGCTCCCCGGCTGAGCCGGACCGTCGACGCCCCGAGGTCCCGGGCCCGCTGCACGAGCTCACCCTGGGCGGCGGGGTCGAGCATGAGCTCGGGGCAGTGCAGCACGGTCCGGGGCACCACACCGGCGTCGAGCGCCAGGGTCAGCTCCTCGTACCCGTCGACGACGGTCAGACCCTCGTCCTCGCGCACCCGACGGCGACGCAGAGCCAGCACGGCCTTGAGTCGGGGGTTGGACGCTGAGGTCACGTGCAGCTCGGCCATGGCGGCCCCAGCATCCCACGAGGATGGCGGGTGGTGAGCAGTTCGTCTGTCTCTCGGAGGTCGTGGAGGCACCTGATCGGGGTAGACATAGCCGGTGGATGACACCCTCACTGCCCCTGCGCCACCGACGAGGGCACAACGGCTGGTGCGCGCACTGACGTACGCCCTTCCCGTCGCAGCCGTGCTCTTCGGGGTGGGGCTGCTCGTGCGCAGCGAGTGGGACCCGCTCATCCGGCTCGACGACGCCATCATCGAGCGGGCCACCGCGTACACGCGCCCGCGCGAGGGGTTGACCGACTTCCTCGTGCGCTGGCAGGAGCTGACCCAGCCGTTCAAGCTCTACCTGGTCGGCACCGCCCTGTGCCTGTGGGCCTGGCTGGCCAAGGGCCTGCGCACCCGGGCCGCGTGGGCCTTCATCACGATGATGCTCGCGTGGATGGTGGGGCTCGGCGCCAAGTACCTGTTCCAGCGGGCTCGCCCGGTGCTCGAGGACCCGGTGTCGACCAGCCCCGGCTACTCCTTCCCCTCCGGCCACGCCCTGAACTCGGCCGCGTGGGCAACGATCGTCGTGCTCCTCCTCTGGCCGCTGCTCCGGTCGACGGCGTCACGAGTCGTCGCCGTCACGGCGGCGGTCGCGATGGTGACGGTCACGGCATCCGACCGCGTCCTGCTCGGGGTGCACTTCCCCTCAGACGTGACCGTCGGCGTCATCACCGGGGTCGGCCTGGTGCTGGCCTCCTACGCTGGCTACCGACGACAGGAGGGTCAGTGATGGGGTTCCTCACTCGGTGGGACGACGACCAGAGCCGGCCGACACTCAAGGCCGCGCTGCGTGACCTCGGGGTGCGGGCCGTGCTTCCAGCGACCGCCCTGCTCGCGGTCATCATCGGGTTCGGCTACCTGCTCAAGGGCCCGCTGTTCGAGCTCTCGGAGGACGAGAAGCAGATCAACCGCGAGTTCCAGGACGCACGCGACGGGCTCTGGAACTCGATCACCCACCTGATGTCCTCGATCGGCAACACCGAGTACGTCATCGGCGTGTGCCTCATCGTCATCGGCCTGGTCTGGTGGCGCACGAAGCAGTGGTGGTACGCCGTGGTGCCCGGCATCGCGATCAGCCTCCAGGCCACCGTGTTCGTCATCGCCACCCACGTCGTCGGCCGCGCCCGGCCGACCGTGGAGCGACTCGACCCGACTCCTCCGACGTCGAGCTTCCCGAGCGGGCACGTCGGTGCCTCGACGGCGCTGTACGTGGCCCTGGGACTGATGGCGACGCGGATCGACAACCCGCTCGTGCGCCGGCTGGCGGTCACGTGGTGCGTCCTCGCCCCGGCGTTCGTCGCGTACGCACGGCTCTACCGGGGCGCGCACCACGTGACCGACATCCTGTTCGGCATCCTCAACGGGGTGGTGTGCGCCGTGTTGGCCTGGCTCTACCTCGGGCGCAAAGCTGCGGTCACAAGCCGACCGATGACGTAGACGATGCCGGAGGCGCGCGGCAGGCCCTTGGAACGCAGGAGTTCAGATCGCTCGCGGCAATTACTGCGTGCGATCTGAGCTCCTGCGTTTCGCTCAGAGGCGGGCGTACCGGGCGCGGGCGAAGGAGTAGACGCCGTACGACGCGATCCCCGCGGCCACCAGCGTGAGCAGGTACGGACCGAAGGCGAGGTCGCGGATCGTCGTCAGGGCCCCGTCGAGCCCGGCCGCCTCCTCGGAGTCGGCGTGCCAGGCCGCGAGCAGGAACAGCAGTCCGACGACGAAGAGCGCACACCCCTTGGCGACGTACCCGAGTCGTCCGGCCGTCACGGCCCAGTCGCCGGGGTGTTCCTCGAGGTCCTCGAGGAACTTCTTGGACCACCCCTTGTAGACGTGGTACCCGGCGACCCCGAGCACGACGAGACCCACGAGACCGACGATGTAGCGACCACCCGGCATCCCCATGACCTGCGCGGTGACGTCGTCGGTCTTCGCCTCGTCGGAGTTCGACGCACCGCGCGCGATCGCGAACGAGGACCAGGCGAAGCTCGTGTACATCACGGCCTTGGCGGCCGACTTGATGCGGTCGCTGGTCTCGCCGCCCACGATCGCTGCCGCCGCCAGCGCCACGGCCAGCATGAGGAAGCCGAGGACCGCGAAGCCGAGCATCAGCGGGCCGCCACCGCTGCTCGCGACGGTCTTCAGGGCTCCGGAGGTGTCGGCGTCACCGGAGCCGCCGCCGATGCCCCACGCGAGCTTGAGGGCGATCCAGCCGATGATGAAGTGGATGACGCCGGACATCGCGTACCCGATGCGCGCGCCCTTCTCGACGACGGGGTGGTCGCCGGCCTTGCGGGCGGCGCTGCTGACGTCGGTGCTGTCCATCCGCTCACCATGACATCAGCGCGGGTGCCGTGGCGCGCTACGTGCGCGCGAGTTCGGCTCGCGCTCGTGGCGGCGCCAGAGCGGTGAGGTCAGAGCAGTGAGGTCAGCACGTCGACGAGACCGTCGTCGTCGACGTCACCCGTCACCTCGTCGGCGACCGCCTTGACCTCGTCCGGGGCGTTGCCCATGGCCACCCCGCGAGCCGCCCAGCGCAGCATCTCGAAGTCGTTGCGCTGGTCTCCGACAGCGACGGTGTACTGCGGCTCGATGGCCAGCCAGCGCCGGATGACCTCGAGCGCCGCCCCCTTGGAGACCCCCTCCGGGGTGATGTCGAGCCACGCGCTCCAGCCGACGGCGTACTCGACCCCGTGCAGGCCGATGCGTGCCGTGCGCTCGATGAACTCCTCGCTCGTCGCACTGGGGTCACGCAGCGTCACGCGGGTGACCGGCGTCGACATCAGCTCGTCGAAGGTCACGACCTCGGGGATGCCGTCCAGCTCACCGTCGGGGAACGGCGCGCTCACCTTGAAGCCCACGCCGAGTTCCTCGACCGCGACCAGCGCCGAGGGGAAGTGTTCGCGCAGGGCGGTCAGGGCCGGCGCCGGGTCGAAGGTGACCGACTCGACGACCTCGTACCCGGCATCCGACGTCGGGTCCAGCCGCAGGGTGATGGCGCCGTTGGCGCACACCGCGTACCCGGTGGTCAGGCCGAGTCGGTCGAGGATCGGCAGGGTGCCGATGATCCCCCGCCCGGTGGCGATGGTGACGTGGTGGCCGGCATCCGCGACGGCGGTCACGGCATCGCGGACCGCGGGCGACAGGGCACCTTCGTGGTTCACGGTCGTGCCGTCGATGTCGAGGGCGATCAGGTGTGGAGTACTCATTGCGCGCCACGCTACCGGGGGCAGGTGAACGCTCGGGTCAGCTCTGGGCAGGGGGGTCCTCTCGGCCGTAGGGTGACGTGGCATGGAGACCTTGGTGCTGACGGTCATCAGTGACGACCGACCCGGGCTGGTGGCGACGCTGTCGGCCAGCCTCGCCGCTCGGGGCGCCACGTGGCAGCGCAGCCAGTTGTCGCAGCTGGCCGGCAAGTTCGCCGGCATCGTCGAGGTCGTCGTCCCGGCGGACGGTGTCGACGGGCTCGTGGCCGACCTCGACGGGCTCTCGGCCGAGGGCATCACCGTCTCGACCACGCGCACGAGCGCCTCGAGCGAGGCGCCGACGCACCATCTCACCCTCGACCTGGTCGGGGCCGATCGCCCCGGCATCGTCGCCGAGGTGTCGGCGCTGCTCTCGGCGCGGGGGATCGGCATCGTCGAGCTGGAGACCTTCGTCAGCGAGGCCCCGATGGCTGGCGGCATGCTCTTCGAGGCTCACGCCGTGCTGGCCGCGCCTGCCGGGGCGGACGAAGGTGAGCTGCGGGCGGCGATGGAGTCGCTCGCAGACGAGCTGATGGTCGACGTCGCCCTCGCCGAGGACGCCTGACCGTTCAGATCAGTTCGACGCGGTCCGCCTGCGGGCCCCGATCGCTCTGACGCACCTGGAACCGGACCCGATCGCCCTGGTACAGGTGATCGGAGCCACGGATGACCGACACGTGCACGAACAGGTCGTCGCCTCCGGAGTCGGGGGCGATGAAACCGAACCCGCGGTCGGGGTCGTAGCGCACGATCACGCCTTCGCCGCCGCGCGCAGGTGCGCCGGAGGAGCGGCGCTGGTCGGACCGGGGCCGGGACGCCTGCCTCGGGGGCGCCGACCGCCGCGTCGAGCTGCCTGCCAGGCGCACGTCGCGCGCCTGCGGGCCCTTCTCGCTGTCGACCACGCCGTAGGTCACCCGGTCGCCCTCGGCCAGCTCGTAGAGCCCGTCCGCGAGGTCCCGGGCGTGCGCGAAGACGTCCTGGCCACCAGATTCCGGGGTGATGAACCCGAAGCCCTTGTCGACGTCGTACCAGGTCACGGTGCCGTCCGCGCCGTCCGACCGCTCCGCCCGGCCTGACGCCCCGGCGTGCTGGGCGGCAGGTGCGGCCTGCGCCCCCAAAGGCAGCAGAGGGTCGGCCTGCGGGCCCTTCTCCCCGTCGACGACGAGGAACGCCACGCGCTGCCCCTCAGTCACGACGCCGCCGCCGATGATGGCCGACGCGTGCACGAACACCTGGCCCTCACTGCCGTCGGGCGTGACGAAGCCGTAGCCCTTGGTCGGCTCGTACCAGGCGACCGTGCCGAGCACACCCAAGGGTGCATCGGCGGCGTGGTCGGCCGTGACCCGGACACGTCGTGCCTGCGGGCCGCGGTCGCCCTCGCCGACCTCGAACTCCACGACCTGGCCCTCACGCAGCACGCGCACCCCGTCGTTGCTGATGACCTCGGAGGCGTGGACGTACAGGTCGTCGGCGTCCTCCCCCAGGGCGATGAAGCCGAAGCCCCGGTCGGCATCGAACCAGCGAACGGTTCCCTCGGTCACGGCTGACTCCTCGTCGAAGCTACGGTCGGTGTGCTGGATCATTGTCGCCGACGAGCCGCAGGCAGGGAACCACGCACAAGGCGCGAGGCGTGACGCCCGAGGCGGGGCTTGTGAGGAGCGGCGTGTGAGGCGTGAGACACGGGGCCCAAGGGGGTACTGCCAGCAGCCCTTGCGCCAGGCAAGGAATCCCTTGCGTTGGGCAACCTTCCTGGACAGCACCCCCTAGGGCGTGTCTCCTAACGCGTCGAGCCAGATCAGGACGGCGCGTAGGAGA
>ENA-UPSM01002794-UPSM01002794.1-activated-sludge-metagenome-genome-assembly--contig:-NODE-2794-length-20632-cov-5.032706_pt1 | contig 20632 bp, 15 predicted proteins | sample MGYA00238181_ERZ773283 | MGnify/ENA primary metagenome ERZ773283 (study PRJEB29023, sample SAMN05720199) | activated sludge metagenome | isolation source: Anaerobic digester | place: Japan...
TCACAGGACATTTCTAATGGGGACGCAAGAGGACATTATCACTGTGGTTTGACACAGTCCGCTTGTCCGTACTCATTCCGGCCCAGCCGGGCAGTGAAATGGGCCGGCTATGGAAGGATGCCAGGGACGGCCCCCGTGCGGCTTCGCGGCGGCCGGGGCCGGTTCTGATTTTCCGCGGAAACTTCTTGCGCCTAAAATTACTTTGTGTTATAAATTACTTGCTCAACACGAAAACCGCGGACCGATAACGTGAAAGGCGGCGCCCAATGATGTTCCTGCGGATAGAACCTCTTCGCGACCCTTTGCTGAACAGTCCCTGGCTCGTGGCGGGGCGGCGCATGGCCCTCGCCGCCCTCGACACGGTCGAACGGATGGTGACGAACCTCCGCACGGCCTTGGAGCCCGTTTGCCCGCCCGGGAAGGGCATTGACCCATCGGACGGCATGTCTGGCGTCAAAGACCGCCGATGGCTTCACTAGGGACGGATACCCATGCGATGGCGCCGTGCGCGGCAATCCGGGGCGTCGACGCGGTTGATAAGGGCGGCTTGCTGCCGGCGGGACTGGCTTTCGTGCCCGTCACCCTTGGCACAACCGCGAGTTTTATGGGATTCTTCCTTCAGGAATCCGTCTTCCGGCACAAGGAACCTCTCGTGCTCGTGTTTCTTGCGGGGACACAGTTGCTGCTCTGCGAATCACGCGGGCATTGCTCATGACGTGGCGGGCGGGTTACACGTCAGGCTGAGGGATACCCATTTCTTGATGAAGCGCGTGTTTACTTTTGCTATATTCACAGGGGTAGATTCTTTCGGTGGGAGGGGGAAACCATGCCTCAGCTTTACAACGGATGTGGAACCTGGTACTACGGCAAGGAAAACGTGCATCTCGAGTGGGGGGCCTGCGAGCACTGCCGCAGGGTCACGACGCTTCTCTCGTACGATACCCAACGCTACATAGTGGGACTTGGCGTGCCGTTGATTCCTTTTGGCCGCTACCGTGTCTTGCGGCAATGCGGCGCGTGCACGAAGCACAAAGCGGCCAAGCTTCCGGTCTGGGAGAAGGCCAAGGCCGAGGCTCGTGAAAAAGCGTTGCAGATGGTGCAGAATCCGCCCGATTCGCGGGATGCGGTTGACGAGACTGTTGGGGGCGTGCTCGCGTTTCATGATGTCGACACCTTCAACGAGATCGTGCCTTTTTTGGTCGAGCGGTACCCGAACGATCCCGATATGGTAGGGCTTATCGGCAGCGGCTACCATTTCTTTGGCCGGTTGGAAGAGGCGTCGAACGCGTTGCGCGCCTCGCTCAACGCGAAGGAAGATGTCGCAACGCGCCGCGAGCTGGGTCTGGTGCTCATCCGGTTGCGGCGCGCCGAGGAAGCCCACGAGGTGCTGCGTCCGCTGCTGGCGGCCGGGCAGCCGGAGAATCTGTGGCACTGGTTCTTGCTGGCGGCTGCCTACCAGGCCAACGGCAACCACCGAGCCGCTCTCGACCTGGTAAGCGAGGCAAACCGGCTGTATCCCGAAACGGCCTCGGAAAAGGAATGGAAGGCATTTCGAAAGACTTCCGAAAAGCATCTGGACTCCGGGAAACCGGTCGTCCCCAAGATTCTGCAGACCGACACGCAGCAGGTGCGGGAATCGAACGCGCCGATTGCACGATTTGCCGGGCCGGTGGTGGTGTTGGCGCTTGTGATCGGGTTTGCGGTGTGGTCTTACTACACGAGCCAGCACCATAAGCTTTTCCTCGTGAACGGTCTTGATCGCGCGTATGACGTTCAGTGGGACGGCGAAACGTACAAACTTGCCCGCAAAGGGGTCCTGCCTCTGGAGACCGACGAGGGCCAACACACGGTTGCCGCTCCGGACATCGGCCTTGATGCCGAGAAGATCACGATCGACGCCAACGCGTTCTCGCGGCCGTTCGCGAGCCCGATCTTCGTCGTTAATCCCGACCGGGTCGCCCCCATCATCCGTGAGATGCTGGAATATGTGGACGAATCGGACGCCAGCGAGGAAGCCGATTACGAGTACGATTTGTTCGTGGGCCTTTTCCACAAGATCAACAAGGTCAACTATACGTTCGAACCTTTCCCCCAATCCGTCATGGGCGAGGAAGGGTCCAAGACGACCCGGACCCGCGTGGGGCTGGCGCAGGACTGGTCCCCGATGGATGTCTATAGGGCCTTGGCTATCAAGGGGCGGGCGGAGGAGGCGAAGGATTATCTTCTTCGGCGCTTCGAGCATCAGCCGGACGAGGTTGACGCTCTGGCGTTGCTCGGCTCGGTTCTACAGGCAGACGAGTATCTGGGTGTGTTGCGTGGCAAGCTCGGTGCGCGGCCGGTCCACGTCGAAGTGCATCGCACGTATCAGGAGTTCATGGAGCGGTCTCATCCCGACCACGATCTTGTCGAAGAGTATGCGGCTTATCTTGCGGCTGAGCCCGGCGATGCGTCGTTGAAGTATTTGCTTGCCCGTGCGCGGCCCGTTCCGGACGACGAGACGCTCAGATTGTTCCGGGAAGCGTGCGAGGCGCAGCCGCCGTGTCCGTACGCGTATCATGCGCTTGCCACGTATCATCTTTCAGAGGGCCGTGCAGCGGAGGCCCTGGAACTCGCCGATCGCGCGTGTGAACTGCAGCCGGGCAAGCCTGATTTCAAGGCAAACCGGCGATTGGCGCTGATCGCGAGCCGTTCCTGGGAGGGCCTTCTCAAAGACGTCGAAAGGGAGCCGGCCGGCCCCGATGCCAGCGTGGTCGAATTATCGGTCGAAACGATGGCCCTTGCGGCCTTGGGAAAACCCATGGAGGAAATCGAGCAGCAGATCAATCGGACGGTAGCGGGTTGGCGCAGGGCGGGGCTGGACGAACAGTACGCGAGTGCCCTCGTGGCGGTCTTGAAGGCGGATGCGGCCTATGTGCAGGGCGACTTGGAGGGCTTCGGCAAGTATGCCGCTGATGCCGGTCAGGGTCTCGAGAGTTTCGCGGCAGCTCTGACATCGGGAGACCTTGAGAAAGCGCTCGGTGCCATCAGTGCGGATGAGGACCCCTCGCCGCGCGACTTCCTCCTTGTGTACCTGTTGGCGGACATGAAGAACGATGCTGCCCGCGCCGAGGAGTATCTCGGAAAATGGATCGAAATGTCTCGGGAAGGGACGCCATTTCAGCGGCATATCGCCGCATGCCTGTCCGGAGAAAAACCGTGTGTTCCGGACGAGATTTCGGTATACGGCCAGCCGCTGGAGGATATGGCGGCTCTGTTTACCGTTCTCGGGGTCAAGTTTCCTGAACATCGTGATGCGTTCTTTGCCCGCGCACGGGTGCTGAACTTCAATCCGCAGTTTCCGAACCGTTTTCTGGCCGGGATATTGGGTTCTGCCACGGAGGCGTCGGCGCCCGTGTCGCAGTAGAGGCACCTGGGCAAACCGGTTGTTGTGGGGCCGGCGCCCTCGCCGGTCATTCTGATGCAAGCTTCCAGCCTGCATTCTTCGGATTCGAGACCTTCGGTCGCAAGAGTGGCTCGGTCGGGAGACCGTGCCACAGCGGGGGGCTCGGTCGGGAGACCGTGCCACAGCGGGGGCTCCGCCACCCCCGGCTCGGTTGGAAGGTGACGGAGAGCCCAGGGGGCTGCGCTGGGTGTCCCTTCAGTCCTTTGTGTCGTTTTGGTCGTTTGAGGTTTCGGCGGGCGCTTCTCGGTAGAACTCAGCTTCCCGGCCTGACAACTCGCCGCGCTCGATCATCTTGTGGACGCGGTTGATATCGACGTCGCGGGGGCGTCCGCCTCCTCCGGCCGCCGCGGGAATGGGGGCAGCCGGCGAAGCGCTCTCCGTCCGCGTCACGGTCGCGAACACAAAGAGCGCCGTCACCGCGCACACGCAGACCAGAAATATCGCGTCAGCTGTCTTCATGGCGGCACCTGTCGCAGCAAATGCAGTCGAGGTCGGTTCCCTGGCACACGCCGATGGGGCATTTCCGGGGCTGGATGGCCGGGCGGAGCCGTCTGAAGATACGGATGCCGTTACAAAGCGCCAGAAATGCCCCGGCCGGACAGAGGTTGCGGCACCAGAACCGGCGAAAGACCAGGGACAGAGCGAATATTCCCATGCTCATGAAAAGCACGAACCGGCCTGGCATGCCGCTGAAAATGCTGATGAGCGGATCGGCCTGCAACACCGCGGGATCGCGGTATACCGCGAAAAGCAGCGCGAGCAGAAAGAGCAGGACGTACTTGACCGCCCGGCCATAGCGCCATGCCTGCTTCGTGGGCTCGACCGTCAGACTCCCCCGCGTCACATCTTCCAACAGCTCCTGGGTTGCCCCGAACGGACAGAGGTAGCCGCAGTAGATATTTCCGAACAGAATCGTGAGCAGCGGGACCGCCAGCAGCAGGAACACCGGCGCGGCCATGGCCCACGCGGGGAACGCTCCCGTGGCGAGACTCGCCGCCTGGTGCGTCGAGTATTGAAGGTTCAAGTACCAGCCGCACACGATTAGTGAAACGACCAGGATGGCCCTTCGGACCCAGGGCTTGGGCCACTGGCGCGCAACAATGGCTGCAAGCGACAAGCCAACAAGCCACGCCAGTCCCGGCACGTCACGGGCGGAGCGCTTGTCCTGGCTGACCGCGGCGATCGACTGGCCGAGCACCTCGCGAGCGAAGCGATTGCCCGAGCGCTCCAGGCCGGCCATCAACGCGTTGCTGGTGAGAGTCGCTCCGCTCAGGGCATCGATGTCCTTGAACGGGTCCGGCTCGAAGATGTTCTTACCTGTCAGTTGCTGCTGCCAGGGGCGCACGAAGTCGAGATAGACCGGAGTTTCCTGGGATTGGACAATGCGGTAGTCCCGGACAATTCCGGCGGCATCCACGGAAACCGCCAGCACCACCGGCCCTCCGTAGCCGTAAACATCGTCCGCGAGAGCGCGGGTATCGAACAAATACCCCTTTGTTTTACCTTCGGGAGTTTTTTCCCGGTAGTACGTGAACGCTGCGCCATCGGCGAGTGTGACCGTTGCGGATTCGACTTCCGCATCTTGAGCCGCGAGCGTCCGAACGTCGTCCAACAAGCGCGAAGCCCGGCTCGCGGCGTTCGATGCGGCGAGGATATTGGATGCCGCGAGCGCGAGCATCGCAATGGTAACCGCCGTGTATGAAGCGGGACGGGCCAGCCGGTCGAACCAGTCTCCGGCAGCGGGCCGCACGTGTTCGGCGCGTTTGCCCAGGAGCAGTGGGGGGATGTTCAAGGCCAGGAATCCCGCGAGCAGGGCCACCGTGTGTGCAGCTCCGAAGAAGGGGAGCAAAACCAAGCCGGTAACCGCGGCGCCAAACGCCCCGCCGAAGTTATCGAACGCCTCGAGGTGCGCGCCGGAAACATCGGGCTGTTGGCCCGCTTGGGCGAGGCGAAACGCGCCAATCGGGAAATAGGCCCCGGTGAAAACCCCGCACAGGAAGAATCCAGCGAGGAAAACGGCTACGGGCGCGTCCGTGCCTATCGCCATCGCCCCTCCAAACACGAGGAGATGCCCCGTAAGCAGGCCGGGCAACACCAGACGCGATTCGGCGTTGCGCCGTGAAAGAAGCCATTTTGTTGCAAGGCTTCCAATCCATGCGCCCAGCATTACCAGGGCGGATATGATGCCGATGTGCAAAAAGAGGGCCCCGTGACGGACCTGATAGAAGAACATGAGCACGATGGACAGGGCCATGCTGGCCAGGCCCGTTGTGGCTATGAGAAGGTGCGCGTCAAAAACCGGCGGAACGCCGGAGCCGCCGTGCTTGATGAGAAACACGAACCGGCTTGCGGCAAGAACCAGCAAGGCAGCCGCCACAACGAATGTTCCACCCCCGAGAACGCCGGGCAACGCATCGGCGAGCCGGAATCCCGCGCGCCGAAGTTCCAGCAGGATGCCGAAAAGCAACGCCCGAGGATTCCGGTCGGTGTTGACAAGCACCCCGGGGGGAACCGAAGCGCGGGCCTTCTCGTATGCATCAAGTTGTTGCATGACGCGGCCGCCCCGATAGAAGTCGCGCACGCCTTCGGTGGGGTACCATCTTTTCGCGCCGTCGATCTGCTGCCAGCGGCGCGCAAGCCGCATGGGGGAGGCTGTCACGATGTCGCCATCGGACGCAAAGAACCATGAGGAAGCTCCGGGTTTGAGCGCCGTGTTCCGGAACGCCGCCTCGAGCGTCGTCATCATGGAAAGGCCCAGAAACGCGGACTCACTGGCCAAGTAGTTGGCCCCGCCGGGCACGCGGGTGGCAATCACGCCCCCCGGCTTCAGCGCGCCTCTGACGGTGGCGAAGAACTCGGCGGTCGAGTAGCGATTCAGCAGCAGCGTGGTGGTGTCGGGCAAACTCAGGATGATCAAGTCGTAGGAAAGGGCGGTTTCTCGCAGGAAGGTGCGTGCATCGGTACCGTAGGCCTTGAGGTTGTCGGGCACGGCGTAGCCGCGCTGCCGCAGCAGGTCAAGCAACGTGCCGGGATATGCCGGGTCGGGGTGAAACCAGTCCACCTGCTCGATTTGCGGCAGGCTGCACAACACGCTGCACAACGGGTATGCATCCGAACCCAGCACCAGGATGCGCCGCGCGCCGGGGCACTGCGGCAGGATTGCCGCGGCGTCCTCGGCGCCTTGCGATGTCGTGAACGGCGTTTCGCATACGCTGCCCCATGACATCACGGTGAACTGCCCGTCGTGTTCGCCATAGAGGTACTCGGCCTGGGCGGTGGTAACGCTGCCCTGGTATCCGGCGGGGAGCAGGCGGCCCCACTGCCGTTGATGGGTGCAGGCGGACCAGTAGTCCCCCGCTCCCAGGTAGATGAGCAGCGCGAGCACTATTGCGGCGGCCAGTCGCACCGAGCCGGTACGGTCAATTTCGATGCCCCCGGCAGTCAGAACGATCGCGGTTGAAAGAAAGACGGTTTCGACGGGGACGCCGCCGGCGAGCCACATCGTTGCCCACAGGCTTCCTGCGGCCGCGCCGAACGCCTCGAGCATGTAGATCCAGGCGGGCGTGAGTCCGGCATCGTTCGGTTTGGTGGTGGAATCGGTGCTGGCGGCCCACCGGCACGCCCATGTGAAAAAGGCGCCCGTCAGCACGCTGATGGGGCTGTTGGCAACGAAACACACCCCGACCATGACCAGCAGCGGAAACTGCTCGTATGGGGCTACTCCCGCGATTTCACGCGCGTTGCCAATCAGGGCGTATTGAATGACGAACGCGGGCAGATAGAGCAGTACGGCGCCGCGGAAGCGGGTGACCAGATGGGCGTGGAGCGGCGTTGGTATGCGAGCCAGCCACGCGCCAAGGGTGACCCACACCAGCCACGAGCAGAAGAATATCCCGATAGCCAGTTCGTTGCCCTCGAACGCGGTCAAGAATTGGCGAAACAGCAGCGTCTGGGCGGCGAGGGCAAAGAAACCGAGAGTGAATACTACGGCGCCGCGGGGAAATCTCATCCTTTCTCCTCGCCGAAGACGATGGCCTCAAACACGGTGAAGGCGGCGTCTTCCCGCCATGCATCCGGAGGAAGGCCGGCTTTCATGCAGAGATGGCCGAGGGTCGTGTCGCGGTCCCATCCCTGCTCAGGCGCTACCTGGGGAAGAAAGACGGCCCGGCGGCCGGCTTTTTCGACGGTCATCCCATGTTTGCCGATCACGATGCGTTCCGGGCTCTCGACCGGCTGGGGCGGGGTAAGGGCGGAGATTTCAAACTCCAGTTCCGGCATTTCGTCCGGCACGACATTCGGGAACCGGTAGTCTTTGACGCCTGCGTTGATTGCGTTGGCCATTACGGCTTGGTACAGCGGCCGGCGGGGTTCGATCTCGCCAATGCAGCCCCGGAGCCTTCCATGTTCGTGCAGCGTCACAAACGCCCCCATGATCTGCTCCATGGCAGGGGTGATCTCGATGCCCAGTTCTTCCGGTGTAGGCGTCTTGCCGGTTTCCAGATAGAATCGCAAGGTCTCCCGGGCGAGCATGAGTAAGCGTTCCTTGTCCTCTTGTGTGAGGGGCAACGCAGTGGCCGGTTCGGTCATGGCGGCTCCTTTCCTCCAGGCGCCTGTGAAGGCGATGCTGAGATAGCTCACGGAGTTCTCGTAATCGTTCGTGATCGCGCCCGAAGTTTGATAGTTGAGCAGGTGGGGTTCGGCGTTCTCCGGCAGCATTGCGAGAAGGACCAGAATGGGGCATGTGCCACAGATCGTGGCCTGGCTCTCGTTGAGATACGCGTCAAACGCTTCGGCATTCTTGGACTCGATCGCGTTCCATGCGGCCATATCGAGCCGTTCGAGGTTTTCCGGAATGTCGCGGTCAAACGGCACGTACCCGTAGGCCGGGCCGTAATGGGTGAAATCGCTGCTGACAATCACGAGGGTGTTTTCATCGAGCAATCCGCCGAGTATGCGCGCCATTTCCCGCGTTTGTTCCAGCGTCAGCTCTCCGACAACGATGGGTACTATGGGGGGCGAGCCGATGCTGTGCTGAATCAAGGGCACTTCAATCTGAACACTGTGCTCGACGGCGTCGACTTCCGCGACGCGGCGAAACATGCTGTGTTCGAGCAGCGCCTCGATGAATGCCACATCCAGGGGAATCTCTCCCAGGGGCGTCCGGTAGTGGGTAGCATCGGGCACGCTCGCACCCCCCCTCATGGGGACGCGGTGCGACGGGCCCATAATCACGATGCGCGAATATTCCCGGTCTTGTGCCGCCTTGAGCCCGTACGCAGCTACGGGGCCGCTGTACTGGTAGCCCGCGTGCGGCAGAACAAGCGCCTGGACACGCTCCAATGGGTCCTGCACCGCGGCGGCCAGGTGTTTATCGAGCATTGCGGCAAGCTCAGAGGGGTCTGCCGGGTACCACCTCCCCGCCAGAGGAGAGTCGAACACCTTTCTGGGGCGGGACGGTTCCGCCGTGGGCTCCGGCGCCTTGGCTTGCTGTTGCGGCTCGTGGCGCATTTCCTTGACTCCCACCCGTGCAACCATCCAACTCAGAATAGCTGCCGCCGCGACTATGAGCACGACTGCAACACCGACTACATACGGACGTTTTGCCACACCCTGTTCTCCCGAGCTGAGCCGCTCCTGGCGCGGCCTACCCTAGCCATTTGCCGGCTCGCGCGATTTCTTCCGGTGATAGAGGCGCGATGCTCCCACAATGCCGCTTGTCGTGCGGCCTCTCCGCATACCGAACACGAACAACGGTTTGCCGCGCCAAACGCATGACCGGACAGAACACGGCGGCCGCGGCCATTAGAGCAGTCTGTGTGAAGGTACGTCGCGTCATTGCCATATGCCATACGCTTTCGTGCCGCACGCGGGACACGCCCCCTCGCGCAGCTTGTTCTCGAGTATGGTGTACCGTTCCCGGGCGAGCAACAGGGTTCCGCATTGGTGGCAGTACGTATTCTCGCCGTCGGGGCGTGACACATTGCCAATATACACATAATACAACCCCTCGGCCTTGGCGATCTCTCTCGCGCGGTCCATGGTCTCTCCGGGGGTCGGCGGCAGGTTCTTCATCCGGTACGCGGGGTGGAATTGGGAGAAATGAAGGGGGGTCTCGCGGCCCATGTTCTCCGCCACCCAGCGGGAGAGTTTCTGTAACTCGGCATCGGAATCGTTCAGGGTGGGGATCACCAGATTCGTGACCTCCACCCAAACACCCGCCGCTTTCGCGGTTTCCAGGGCGCTAAGCACGGGAGCCAGGCTTCCTTCGCAGATGTCCCGGTAAAATGCGTCGGACATGGACTTCAGGTCGATGTTGGCGGCGTCGACGTAAGGGGCCAGGCGCTCGAGGGGCGGGCGGTTGATGTAACCAGCCGTAACAAGCGCGTTCTTGAGCCCTGCATCGTGAGCCTGCATGCATCCGTCAAGGGTATTCGTAATAGACAATGGGCTCGGTATAAGTGTAGGCGATGGACCGGCACCCGTAGGACGCGGCCATGCGGGGGAGGTCCGCCGGCGGCATTTCCCGCGCGGTGACATTCTCGGGGTTCTCCTGGGAAATCTCCCAGTTCTGGCAGTTCCTGCAGTGGAGGTTGCAGCCCACGGTGGCTATCGACAAGATCTCGGACCCCGGCAGCATGTGGAACAGGGGCTTCTTCTCGATCGGGTCTACGTGTGCGGCGCAGGGTCTCCCGTACGTGACCGCGACCAGTTTGCCGTCCAGGTTCACGCGGACCCGGCATTCACCGCTTTGCCCGGGAGCGATCAGGCAGTTTTTCGGGCACAATTCACACTGAACGATCATCTGATTGCACCTGAACCGGTTTGTCTCTATTGTGCGCTTGACGGGATGCAACGTCAAGCGCAGTTCGGGCGCGAACGCTATGAATGCAGGCCGATTTGATGTTCGCGCGCGTGAACCAGGCGGGTTAACAGGGTGTTGGCGGGGCATACGATGCCCTGCGCGCCGGCGTACCGGCAGATAGCGCCGTTGAGAGCGTCGATCTCGGTGCGGCGCTTCAGCCGGAAATCCTCGCGCATACTCGCATAGTGTTTTGCCGTGGGGGGAATCAGCTCCTCGAACAGGAGAGTCACGTACGCTTCGGGCGCGCCGGGGTCGAGGTTCACATTCATGGCGCGTCCCACCGCGTACAACTCGTGGACCACATCGCGCATGATGGCGCGGGTGTGTTCCGTGTCGAGCAGCGCCCCGTAGGGCACATCGAGGAGCGCGGAGAGAGGGTTCAGCGCGCAGTTGTAGGCCACTTTTCCCCAGAGCACGGTGGCGATACGGTCGGTGTAGACGGTGGGCACGCCTGAGGCGTTCATCGCTTCGGCGATCCCGCGGACCCGGTCCGCCGGGGCATCGGGCGTGTAAACGCCTAGCGCGGTGGGATTCGCGATGACCGTGATCTCGGCCGTGCCGGGCTCCGGGAGCCACACGCCGTAGATAGCCCGCGCTCCGACTGTTCTGTGCCAGCCGACGGCTTCCGCGATGATCTCGGCGTTTCCGAGGCCGTTCTGGTAGGAGCATACGAGGGTGTGGCTGTCGACCAGGGGCGCAATGGCGGCCACGGCCGTCCGCGTGTCGTACGATTTCACGGTGATCAGGATGAGATCGAAATCTCCGGGCTTGAACGCGGCGGCGCCGGTGGCCGTGGCCAGGTTCGAGACGTGGTGGCCGCCCCAGATGCCCGTGATGCGCAACCCCTGCCGGGCGATGGCTTCGATATGGGCCGGGCGGCCGACGAGCGTTACAGCATGCCCGGCTTTTGCCAGAAACCCTCCGACCGCGGAACCCATGGCGCCCGCGCCCATCACCAACACCCGCATGATTCACTCCTACGAATGGTCTTTGATGAAATCCCGAATCCACTCGGCCTGCTCGAGCTGGCCTTCGATAAGAACGGTCGCGAGAATGTCGTATCCGTCGACGAGGCCGCCGGCCAGCGCATCGGCCAGCACCCGCCACTGGTGGCGGACCGATTCCATGGGCATGGGCGACGCGGTCGGATAGTCCCGCAGATAGCACCCCATTAGGATGGGCCGGCCGCCGAAGAGTTCGCGGCACCGTTTGAGGTCATCCTCGAGCGTTGCGAGCCGCTCGTAGCCCCAGACCCAGAACGTCACGACGTCCATGTAGGGCAGGAGAGGCAGCCAGAACCCGGGCGGGTCAAGCTCGTGGCTGTACACCACCGTGTGCAGCTTGAGGTTCTTGTTCTCGCTGCGGAGCGCGTCGTGTATGCGGGCGCACTCGTCGGCTCCGTGCCCATACTTGGTAATGAGCCCTTTCATGTCGTCGTAGTACCCGCCGGTGATGTTGGGGAACTCGCGCGAGAACCGGCTGACTTTCTCCGCCTCGGCGCGGACGGTCTCGGGCCGGCCGTCGCAGTAGCTCTCCGAACCGCCGTTCTTCGTATCGCGGAACCGCCACTTCGAGATGTCGGGCACGACCTCCTCCAGATGCGCAAGACGCTGGAGGGCCAGGCGCGTCGTGTCATGGAACAGGAAATGCACTTTCCGGAGGCCGAAAAACTCCGCGCCATCTCCGATGCCGAAGATGGATGGGTGCACGCCCGGGTCGAGGCCCTGGCCTTCCCACACCCAGCCGCAATCCGCCATTCTCATTGCGCCGCACCCGCAGGGGCCGCTGGTTCAAGTGAGAGATGTTCCTCGAAGAACCGGTACATGAACCAGCGGCAGCGCTCGTTAACCGCCTTGGCAAGGTCCATGGTGTGGGGCCATCCCTCGAAACGCTCGAACGTATAGGGAATGCCCAACTCTCCGAGCCGTGCCGCAAGGCGCTCCGACTGTTCCACCGGCACCACCTCGTCGATGGTTCCATGAAAAATCAGGGTAGGCGGGTCACCCGCATTCAGGTAATTCATAGGCGACGCTTTGAGATAGAGATCGGGGTTTTCCTCGTAGGTAACGCCGAGGAACCCTTTGACATCGTCCGAATTCTGGGCGATTTCCGCGGTAAGATCATAGGGTCCGTAGAAATTGACCACCGCTTGGACGGCGCTGCTGACGCCCGGGTTGCCGCCCTCTCCCTCGAATTCCGGCACATCGGAGGTGTACCCGACCATCATGGCGAGATGCCCCCCCGCGGAGCCGCCAAGCACCGCGATGTGGTCAGGATCGATGCCATAGGTCGCGGCGTTCGCGCGCATCCAACGCACGGCGCATTTCACGTCCTGCACGGCGGCGGGGAATTTTGCCTGCCCCGCAAGGCGGTATGAAATGGTCGCCGCGGCATAGCCCTGCTGGGCGAATTTGTAGGTATAGAGGTGGTAAATCTCGCGTTCGCCACTGGCCCATGCGCCGCCGTGGATGAAGATCAGGCCGGGGAGCGGTCCTTTGGCTTCGGCGGGCAGAGCCAGGTCGAGTTTCAGCGATATGCCGTCGATGTTGCAGTACTCGATACCCGCGAGCTCTTTCACGTCTTCCGGCGGCTTTACGTTCTCATCAAGCAGCTCGATCTCGCCCTTGCCGATGGCGATCATGACTTCGGGGGTCGAACCGTACCCCTTCGGCATGGCCGGCGGCTCTTTCATGACCGCGATGGGGTCGCCGGTATCAGCGGGTAGTGCCGCCTCAGCCGGAGGCGCGGCGGGTTGTTCTACAGGCGCTTGAGACGGTTCCCGCGGCGCGGGAGGCGCCTCCTTGGGTCCGCAGCCGGGAAACAGCGAAAACGCAAGAGCCAGGACAAGGGTCACCACGAGGCCATGTTTCAATTCGGTCATGGCGGTTTTTCCTCCGGTGTGTTTGACGTCAGGAACCGTTCTCTGAAGTTGCCCATTAGAGTATCCCGGCGCGGCGGTTGGCCGCAACCAGACAAACGGCTCTTTCCCGGCCTGCTTGAGCGGGCCTCCCTCCCGCAGGGGACAAGGCAAGAGAGTTCTTCGCCGAGGAGCGGCGCTTGGCTTGTCATGGTACGGGGGCGCCGCGTCCCGGCAGGGCGGCGGTCACGAAGATCGCGGCTGTCAGCAGAAGACACGCGGGGATCAGCCACAACAGCGCCCGCTGGACACTCGAGCGCTGCGCGATGTTGCCGATGATCTTCGGGGCGACCGTGCCCCCGAACATGCCGAGGGTGGACATCGTACCGAAAATGGTGCCGTAGACCCCCGGGTAGAATTTTGAAAACACCATGCCCAGGGTTGTGGGATAACAGGGGCCGATACCGAGCCCCGCGACGATAACGCATAGCCGGCAAGCTCGGGACGATTGCGCGAACCGCAACCCCGCCAACGAGAGAATCAGGAGCATCGACCCGGCCGTCACCACCGGGACGCCGTGGGCCGCAAGCCACGGCGCCAGGCTCATGCCCACCCGGCTCGCGATGATCGCCAGGGCAAAATACGACAAGAGGCGTTGCGCGGAAGCGTCGCGATGCGCTTCCGCCACACCGGGTTCGGCCCGTTCGAATACCTCCTTCCCGCAGCTCGGCAGCCAACTCGACAGGACGGTCTCGATGGACGAGTAGAAGAATGCCCAGACCGAAGCCGCGATAACGGCGGGTTCACGCACGATAGCCAGCGCGCTGGCCAGACTGTACCCTGTCTCTATGGCCGGATATTGGGCGAAGAGCGCCGGCAATACGGGGAGCGCGGGGAAGATCGCCAACAGCGACACGGCCCGGTCGAACTGCAGGCGCTCGAACAGCACGCTTGCCAGCAGGGGCGTCAGCAGAAGACCTGCACCGAAGAACACGTTGCCCAGATTGCTCGCGGCGGCCGGATTCGTACCGTCAAACAGCGTGATGGTGATGAGGGTGTTGCCCGCCGTGTTGACCGACATTGCGCAGAGTCCCAGGAGGATGCAGGCGGCCATGGCGGGCGCGAACGCCCTGCACCGCGCCAACAGCAATGTGCACAGGGCCACGCCGACAAACCCGGATACCGCAATCGGGCGGTATCCCAGAGCGTCCACGAAGAATCCCAGGGCGAGACACGAAAGAGTGCTTGAGAACATGAATCCTGCCACGAGGGTGCCGAACGCCGCTTTGCCAATCCCCAGGCGCGGCATGATCTTCACGCTGAGCGAACCCAGCAGCGCAAAACAAAAGCCGAGGCAGAATACCCCGGATACAGCCACGATCTTGATGAGCATGAGCGGACCAGTCTCCCGAACGCTACGGAACCATCGCCGCGCGATGGTACGACTCCCCGGCGCCCGGCGCAAGCCGGCGCTGGTCATGGCAGCGCAGGCGTCAAGCCTGTAGCGATGCCGTGTTGGGTTTCAAATCCAGGCGGTGAAATGTGTATGCTAGGAGGGTTTGGCGCCATGTGAATGTTTCCATGTTCTGGTTCGGGGGGTAACGTGAGCAATCGCCGAAACGGGCCAGGGACGCTGGCGTGGCGCGGTCCAGTGAACGCACCGCGCGCGCGATTGCCGGTCTCCGTGTTGCTGGTTCCAGGGTGCGGGGGTGGGGGTGGGAGACCTTCGGTCGCAAGAGTGGCGTGGTCAGGAGACCACGCCACAGCGGGGGGAGGCCACGCCACAGCGGGGTGCGCCAGAGCGCGAGGAGGCCGCGTCACAACAGGTTCGCTGGGGCCGTCTGCGTTCGGTGTTGTGTGCGTTTTGCTCGCAGCTCTCATCTGCCTGTCCGGCTGCAACATCATCATTCCTCAACCGCGGGACGAGTACGTCGACGGCCGTCTCCGGATCACGTACTGGGAAAAATGGACCGGATTCGAGGGTGAGGCCATCCAGCGGGTGGTGGACCGGTTCAACGGGAAGCAGGACCGCATCTACGTCAATCTGGTCACCATGAGCCAGATCGACCGGAAGGCGCTGGTGGCGATCGCGGGCGGCGATCCGCCGGACCTGGTAGGACTATGGAGCGCGGGGCTGTCGCAGTTCGCCGAGAAACGGGCCCTGATGCCGCTGGAACCCTTCATGGAGAAGGCGGGCATGCGCCGGGAGGCGTTTACCGAGGTGTTCCTGGAACAGAACACCTACCGGGGCACGTTGTACGGCCTGCCGACGACGCCGGCCTCGACCGCGCTGCACTGGAACAAGCGGCTGTTCCGCGAAGCGGGGCTCGATCCCGAACGTCCGCCGCGAACGCTGGCTGAACTCGACGAGATGGCCGGGAAACTGACCAAGTACGATGAGAACGGCCATCTCGTGCAGGTTGGGTTTACGCCGTCCGAGCCGGGCTGGTGGCACTGGTCGTGGGGATACTGGTTCGGGGGTGAATTGTGGGACGGCGAGAATGTCACGTTCGATACGCCGGAGAACCTGGCGGCGTGGAAATGGATCCAGAGCTATCCCCAGAAGTACGGGGCGGAGGAGTTGCGGCGGTTTCAAAGCGGCATCGCGGGCCAGTTCGCCACGCCGCAGAACCCCTTTTTCAGTGAGCGGGTGGCGATGATCGTTCAGGGCGTGTGGATGGCGAACTTTATCCAGACCTATGCGCCCGGTTTGGAGTGGGGCGCGGCGCCGTTTCCGTCCGCGGTGCCGGGCCTGGAGCACGTGGCCATGGTGGAATGCGACTCGATCTGCATTCCGGCGGGCGCGCGGCATCCCGACGAAGCCTTCGAGTTCATCCAGTATCTCTGTTCGCAGGAAGGATTGGAGCTTCTCAACATGGGCCACAAGAAATTCACGCCGCTCAAGGAGGTGAGCCCTGAGTTTCTGGCCAACCATCCCAACCCCTACATCGAGGTGTTCATCACGCTGGCGGACAGCCCCAATGCGTTCTATGCGCCGTTGATGAGCATGTGGTACGAGTACAACGACGAGATCACGCCGGCGTTCGACATGGTCATGTTCGGCACGACCGGGCCCGAAGCCGCGGTGTCGATGGTGCAGGAGCGCGTGTCGGATATGTGGGTCCGTGCGCGCGCGAGCATCGAGCGCCGCGAACGGGCGGAGGCGGAGGCCGCGCGATGACGAGCCGCGAAATGCGAAGCATCAGGAACGGCCTGCTGTTTATTTCGCCGTGGATTGCGGGTTTCGCCGCGTTCACGATCTATCCCCTGGCGGCTTCGTTTTACTACAGCCTCTGCGACTACTCGGTGCTGAAACCTCCCGTGTTTGTGGGCGGCGCAAACTACCACGAGCTGTTGACCGACCCGGTGCTCTGGAAATCGCTCTACAACACGATGTATTTCGCCGTGTTCTTCCTGCCGCTGGCGACCTTGCTGGCGATCGTGCTGGCGTTGCTGCTCAATACCGGCGTGCGCGGAATGACCATATACCGCACGATCTTCTTTCTGCCGTCGCTCACGCCGCTTGTCGCGCTGGGCATACTGTGGATGTGGATGCTCAACGGCGAGTACGGCGTCGTGAACTACGTTCTCAACATGGTGCTGAACCCGCTGGGTCTCCAGGCGCCCATCTGGCTGCAATCAACCGCATGGTCCAAGCCCGCCATCATTCTCATGAGCCTCTGGGGAGTGGGGCATGCCGTGGTCATCTATCTGGCGGGGTTGCAGGATATACCGAAGCAGTTGTACGAGGCGGCCGATCTCGACGGGGCCCGGTGGTTCTCAAAGGTGCGCCACATCACCATCCCCCTGTTGTCGCCGGCCATATTCTTCAACGTTGTCATGGGCCTGATCTCGGCGCTGCAGGTGTTCGCGCTGCCATATGTGCTTACGGACGGCACGGGCGGGCCCGCGCGGTCGACCACTTTCTACACGATGTATCTCTACAATTCCGCGTTCCGCTACCTTCGCATGGGCTATGCGTGCGCCATGGCGTGGATCCTGTTCCTCATCATCCTGGCATTGACGCTTCTGGTGTATCGCATGTCGCGCAAGAGGGTGCATTATGGGGGATAGCCGGAACATCGCATCCGACGGGGTCAAACGGCGCAAGACCCGCACTGCTTCCCATGCCAACCAGCTGAGCTGGCCGCGGGCGCTCGCGATTCACGCCGTGTTGGTAGCTGGAAGCCTCCTGTTTCTCTTCCCGCTCGTGTGGATGATCTCGACAGCGCTCAAACCGATTGATCAGACCATGGTCATGCCGCCGCGGTGGATTCCCGACCCCGTCCAGTGGGAAAACTTCTGGCAGGCGGTCAATTACATCCCCTTCTTCGCGTACGCCCGCAACACCCTCACCATCGCCATCCTGGGCACCCTCGGGACCGTGCTCAGCAGTTCGGTGGTCGCGTACGGGTTTTCGCGCATCGAATGGAAAGGCCGCGACATCGTGTTCCTGGTGCTTCTTGCAACGATGATGGTGCCGTTTCCGGTCACTATGGTGCCGCTGTACGCCGTGTTCCGGAAACTGCACTGGATCGGCACGTTCCGGCCGTTGTGGCTGCCTGCCTGGTTCGGGGCGAGCGCGTTCAATGTTTTCCTGCTGCGCCAGTTCTTCCTGACTATTCCGCGCGACTTCGACGACGCGGCCCGCATCGACGGATGCTCGGAATTCGGCATTTACCGGCGGGTGGTGCTGCCTCTTTCGCGGCCGGCCCTCGCCGTGGTGGCCCTGTTCCATTTCATGTACTGCTGGAACGATTTCCTCGGACCGCTGATTTACCTGATCGACCAGGACACCTTTACCCTGGCGCTTGGGCTGCAGTTTTTCCAGAGCCGTCAGGGCGGCACCCCGTGGAATCTGCTCATGGCCGCCTCCACCCTCGTTGTGACGCCCATCATTGTCTTGTTCTTCTTCACCCAGCGCACCTTCATCCAGGGTATCGCCATGAGCGGATTGAAAGGGTAGGGGACTCCCCCCTGGTGACGGCCTCTGGGCAGAACGGGCTGACTCAGGGTGTCGCGCAACAAAACGGGCGGCGCCGTCCTTGGGGCGGCGCCGCCCGGAAACGTTCGACGAGTTGTTTACCCGGCCGCTGTGTGTTTTACCGTATGCTTGCTTGGGTCCACGAGCCTGACGTGGCGTGCGGAGCCGAATCTGGAACCGAAAGGGCTGCTCCGGCCGCGGGAGGGAGCGCGGGAGCGGGCTTGGCGTCGGGTATTCCGAAGCTGAGGAACGCGCTCAGAAGGATCAACGCCGCGGCGACGCCAACCAGAATCCGCAGACTCTGTCGGATGTTCATCTTGGCCGCGTACTTGCCGATCAGACTGGGCATCAGGATTGCGCCCAGCAACCCGATCCCGAAAATCAGGCTGAACACGCTGCCCGATGTCTCGGTCTTGTTGAAGGTGACGCCCACCAGGGTCGGGAAAATGGGCCCCAGCACGAAGCCGGTCAGGAGGGTGGCGCCCACGCCGATCCCCACCGACTTGGCGCCGACCATAACGGCGATCGAGATAACCGCCACCAACGCGAGAGCCGGCACCACATACACGGACGCCTGGGCCGGTATCGTCAACGCCGCAATGAGCCGGGCGAGCATCAGCGCGATCCAGAACCCCGAAAGAGCCGTTCCGGCCTTTTCGTCGGAGAGGTCATGGCTCTTCAGGTAGGTGGTAACGAATCCGGCCAGGGTGACCTCGAGGCTCATGTAGCAGAAAAGGGCCAGCCCGCCTGCCCACACGCCGCCGCGGCCCAGGAGCCCCAACGCTTGCGTAATCTTGAACCCCTCGGGCGGCGCCGGGAACGTGCCGAACACGGTGTAGATAATCGGGATCAACAGAATCGCCCCAATCAGCCCGACGGTGCTCTTATACCCCAGCTTCTTGAGCAGGGCGGCCACGATCAGCGGCGTGATGAAGGCGCCCATGCCGAAAAACACGTTGAGCAGATTCAATGCGGCGGCATTGTTCTTTCCGCCAAACAGGACCAGGGGTCCAAGGGCGTTGCCGACGGTGTTTACGCACATCGCCGCGCCGCCCAGCAGCAGGCACGCTACCAGAGAGGCCTGGTATGACGTGGCGCTGGCCAGCAGCCATACGCAGATGGCGCCGGCCGCAAACCCCACCAGCGCAATCAGCTTGAATCCCAGCAGGTCGGTCAGCGGACCGATGAGCAACACGAACACCAAGCTGCTGAACATCAACGCCGAGATCAGCTGCCCGACCTTGGCGTCGTCGATCTTCAACTGTTCCGCCAGCTTCAACTTGATGCTGCCCAGAATGGAGAAACAGACTCCGAGGGCAAATACTCCCGAAAAAGCGGTCATCACAGCAATCATGGCTCTCTCCTTCCGCTGTGCCCCGGCTGAACAACTTTTTCCGGGGCGGGTTGACGGAATCAGTATCCGTAGCTACCCCTGCACGGGGTAAACGTATCGCCTCTCCCCTGCGCCGGGTCTCGGAGCCGTCCGAGACCAAATCCCCGATTCCTTACGATGGTACCCGCCCGCCCACCGCGCGTCAAGACCGGCAACGCGGGCCGGGTTTGCCATCCCGGCTTCCCGGGCGGCCGCGGCCGGGTCACGTGAGGACCAGGGTCAAGCGCAGATACAAGAACCATATCATTCGCACGGCGAGCAGCAGGACGACGACGATGCCGAGCGCGCCGATCATGTTAGAGGGGAGCCGGTTGCGCCGGTCGCCCATGACGTTCTTCCGATTCGCCAGCCAAAGGATCGTCGCGGCCATAAGCGGGTTGCCGATGACCGTCAGGGCTTGCCCGAAGATCATGAGATTGACGGTGGGAATCTTCAGCCATAGGCCGATGCTGGCGATAACGAACCCCGTGAGCAACACGCAGATGGTAAACATGCGGGGCCAGAAATCGTTGAGTTTTCCGGGCAAGCCGAATCCGTCTGCCAGAGCGGTGCCGCCAATCATGGAGTTGATGAGGAACGGATTCAGAGCAACCGGCGCCAGCCCGATGCAGAAAAAGACAAACGCGGCCGACCCCAACAGAGGTTTCAGGGTGAGAGCCAGAGTGGCCAGGTCGTCGGCGGGCTTGCCGAGGATGACCGTGCCGGCGGTGGTCATGATGATCATGCTCACCAGCGAAAGGACGCAAACGCCCGCGACGGCGTCGCCGACGCCACGCTCGTAATCGTCCTTATCCCAACCCTTCTCGCGCACGAGATTCCCTTGGAAGAACGCGGCCGCGACCGAGAACGTCGTGCCCATCAGAGAAGCAATCAGCACCAGCGGGTCTTTGATTGCCCCGCCGACGATCTGCGGCACGCCCAAGGCCAGTTTCTCGGGGATGCCGGGCACGAACCCTTTCAAGACGGCCAGGAGGTTCGGACGTACGACAATCAGATTGACCAGGAACGACAGGATCACTATGCCGACCATGTATTTCATGACGTTCTCGATGGTCTTGAATACGGAACTTGCCCGGAACATGAAGGCAATCATG
>ENA-UPSM01002798-UPSM01002798.1-activated-sludge-metagenome-genome-assembly--contig:-NODE-2798-length-20621-cov-9.098901_pt1 | contig 20621 bp, 18 predicted proteins | sample MGYA00238181_ERZ773283 | MGnify/ENA primary metagenome ERZ773283 (study PRJEB29023, sample SAMN05720199) | activated sludge metagenome | isolation source: Anaerobic digester | place: Japan...
CCCATCTTCCGCAGTAAGCGTTGAAATTTGATAAAAACAGGCTGTATTATTTTAAAAAACGTAATTAATACACGGGGGCTTATTGAAAAACTCAATGTAGTGCAGAAAAGCCGTCTTGCGCAATTATTTCTGTAACGACATACTCCTTTTGCAGAAGGAGCAGTAAATGTATTTGCGTCGTCACAGCAAAAAATTTTCGGGAGAAGAATACGGTTACTGGTCATTGGTTGAGTCAATACGGACGGCCAGGGGCCACGACAGTTGTTGTTGCCCAACAAACCGAAAATAATCGAAAATGTAGTGCAGAAAACAGCCTGATTCTAACCGCAATTACCTGTAATCATTGCTTTGTCATTTTTGAACTGCGGAAGATGGGTTAGCGGTCGGTTAAAATATTCTTGACAGTGAGAAGATCGCTAAATAAACTTCACGTCGTAAAAAAAGTTCCTGTAAATGAGGTCAGACCATGATTACTGCAACAACGGAAGCTATTGAAGTCATGCGCGCATTCATGGCAAAAAACGAACTTCAAGGATCGGTCCGCATTGAACTTCAATCCACAGGCTGCTGTGACGCATCGCTTGGTCTGCTTCTCGATAGCGTCCGCGACGGAGATATCAAAGAGGAAATTCAGGGAATTGTCTTTGTGGCCAGCCCGGAACTTATAAATCTTACCGGAGACATATCCATCACCCGCAATGCAGGAACTGATGGTATGGATTTTGTCGTCACATCCGAAAAACCGATAAGTGAATGGAGCGGCTTCGGCTCCTGTAAGCTCCGGGTTAAATAACCATTTTGCCCCTTTTTTGCGTTGCTGACTCTTCTGAATGATATTCCCATGCTCATACACTTCTATGTATTGACCCGGCTGCCCGGACAAATAATCTTCTGATTTCAATAATTTCCATTCAACTTCACAAACAGGGGCGTAATCACTTAGATCACCAATATTTCAACAATGACGGCTGAAAAAGTGGCGGCGATGGCTCATAAAAATCAAATTAGGGGGGATTTTCGACGAGGGGTTTCGATGAGGTTTTTCATCTGGTGCGTCCGTCTGTCAATAAAATCGATTACATGTGGCGTCTGAACATTGACGTGTTGAATCGGCCGACGAGGTCCCGGTGCCGGCGGATACGGCGGGACTTGATAAGGAGGAGCTCCACATCGAGGCATCGAGGCGGACCGCACGAGCAGAAAGATCGCAGGAGAGCGCCGGTGACCGGTTTTTTGCAAAACAGGCGCTGCTGCCAGGCCGTGTGTTTCCCGGGATAACTTTAACTTTAACGTGTATTTGCGTTTAAGCATCACCTGAATGATGCCGATAACGCTTATGCGTGACCGAATTAGTCACCATGGGCAGAGGGCTCAACGGATGCGTTTAATAATCCGATAGTTAGACTCTCAAGGGATGATTCCTTATTAAAAAAGGGGTGGTTTATGAAACAAACTGGTAGATTTCAAAAGTTAGGGGTTGTGATTGCAGCGGGCGTGTTGATTTTTTCTTTATCGGGATGCTCAGGAAGTGTTATGAAAGATCAAAGCCAGCTCGCAAGCTATCCGATTGCTACCGATGTGCAAACGACCGCTCAAAGGACGATCGTGCCCTGCTCACAGCCTTCAACGCAGATCAATCTCTGGGAGATTTCCAAATATGATTTGTACGGTTACGGTGCCTGGACTTATGGCCCGGGCCTTCCCTATGACAAACGACTGGACCTCATGCCGGAAAATTACGACGATTCAGGCGTCACCCGGGGTGCGCTGCTTTCCAATTTCTTTACCATCTCGGATATTCACATCACCGATAAAGAATCGCCCAATCAGTTGATCTATATTCAACGTCTGCATCCTGATTTGCCGGTGGGAGCCTCCCTCTATTCGGCGGTTATGCTCTACACCACGCATATGCTCGATGCCGCCATCCAGACGGCAAACGCTCTGCATAAGCAAAAGCCCCTGGACTTCGGTCTGTCTCTGGGCGATGCCTGCAACACCGCACAGTACAATGAAGCCCGCTGGTATATCGATGTCATCGACGGCAAGGTCATTACCCCCAGCTCGGGCGCGCATCTGGGCGCCAAAACCATCGATTATCAGAAACCATACAAGGCGGCGGGTCTGAATAAAGCGATTCCCTGGTATCAGACGCTGGGCAATCACGATCATTTCTGGATGGGTTCCATCCCCGTGGACCACAGCCTGCGCGCAGATCTTAGGCAATCCTACCTTTCCGGTGAAGTCTTCGCCACAGGCGATGTCTTGTCCGACCCCCGGGAAATCGACAGCCGCAACTACTATGTGGGCGTCATCGACGGCTCAACGCCTTACGGGGATATCAAACACGCAGGGCCTGTCGGCGATTTCAATAACCCGCCCAAAGTGGCAGCTGACCCGGATCGCCGTTCTCTTTTGAAAAACGGATGGCTGCAGGAATTTTTCAATACATCGTCCACACCCGTCGGACATGGCTTTAATCCGGCGGACGACGAGGAGGGGTTTGCCTGTTACAGCTTTGTGCCGAAACCGAATGTTCCCCTTAAAGTGATCGTACTGGACGATACGCAAAACGAAAACAGCGGCTCCGTCGACTTACATGGGCACGGCTTTCTGGATGCCGGGCGCTGGAACTGGCTCAAAAAAGAACTGGCTGACGGGACAGCGGCGGGTCAACTCATGATCATCGCCGCTCATGTGCCGATCGGCGTCGAAGTGACTGCGCCCAATTCTGAAATGGGCTGGTGGACCGATCCGCAAAACGCCGTCACCCTTCCGGAGCTGATTGAAGAACTGCACAGTCGTCCGAACCTGATTATGTGGATGGCCGGTCACCGTCATTTGAACACCGTGAAAGCCTTTGTGTCGCCTGATCCAACGAGGCCGGAAAAAGGCTTCTGGCATGTGGAAACCCCGTCGCTTCGGGACTTCCCGCAGCAGTTTCGCACCTTCGAAATCTACCGTAACAGCGACGCCACTATTTCCATTGTGGCCACAGACGTTGACCCGGCAGTCCGGGAAAGAACACCTGCCGCAATGTCACGTAAATACGCCATCGCGACAGCACAGATTGTCGGGACCTTCGATACCGTAACCGGGTGGAATCCCACGGGCGATCCCACCATTAAGCCCATGTCGACCGGTTCCTATAATGCAGAGTTGAGAGTTGCGCTCAGCCCGGACATGCAGGCGAAGCTGCAACAATAAATTCACGAAAAGGTATCAAAAGATGATTCGTGTAATTGGCTGTGTTTTACTTGCTATTGTACTGTTTGTGCCGCAGATATCCCGGGCGGAGCTAATCATGCTTGACGAGAAAGCCTGTGGTCTACGGCATAGGCTGTCAGTCAGGGATCTGCTGGAAGTTCGCTTGCCGGGCAATCCGACAACCGGCTATGTATGGACGGCGACCGCTATTCCTGAACAGTTGTGCCAACAGGGAGAGCCAGTGCATCTGAGTGACTCTCCAGCGGTTGGCGCAGGCGGCATTACCGTTTTTCGATTCACTGTGGTTTCAGCAGGAAACGCCAACCTGGATCTGGCTTACAGGCGGCCGTGGGAAAACCAGCTGCAACCTGCAAGGACATGCAGTATCCAGCTTCAACTGGCTCTGTCCGCCGAGCACGCGGCAAATTCTTTGCTACCCCTTTCAACAGCTCGCATACAGGTGGCGGCGGAGTTTGACCGTCTCGACATCGCACTTAGCAAAGCGGCAGGTAAGCTTGGAAAAACAGGCCTGACCGGGGATGAGGCACGGCGGGTCCTGGCGGAAACGTCCAAGGAATTTAGCTATGCGATCGACTGCAGTACGGTTGATCCCGGGGGGGGCGGCAGACCACCATTGAACCAGCCGGCTATCGCAGCTTTGAGGGCAAGGATATTTCTGATCAGGAAAAGGTCAAACGGATTTTGAAACGGCACAAACCCGTGCTGAGTGAAGTTTTTCGTTCGGTCGAGGGGTACGATGCGGTTGATGCGGAAAAGCATAAAAACGCCGAATAAAAATAATACTTGCTATTTATGAATAATACCGGTACAGGCTGCGCCAGTGATCACGATAGTTAGTTGCCTTCCCTCCTTTCTACTTCAGAAATTTCGGCAGGAAAATCCGGCTAATCGTAACCGAATCCAACTTTAACGCCATGTTTGTGGCTTGTTTTCAGGCGGCCAATCACGGCACAGAGCGGTGTGTTCTCAACAACCGCGACGCATAGAGCCGGGTTCAAATGTCACAAATACTGAAAAAAGAAGGAAGAAGAAAAAATGAGTTTTAAGAAATTTCAATTGAATGCGAAAATTATTGCCGGCGTGCAAGCGTGCGGCTATAAAGTACCGACACCCATCCAGGTACAATCAATCCCGCCGATTATGGAAGGCCGCGATGTCATGGGCCTTGCCCAGACCGGAACGGGAAAAACGGCAGCGTTTGTGCTACCGATCCTGCAGCGGCTGATGCAGGGTCCTCGCGGTCATGTCCGCGCGTTGATTATTGCACCGACACGCGAATTAAGTGAGCAGACCCATAACGCCATTGGGCAACTGGGGCGCAGAACCGGTCTTAAGAGCGCTTCCATCTATGGCGGCGTAAATATCAATGGCCAGATCAACAAACTGCGGAGCCATGTCGAAATCATCTCCGCCTGCCCCGGTCGTCTGCTGGATCATATCAACCGCGGCACAGTGGATTTATCCTGGTTAGAAGTGCTGGTTCTCGATGAAGCCGACCATATGTTCGATATGGGCTTTCTACCCGATGTCAGAAAGATCGCGAAACATCTTCCCGCCCGCCGCCAGACCATGCTCTTTTCCGCGACAATGCCCGAAGGCATCCGTTCTCTGGCCAATGATTTGCTGGTCAATCCGGTGAATATTACCATCGGCCACACAGTGCCGGTTGAAACCGTTACCCATCGTTTTTATCCGGTGAAAATGGACAACAAGACGGCGCTGCTGAAAGACATTCTGAATAAAACTGAAATGGATTCCGTTTTGGTTTTTACGCGGACTAAATCTCGCGCCAAAAGCGTGGCCCTGCAACTGGATAAATCGGGATATAAAGTCACTTCGCTGCACGGAAATCTGACGCAGCAAAAACGCCAGCTCGCGCTCGACGGCTTTCGTGACGGCCGTTATGAAATCATGGTTGCAACCGATATCGCCGCCCGCGGCATTGACGTGAGCGGAATCTCGCATGTTATCAATTATGATATGCCCTCAACGACCGATGCCTACACGCATCGCATCGGACGGACAGGACGCGCCGCCAAAACCGGCGACGCTTTTACTTTTGTTACCGGTGAGGACAAGGGACTTGCCTATTCCCTGAAAAAAGTTCTGGGAGAGAAGCTTGAATACAAAAGCGTCGATGGTTTGACTATGAGCATGCCTGTTGATGACAGGACTCCTGCCCGTCACCACAACGACAAAAGAAAAACGAAGCTCTTTCATGGAAGAAAAAAGATTTCCCCCAAAGCGCAAGCCAACACCAGACTCGGACAGCGATCCTTTTCTTCTTCCAATCGCAGCCAGTGGGCGGTTTAAACAAAAATTTATTTTTTGAGTAAGACGGCATGGACTGCATTCCGGGCATTTGAACCTGCCTGTCTAATCCGGTTCTCATGCGGGACAGGATATGCCCAATGAAATATTTCTCCGGTTATGGAAGATATCTGCGTGCTAACAGGTGTTAAATAATTCTCTCCAGGACAGCAGTGAGTCGCGATGATGTTTCATTGGTATAATATTGGTGAGATTCAAATGATCCTGATTTGATACTTTTTTACCAAAGTTACAAAATTTGACGAGGCGCACCTGATATCGTTCATTTTAATAAAAAAGACCGGAGAACTTTGTCAAACCCTGCGTAACCGGCAATGTCGTCATACCGGTGAAGGCCGGTATCCAGAACATAAGGAGCAAATAGCTCATGGCTCGTAGTTCGTGGATAGAGGACAGAGGCTAAAGGACAAAGGATGGTTCAACAGGCTCACCACGAACGGCTATTAAAACGCGAAGCGCAACCTTCGTGTCCTCAGCGGGTGGGGGAGGCCTGCTTTGGCAGGCCGAGGTGGATGGTTAATAGCCAACAGCTCATCGCTCACAGCTCGTAGTCCAAGGTTGAGGTTAGTCAGAAGGGGTAAAATCACGAAGGAAATGACCGCCATGTTCTCGTCAGGGCGTCATTACAAATTCAATGTCTTTTACGGTAACCGGATATCAGCAAAAGATGATGAGGGCATGGAGAGACCGGCGCGTCAACGGTACATGTTTTTATTCCTGATTGTCGGATTATCTACGCTTCTTTACGCCCCGGTTTTGATAGACAAGAAGAGCAGCATAATCGCGACTCTCCGTGCTTTGATAATAGTGGGGAATCAAATGCCTTTCATCGGGGAGTTTGAAGCCTAAGGCGGCAGCTTTTCTGAGCAATGGATCGACTAACCTGTTAAGGTGGCGCAAATTGGCATATTGATAGATGGGAATCTCTCCATATTCGAGGCAATATGCATTGTAACCGGGTATTACGATTCCCGTTACACTATAATCAAGGCCGAGTTTTCTGGTCGTTTCTTGATGCTTTTTTAAAAAAGCATCAAACAAGCCTTCTCCCCTATGCTCTTTTATGATGATCGTTGACACAATATACAATGCATTAGGTTTCTTTATATCACGGTATAGATACCCGTTGTTTATGGCCTGATTCCATGAACTAAACTGCTCAAGTTTATAAGGATCATAATGTTGCAGGCAACTTGTTGTCAGCCCCACGATACTATCATCATATTCCCCCACCCAGAATCCTTCAGGAAATATTTCCAGTCTCGACAAGAATTGATCCGCTGACGCCCGCTGATCCGGAGGCCATGTCTGCTCGACCCTCATCAGGTCGTTTAAGTCCGCTCTGGTGGCATTTCTTATCTTGTAGATATTCTTTTTGGTAAGTATTTTATTCATCGCTGACCAATAAATGTAATTATTTTATCTGTCAAGTAATTTTGAAATTGGGTTTGGAGTGAATTATCCTCGACATGTGCTTTTCATCTTTGAGGCATCCTGCGTGGTTGCCGTTTACATCTGTCTCAACAGTCCTACCGGGCGGTATTGAGTTGTCATTTCTGAACTTTACAAATGCTGCACGATACTTTCAGCGGTAGAAAATGCCGTACAAAAGGTTATAGACAGTATAAACATAAAGTGACTGTGCCTATGTCATTGTTTCGGTAATACCTCTGCCACCTCTTGTGCGGTAATTGGTCTGTAGAAGTAAAAGCCCTGGATTTCCTTGCATGCATTATCTTTCAGGAAGGTAAGCTGCTCGAGTGTTTCCACTCCTTCGGCGACCACTTTCAGACCAAGGGTGCGTCCCAGCTCTAAAATGACTTTGATAATTCCTTCATCCTTTTTTCCAGACGATGAAAGTAAATGCGGTTGATGTGAGAAGCGATCCAAATGAAAATGGCAAATATGCCTATGCGGAAAAGATGGTTCGCGGCTCCGATCGTAATGCTTTGCCTGGACATAGTAATTCAGAGCCACATAAGAGTGAAAAAAGTCGCGGCGCTGACCATGTAGAGCAGAAATTTTTTACGAAATAGGATAGAGACCAGAACGAAAATGACATGCAGGGCCCAGAAAACAGGGTGATTTTCGATGAAGCTCAAGACAATGAAAGGAATCGATAAAGTAACCAGGACATTGAGCAGACCGTCTTTGATGTTCTGGCCAATCCTGAATTTCTGGATAATCTGCAGCGCGGTTCCCAGGAAGATTAGCAAAAATGTCTGTGGCAATGAACTGACAAAACTGTTTTTACTGATGAAGTTTTCTATGGCAAAATTCAGAAATGCCCCTAAAAAGTAGGCCACGGTCAAGAAAAGATAAAGTCGGGATTGGCTGACCTCGCTTAAGATCTGGCCTTCAGGAGCCACTGTATTTTTCGTGGCAGGCGCCATAAATCCGTATTTGATGATGCAATAATACATTGCGCTGACCGGGATCATTATGATCAGCGGGGCGAGCTGGGGAAACTTGAAGGGGAAATAATAGTTGATGATGAATTCGGTGAGCGTTCCTGCCATGATAGCCGTAATGCACGAAGAAACGATCCGGTAGGCCTGTATCTTGATGTTGCGCTCCCGGGACGACCAGCCCCAGTGGAAAAGAAGGCCGAAGGCTATCAGTGAAAATACAATGTAATAAGCGTTGAACATCAGGTCCCAACCGGAAGTCGGCCGGACATTCACCCATCCGGAATACGTATATTCCAGTACATATCTTTTGGTGACCAGTTTGTCCCAGAGGCTGAAAACAAACACGTTTACAACGGCGGGCAGGTAGATGAGCGCGTATATCCATTTTCTTCGAAAAATATTCTGCTTTCCGGTAAGATAAAGCGAGTAATGCAGCAGGAAGCTGTATAAGGATCCCCAGCCCAACGCAGCCACACGTCTCCAGGCGATGCTTGCTTCAGGCGAGGCAGCCGAGTTGGCCATGGAAAAGGGAAAAGCCCAGATGCACGAGGTTATGGACAGCAATAGAAAAGCCGGTGTATGGTTGAGATGGAATTGAGCATGATGACATAGAAGCCGAGCATGAAGTACACGACGGCGGCAAAGAAAAAAGGGAAAGACATTAAGTCAGGCAATGGCATGGATGATAGAATTCCCGGTGCAATTTGTTAGAATTTCAAAATTGTGCCAGGCAGACAGAAGCCTGAATCTTCCGCTTTCGGTCCGACCCGTAATTAACCCTCAATTTAGAGGAAAATAGGCTTTGCATGTCAAGATAATCCGCCGCGGATGATCTTTCAACCTTGTATGCCGGTCGAGCTTTACAGATGGCTTAACGTGCGACTCGGAGAGAATGGGCTTTGAATATTGCAAGCCGGGCAGGGCATTCAGATTCGGCTTTCTTTTTCTGTGTAGCAGATATAGAATTAAAATATCCGCATTCGCCGCGGTGATATAAGATCGCGGCCGTATTCAAGAGTGGTTTTTGAAGATTCCCGCCGATTGCCTGAGTAAATATGTTTTGTCCCGAAGGCGAGTTCAAAAGAGAGGATCATCAAGGAGGTTTGCTATTGATATGGCGACATCAAATCAGGATAAATTTCATGGCTGGTATTCCCTGATTGGTGCGATGCTCACCTATGGAGGCATTTGCGGCGGCCTTACCTACGCCTATGGCGTTTTTTTACCGGTGATGAGCCGTGAGTATGCCTTGGGCCGTTCGTTTCTGTCCGGTCCCTATACACTGTTGATGCTGATGGGCGGCCTTCTGGGCCCGTTTGCGGGCATTGCCGTCACCCGGTTCGGTGTGCGCAAAATCGTCGTGTTTTTCAACATCGTTGTTGTGCTGGGACTTTTGGGGCTCTCGATGATGAATGAGCCATGGCAGTTGTATCTGTTTTTTGGCCTCATGGGCGGGATGGGTATGGGGTTTGCGGAATACATCTCCGTGACAACGATTATCAATAACTGGTTTGTCCGTTACCGCTCACTGGCCATGGGTTTTTTGTTTGCATCCGGGGGGATTGCCGGATTTCTGTTCCCGCCGCTTGTCAGCTGGTTTATTTCAGGCGCGGGGTGGCGCATGAGTTGGTTACTTCTTGCCGTTATTCATTTACTTTTGGCGGTAATTCTTGCCGGTATGTTGATAAGAAATGCCCCCGAAGAACTTGGTCAGGTTCCCGACGGTGTGAAGCCAGGCCGGTGTCTGCTGAGGATTAGTCTTTTATCGCCAAAAACAACTTACACCACAACGTCTGATTGGTCGCTGGGCGAGGCCCTGCGCTCGCCGATTTTGTGGCTGCTCATTATCATTATTTCTGTCGTCTTTTTTGTTTCGACCATGCTTTCGGCACACCAGGTTGCATATCTGCTCGATTCACAATATTCACCGCTGGCGGCTGCCTCAGCCTTTGGCTTGATGCTTGGGACGAGTATCGTCGGCCGGATTCTGTCCGGAATTTTGGGAATGAGATTCACCGGCCGTTATCTCGCGATGTTTTTTCTGACACTTTTGTGCCTGGGCGTCGTATTTCTGATTGCCGCCACGGAAATTATTTTCGTTTATCTGTATGCTGTTTTTACAGGCCTTGGTTTAGGCGGGATGATTGTACTGGTGCCGAGCCTGATCGGTGCCTACTTTGGTCGCACCAATTATCCGCGTATTTCGGGATGGACAATGCCCGTGGTGACAGCGGCTTTTGCCGGCGCGCCGGTTGCGGCAGGCTGTCTCTATGACGCTACGGGATCCTATTTGCTTCCTTTTGGCATCAGCGCCGGGCTGCTTGCTGCCTGTATAGTCCCGGCCTTTTTCCTCCGCCCGCCGCAAAAACGCGTAAGGAAATGAAAAGAGCCGGAGTTGACTTTACCTGAATCAAAGTTGCTGCAGTGGGTACGGATGCGTTGCCGGCCGCATGGCACAAATATCAAGGATTTATCAAGAAATGCGCATTACGCAAGTGCAGGGACTCGAAAACGGTCATATCGCTTGTTTCAGTATGGGCCCATGACTATCTGGACTCCAAACGAAGCAATATGTGGGAAAATTTTCCAGATACCATTTTCATTGACGAGCAGTTTAAGCAAGTAGGAACAATCCCGGAAGTATATCCGATGGGAACAGTTACAGAACCATTTGTTTACTACGGCAAATGGCAGGGCGATATTCCCCGGGAAATCCTGATTGATGTATCCAATCCGGCGGTATCCGGTGATTACTATTACGAGCCGCTGATCTGGGACGAAAAGACATGGAAGTATGAAATGAAGGATAGACAAGACAAGTCGGGCCCAAGGCCGGCTATGCACAGGAAGAAAAAATCAAATCCGTAAATTCAATTCAACCCGATAAAATTCTAATAAACTCAACCTGCGACAAAACCTGGACCAGATGATCAATAATATGGTGGAGGCCATAAAGAGGATAACGCGTTGTGAGACGCGGGAGGTTCGGGATTACAGTTGTTGTTGCGTGATGCACAGGATGCGTGTAAGGCAAGCGCGCCGCTGCTGTCGGGCGTTAGCATGTGTCCGGTACAGGCGCGCCACTGCCTGTCTGTGGAGGTCAGGCGGCGGTGCAAAGTGCGGCAGCGGCGCGAAGATCGGTGAAAGCAAGAGGGGATGGTGATCTTTAATCCTTGTACATCGATTCGATCATGTCTTTGAATTGCTCGTTTATCGCTTTCCGTTTTACTTTCATGGTGGGGGTGACTTCGCCGTCTTCCGTATATAGTTTCTTGTCGATGATTTTGAATTTGCGGATGTTCTCGACACGCGCGACCTGTTTGTTGACCTTATCGACTTCACCCTGGATGAGCTCGTTTACTTCCGGGGCGCGGGTCATGGAGGCGAAAGTTGTAAACTGCACTTTGTTGTCCTGGGCGAATTTGGTGACGTTTTCCTCGTCGATGACGATAAGCGCCGTCAGATATTTACGGCGGTCGCCGATGACGACTGCGTCATTGATGTAGGGTGAGAATTTGAGCAGGTTTTCTATGTATTGAGGAGCGATGTTTTTACCGCCCGCTGTGATGATCAGGTCTTTTTTACGGTCTGTCAGTTTTAAGTAGCCGTCTTCATCGATTATGCCGACGTCGCCGGTGTGCATCCAGCCGTCCACAAGGGATTCTCTGGTGTTCTCCGCATCTTTATAATACCCTTTGAAGATGCCCGGGTGTTTGACGACGATTTCGCCGTCATCGGAGATTTTCACTTTTGTGCCGGGGATGGCGCGGCCGACCGTGCCTACTTTAAAATCGATTTCGCTCGACATATGCGTGATGCCGGTGGTTTCGGTCATGCCGTAGCCTTCGCGGATGGGTATGCCGATGCTTTGGAAGAATTTTAAAATTTCATGTGAGATTGGGGCGGCGCCGGAGACACCCACGCGGACGCGGTCGAAACCCAGGCGTTCTTTGAGTTTACGGAAGACGACAAAATAGGCGATGTGGTACATGATGGCCAGTCCCAGAGGGACTTTCTTTTTTTGGAGCGCGATGTTGTTGTAGCGTGTGCCTATTTTGACGGCGATATTGTAAAGAGTTCGCTTCAGCCATGTGGCGTCGGCCATTTTCAGCACAATGCCGGAGTGGTATTTTTCCCAGATGCGGGGCACGGCATGAAATAAGGTGGGGGAAATTTCCATCATGTCGGCCATGACTGTATCCGTGTTTTCGGTGAAGTTGACGATCTGGCCGAAGGTCAAATGGTACATGATGTCAAAAATCTGTTCGTATACGTGGTTAAGCGGCAGAAACGAGATGGTCTCGTCATCGGAGGTGACCGGTGTGACTTCTCCGGCGGCCTGTGCAACCCACAGATAGCCTTCATGTGCCAAAAGCGCGCCTTTGGGCGGTCCGGTAGTACCGGAAGTGTAGATGATCCCGGCGATGTCATCCGGTTCGGCGATCTCGGTGAGTTGTCTGAACAGTTGCGGGTTTTCCTGGTCCTTTTGTTTGCCCAGCTCCAGCAGTTCATCGAAGCTCATGAACATGGGATCTTCGAAATGCTTGAGTCCCTCCATCTCCCAGACAATGAGTTTGCGCAAAAGAGGGGTGTTTTTGCGGAAAGCCAGTGCCTTGTCTAGCTGCTCTTCATCTTCACAGATGTAAACTACCGCGTCGGAATGTCCCACGACATATTCGCATTCGGCCACCGGGTTTGTTGTGTAAACTCCCACCCAGGCGGCACCCGCGCAGACAATGCCGAGCGCCGAATAGAGCCACTCCGGCCGGTTCTCTCCGATAATAGCCACATGGTCATTATGTTTTACGCCCAGGGCGTTGAGGCCGCAGGCTACGTATTTGACCTTTTCGAGATATTCCTGCCAGGTGATGTCATGCCAGATGCCGTAGTCTTTTCTTCTCATGGCGATTCGATGAGGCTGCTTGGCCGCCATATTCAAAAGGGCCTTGGGCAATGTCTTTATTTCCAGTGACTGGACCATGTTTTCTCCTTGCTTGTTTGAAGTAAACTCCCGGTTTAGCGGAAGCGCACTTTTCTACGGTAGCGTTTGTATCCTTTGACCGACTGCTCTGTGGCGATTCCCAGATAAAATTCTTTGATATCCTCGTCCTCCCTGAGGATTTCCGGTTTGTCAGCGCGGACAATCCGGCCGTTTTCCAGCAGGTAGGCAAAATTGGAGTATTTAAGCGCCATGTTGACGTTTTGCTCGACCAAGAAAATAGTAACCGCGTCTTTTTCGTTGATGTTTTTTATGATGTTAAAAATTTCCTGAGTCAAGAGAGGCGATAGGCCCAAAGACGGTTCGTCAAGCATGAGCAACCGGGGGCGGCTCATGAGCGCGCGTCCGATGGCCAGCATCTGCTGTTCGCCACCGCTCATCAGCCCTGCCTGCTGGTTGCTTCGTGCTTTCAGTATGGGGAAATGAGTGAAGACATTTTCCAGATCGTCTTTGATGTTTTTTCGGTCTCTTCGCGTATAAGCGCCCATCATGATATTTTCCAGCACGGTAAGTTCCGGGAAGACCTCGCGCCCTTCCGGCACGTAGCTGATACCCATGCGTACGATGTCAGCAGTGTCTTTGCGGTCGATGCGTTCGCCGAGAAATTCGATGGTCCCTTTCTCCGGCTGTTCTTCCTTTAAATCGTAAAACAGGCGCATGATGGTTTTGAGCGTCGTGGTTTTTCCCGCCCCGTTGGAGCCCAGAAGAGCCACGACGTCACCCTGGCTGATTTCAAAGGAAATGCCGTGCAGGGCGCGGATCAGGTCATACCACGTTTCGATATTTTTCACTTTCAGCATTAGGCTGCCCCCTCCTCTCCGAGGTAAGCTTTGATGACTTCCGGATGCTTCTGAACTTCCTGGGGTGTTCCCAGAATTATTTTCTGACCCTGGTTCATGGCCAGAATACGGTCCGAAATACCCATGATCATATTCATGTCATGCTCAATGAGCAGGATGGTCACGTTATAGTCCTCACGGATATCTTTGATCCAGATGGTGAGATCGTCCTTTTCTTCCGTATTCATTCCGGCTGACGGTTCATCCAGCAGCATTACTTTCGGCTCGAGCGCCAGCGCCCGGCCGACCTCGATGAGTTTGCGTTTCCCATAGGCCAGACTGCCGACAAACTGGTCACGCACAGACTGGAGTTCAAGGAAGTCGATAATATGTTCGACTTTTTCACGGTGGGCGATTTCCTCCCGCGCCGCCCACGATCGTTTGCCCCACATGAACGCCCCGCTGAAAACTCCGGTTTTCATGAATATGTGACGGCCCAACATGAGATTGTCCATCACCGTCGCATTGGCGAAAAGCTCGATATTCTGGAAGGTGCGGGCAATGCCTTTTTTAGCAATGCGGTCGGGCGTTTTGCCCACCAGATTTTCCCCTTCCAGAGAAACTGTTCCTCTGTCCGGCCGGTAGATCCCGCTGATCAGGTTAAAGATGGTGGTCTTGCCCGATCCGTTGGGGCCGATAATGGAGAAGATCTCATTTTTGTTGACGCTGAAACTCATATCGTCAACAGCCCTCAGACCGCCGAAGCTGATGCTCAGGTTTTCGACATCGAAATAGCCCATTGTTTTTCCTCTTGTATGTCCGGTAATTCATGCGGGGGGGGTGAAGATCAGGCCCCCCCGCATGAGACACGCGGTTTTTAGTGACGGCTGATTTCGTTTTCCGTCCAATCCTGCAATACGATGTTTTCGCTGTTGGGGCCGGACTGCCAGATCTGCACAGTGCGGGGCGCCTTATGGTTGGTAGCCGTCCAGGTGATCTTCGGACCGACACCCTGGAAATTTGTCAGACTGTCGAGCTCTTTTTTCACCGCTTCGGTGCTTATATTTCTACCGGCTCTTTTCATGGCCTCGAGCAGCGGCTCGGCAACGACTATTCCCGCCTGGTAGAAGATGCCCCAGCGCTCGGTCGGGGCGAGCCTTTCCTGTGCCTTGCGGTACTTGTTGATCAGCGGGTGATCGGCGAATGAGGGAATGAAAAACGCGCTGGAAATGACGCCTTCCTTGGACCACAAGCCGTCGGTGATCTTGTTCATCAAAGGGAAGTCCGACAGGTTGTAGGTGAAGATCCACTGAGGTTTAAAGCCCACGGAGACACTGGTTCTGAGCGCAATGGCCGCCTGGGTAGGAGCGCAAAAGCCGATCACTGCATCAGCACCGGAGGCCTTGAGTTTGGCAATCTGAGAGGAGAGGTCGCGCTCGGTAGGCTCAACCGGCAGTGCGGCAATGAGCTGCATTTTGTATTTGCTCAGACGGTATTTGACCGAATCAAGAGCATCGAGTCCGAAATCGTCATTGTTGTACAGCATGGCGATCTTTTTGTATTTGCGTTTTTCAACGGCGAATTTCGTCATGATACTGGCATCATCCTCGTATGCGGGCCAAATGTTCCAAAGATATGGGTTATGCGGGTCCCAGAAAGTTCTGGCGCCGGTGCAGGGGGAGATCCAGATGATTTTATTGTCGAGAAGGATTTTGTACACGGACTGGCAGCAGGCGGTGCCGACTCCGCCGACAAAGGCGAAGATGCCGTACCTTTCAACCAGTTCTTTTACGGCGGCAACTGTCTGGGCGGGATTGTACTGGTCGTCACGAACGAAAAATTTTACTTTGCGGCCGTGAATGCCTCCTTCTTCGTTAACCATATCGAACAGCAGCTTGCTGCCGCGTGCCACTGCTCCCCAGGGGGCGGCAGGTCCCGTCTGGGGGCCCCATGCGGCGATACGTATTTCCTTGTCGTCAAAACCCGGCTCGGCTACCGCCGGCAGGCCGTACAAAACAACAGCGACAAAGCAAAGAAACATTGTCATTAATACTTTTTTCCAACTCATAGCCCATCCTCCTTACATAGTGACTTGCCAAAAAGTTTGTTGATAGTTTCTGCGATGACCGGGGTTTGGCGTGTCGCTTCCGGTGGCCATCCTTCTTCGCTGTTTCGTTAAGCTTTCAGCTTTTGTACCACTTCCCCCCTTCCTTGAGGAAAATAAAGCCGATGTTGTCGACCGAGCGGTGCCCGGAGCCTTCGTAGACAAAGGTTACATCCACCTCCACCTGGGCGATTCTGCTGGCCGTTGTGATACTTTTGGGGTCCTTGTTGTCCTCAATGTAGCTGACACGGATAATTTTGTATTCCACAACATGAAAAGGCGCGGCTTTGGCCTCGTCCAGATATTGACGATAGGTATGTGTCCGTCGGTATAACGAAGATGGAGCAAAGCACGCGTATACGGCAGGATAATCACGGCGGACTTCCGCATCGAGAAAATCCCGTGCCGCCTGCAGAACCTCCTGCTCCTCGGAAGGTGCGGTCCGGCAAAAGCCATGGTGAGGGAGCGCCATAGATATGAGCATAACGGACGTTATTAAAAAAGCCGTTATGCCAAGCGCTTTAAAAAAAACTCTGGCGGGTATCTGTCTTTGCATCTGGCTACACTTTCTTTACCCAGTGTTTGGCGAACAGGCCGCTGGGGCGCACACAAAGCACCAAAACGATGACGACAAAAGCCGTGATCGGTTTCCACGCCGGCCAGGCATAGCCGAAGAAATTTTCCAAAAGTCCCATGATTGCGCCGCCGATGAGCACGCCGGGGATACTCATCATGCCGCCCAGCACCGCGGCGGCAAAGGCCTTGAGAAACGGCTCGAGCATGAATTGAGGGTCAAGGATGGTTTTGGTGGTGAGCAGCACCGCGGCAACAAGCCCGATAACCGAGCTGAAGCCCCAGGAAAAAGCGAACACGCGGTCGGTGTTGATGCCCATGATTTTTGCGGCATGTTTGTTTTGCTGGGTGGCGCGCATGGCGGTGCCCAGATTCGTTTTATTAAAGAAAACATACAAAAAGGCCATGATAATGGCGGCGATGATGAATACGGCCATCGCCCACTGGCTGATGACAAAACCTTTTATCGGCTCGTAGGTGACCATGTAGGATATGGGCAGTGAAAATTCCTTCTGTTCCGCACCCCATTTCCAGCTGGCAAATCCCATCAGCAGCATCTCCACGCCCAACGTGATGACAATCAGACTCAAAAGCGTGGGATTTTTCGCCGGACGCAGAAAAATGTACTGGACGAGCGCCCCCAGCACGGCGGCAAAGATTAAGGCAGCCAGCAGAGCCGCCCAGAAGGGCCAGTGGTAAAAGGTCAGCAGGTGGAACACAATAAAGGTGGAGAACATGGCCATTTCCCCCGCGGCAAAATTGATGACCTCCGACGTTTTGTAAATCATCACGACCGCCAGGCCGAAAAGTCCGTAACAGGCGCCCATGGCCAAACCCTCGATTAAAAGCTGTTCGAATGGCATATTTCCCCCTTTGAAGTTTTTAAAAAGGCCAGGCTTTCCAGTATTTTTTTGTCCGGATCCAGATGCCGAAAAATCCCATGGGCTCGAAAATCATAATGCCGATCATGACCAGACCCAGGGCGATGGCGCTTAGGTTGTCTATCCCCGTGATGGACAGCCAGCGTTGCGAGATGCTGACGACAAAATCTCCGACATAGGGGACGTCGCTGATGTTTTTGAAAAGGGCGTACATCAGGTAGGTGATAAAGGCCGCCCCCGCGATAGAGCCCATGATCGAACCCAGGCCTCCCACGACGATCATTACCAGAAAATAGATCGACAGAAAGAAGTTGAAGGTGATCGGATCGACAAATCCCAGCACAAAGGCGAAAAGCCCCCCTGCGATGCCCGCGTAAAAGGCGCTGACCGCAAAGGAAAGGGTTTTGTAGATGGTCAGGTTAATGCCGATGACCTCGGCAGCGATGTCGCTGTCGCGGATAGCTACAAAGGCACGGCCAACTTTGGTTTTTAAAATGTTTATCGCCCCCAGAACCATCAGAATCGCGATAATGAGAATGAGATAGTATTTGCTGAAATCTGTAGTAAGGGTTAAATTCCAACCCAGTTGCTGAATGCCGATGTTCAACTCCGGAGCCCGCAGTCCCGAGCGGCCGCCGAACAGCTCCATGTGGCCGATAATGTGCATAATGGCCAGACCGAAGGCGAGCGTCGCGATGGTCAAGTAAGGTCCCTCCAGCCTCAGGGCGGGAAGCCCCAAAATGAACCCGAAAAAAGCCGCAATGAAAGCGGCCAGAATGAGCGCCGGGAAAAAGGGGATGCCGAGCTTGCTCATCAAAAGCACGGTTGAATAGGCTCCGATGGCGAAAAACCCCGCATGTCCCAGAGATATCTGGCCGGTAGAGCCCACCAGAATGTTCAGCCCGACCGCGACGATCACGTGCACCAACATGAGATTGAAAAGATATAAATAATATTTTGACGAGAAAAGAGGGAGGGTAAAGAGCACAACCATCAGAACAATGGTCCAAAAAAGAATAGTACCGCTTTTAAAGAGCTCGATATCCTCGTAATACGCCCGCTTCATATCCATAAGATCACACGCTCCTGCAGTTAAAAAATAGAGGGTTTGATTACATTTGGCGCGGCTTCGTTTACGTTCATGCCATTATGACCATCTGGCATGCTTGTGTCAACTGATTTACTTTCGGGTGATAAACGACGAGGACTAAAATTTTTCGTCAGAACAACATAGTTCATCCGCACACCCCGCCCAGCGTCTTTTTTGCACAACCTGCCACCTAGACAGTATTATACTACATTAACGTTATTAAAACTTGACGTCAATATGAAATAATCTATACTGATTCTTAACATTAGTTGTATGGAATTATTTAAGGTAAGCTCAAAAGATGTGCCCGCAAATTTACTTTTTGCTTGTTGAGGCCGAGTTTTTTTCGGAGGCGATATCGGTAAACATCGACAACACTCGGCGAGACTCCCAAAATATCAGCGATCTCTTTACTGGTTTTGCCGTCTTTGATCAGATGTGCAAGCTGGATCTCGGTGGCGCTCAGGTTGCGAAAACGGCTCGATAATTTGAGAGAGAAGTGCGAGAATAATTCGTCCAGATTTGAGGCGATAAGCTCGGAATAGATCTCACGGCGGCGTTCCGAGCCTTCTTTGCGCAATTTGACCAGGTGAGGCATTATAAGACTTTTTACACCGTTCATCAGTGTTCTTTCAAGCTCTTCACGGTCATCGGTGCGTTGCTGGAGCATGACTCTGAGGGCGGTGTTGAGCTCCTCGAGGTTCCTCGTTTTGATCAGGAGCTCGCTTCCTTTTTCCACCAGTTCAGTGATATCGATGATCGAGCATACGTGTTTGTTTGTGCCCGGAATGAGGCAGTTTGTGCTTAGGATGTTTTTTACGTTGCCCCATTTGTCAACCAAGCGAAATTCATATGTTCTGGGGGCTAACTTGGCGTCGATACGTCTCAGGCGGTGGTATTCCTCCAGCCGGGCGAGATCATCCTTGTAAATTAGACCCACCCAGGTTTTTTTCCCCTCCCATTCTTCCCTTGAATAGCCGGTGATTTTCTCGAATTCTGAGTTGATCAGGGAGAGGATCTTGTTATCCTCGATAATTACCACTCCGGTGCCGGTTGTTTCAAAAATTGTCCGGTAAAGGTTTCCCGATTCCCAAAGCATCCTCTCACTCTCTTTTTGTTTCGTGATATCCATGGCGTTGCCGACGACTGCGGGCCTACCGTCGAAAGTGATCGCGGCGACGGCTTCGGCCACCCAGCGGATTTTATTGTCTTTTGTGATGATGCGAAACTCGTAGGGTGAAAGTAATTCTCCTGCCAGCATGGCTTTTGCTTTTTTTCTGACTAAACTTTTGTCCTCGGGAAAGACCATGAAATCGGCCCTGTTTCCGACTATCTCTTCGGGCGTGTAGCTTGTGTACGAAGACACGACGGGATTGATCATCTGGAACACTCCCCCGACGAATATATAATAGCCAACGAGAGATTTATTAAAAACCGTCTCCTGAATTTCGTGTTTTTCTCGAAGAACGAGGTTTTCTTTCGTCAGTTGTTCGATTTCTGACTCCAGAAACCGGATTCTATCTTCGAGATAAACTAATTTGTGTTCGTTCTTCATGGAAATTATTCTTCGGCGCTCGCTTATAAAGTTGAACTATTCCGGCCGTAAGGGCACACGCACATTTGTAACATAAAAAAAAGAAAAGAAACAGCGCGGGGGAAGTAGTGGATGGGGGATGGTCAATAGCTCGTAGCGATTCGCTCCACGGGGCGGAGGGGGAGAAGATTAGATGATTAGAGGGTTAGAAGATTAGCTAATAGCTCGTGGCTCGTAGTTAATGGTCTATTGTTGCTAATTGATATTTCAGAAAATCACTGCTCGCCCTGGGCTCGTCGAGGGGTAGCTCAGGGCTGGAAGTTCATCATGACCTGCCGGCCAAAGTCGCCGGTCTTTTGCGTTACAAAAGGCGGTTAACGTCACTGGCAAGCTCTATCAAACCACTTCAGGCAAGTGCCTGTCTCGATGACTTCGTTTCAAGTTTGATTATTTTTCGTTTTTATTTCTGTGATTATTTTGCTATTGTCTATACGCCTTCTCCCTGCGGTCTTTGTTTTGGTCCTGTAACGACAAAAAAAATGTGGGATCGAGGGCTCTTTCCCAAATTTTTCAAAGAATTTTATGTTATTTCGTACCCAAAAACGAAGGAGGGTTCTCTATGGAAGAGCAAGAAGTTTATTTGTTGCAAACAAAAAATGGAGAAAGTTGCAAAACAAAAATCCATAAAGTT